>ERZ827496.722-NODE-722-length-44535-cov-9.970369_pt1 | contig 44535 bp, 37 predicted proteins | sample MGYA00519769_ERZ827496 | MGnify/ENA primary metagenome ERZ827496 (study PRJEB31778, sample SAMEA3449327) | human gut metagenome | biome: human gut; feature: human-associated habitat; material: faeces | place: United Kingdom | collected 2010/2012 ...
GGAACGTCTGTTTGCCAAGATTGGCAAGAAAAAGACGGAATCCTATGTCATAAGCCGGATATGGCACCAGTTGGATGACAACCGCGTGAAGTTTGTCGTCCAACAATACATCAGAAGAACGCAAGACAAGTATGCGCTTGCGGACTTGTACCTGCCTCAACTCAATATCTTCATTGAAATCAACGAGCCTTTTCATAAAAACAATGTAGAGGTTGATAAAATCCGCAATGAGGAAATTCTAAGTGTAACACACTCCAAACCTATCGTCATAGACTGTGACAATGACATTCAAGAAATCCACCGTCAAGTAACGGATGTCGTAAAACTAATCAAGCAACGTATTTCGGAACTCGGCGACAAGTTCAAGCCGTGGGATGATGCAAGCACGCTCACCGTTGAATACCATCGAAACAAAGGCTATTTGAAAGTAGAAGACAATGAGTGCCTGCGTACCACGGAGGAAGTTGCGGAAGTGTTCGGTACAAAAGCCAAACATCGTGGTTTCCTGCGTGCTTCGGGTGCCGCCGTCCCCAACAAAAAGCACGAAATAGTTTGGTGGCCGAACACGGAACACCGCCTTTGGCACAACGAACTTTCGGAGGATGGAATGTTCATCTACGAATATCCGAAAGCGGAGGAGAAACGTGCGGCGCATCTGAACCAATGGCTTTCCGATAGCGAAGGAGCAAGAATTACATTCCTGCGGTACAAGGATGATTTAGGTCTTTGTTTCTACCGCTTCGTGGGAGTGTTCCGCCTTAATAGGGAAAAATCAGTTCAAGAAAATAAATGTGTCTGGGAACGTGTCTCGGATACTTATCAACTTAATGTTTAATTCCTAAATTCTTAAAGTTATGGCTTACGCATTCAAAGTAACAGCTAAACAAAACATCGCTGGGAAAATTGCAAAAGGCATGAGTGTACAATGTGTTGAACAAAACACAAACTCACCACAACTTAAAACAATTTTGGAAGCTTTCAAGACTCAATTAGGCATTGAGATAAAAGGCGTTTCGGTATCTACTTCTTATTTTGCAGTAGAAAGACTGAAATAGGCAGTACTTTTACTAAAAAGTGAGGAGGTGTTATAGCATCTCCTTGCTTTTTAGTAACACAAAACGTAACTTCTTGATAAAATCATTGACTCAATATCAGGCTGTCTGTCATTCATATTTTGGTTGATAGTGGCATTGGTTTGTGCAGGCATACTGGCTTTATTATCGTAAAGTAGATGAAACATTGGAGTACATTACAATCAGCTTTATATCGTGTCATAGACCCGAAAATAGGTTTTCAGATACATTGTTGCACGTATGACATTGGACAGTGCATACCGTTACCAAGATTTTGGGTGACTATCGGGAAACAGATAATATGGGATTTCCCTAAAAACTTCATGGATGAGGATGATTGGTATTTTTATGATGAAGCCAAAAGATTTTCCCGTCTGATAAAAGAATATGTGGATTGCCCTGTTAATGAACTTCTAACGTACAAGTTCAACGACAGATTTAAGTTAATCCCCATCTTACATGTATGCGACAGACGCATAGGGAAAAGACGCTTGGAACAACTGCTGCATAATGATGAGTATTCGACGGTATCATGGCTGATAGAAAAACGATTGAACACTGTATGACTTTTGAACTGCTTACTATCAAGGATTTCTTTTCGTATTATGGTGACGGGTATTGCGTAGAAATGCCTTCGGATAAAATAAAACTCAATGAATTACTTAATTATCTGTCCGCTAAGGACGTAGTGTGGAAGTTTTATGCCACGCTTACCAATGGTAATTGGTTTCATGGAATACACATAACTTTTCAAAGTGAGAAACACATAAAAACTGAAACCGTAATGCAGAATGTATGTGAAATGCTGGGAATAGGCTCTTATTGTGTTTATGCGGGTAGTACACAAACAATAGTAGATGGGGAGGGAGATGTTATCGCATTTGCAGATTTCTCGGAAGTTTCTGAAAAGGTGTAATCAGTTATATTGGAGATGTATAGTAACTATCATGATTGTGCAGAATAACTATTGAAGGTTTTCTTCGTTTCGGGATAGCCTTAATTTATTTTGTAATACATCAGGGCAAACCATAATTGGAGCGCATCCGACGGATGCGCTCTTTGTGACTGGATAAACCAAGATGCAAGACCATTGGTGGAATAAAGTATATATTGTGTAAATAAAATTGGGTCGCTGCGACATGAAAACTATCGCTGCGGCAGACGGGACACTCCCTGCGTTTGCAAAAGCTCTGGCAAGCGCAGGGAGTGTGTTGTTGATGCTTTGTGTGTCGCTGGCAGGCGGTTGAATTTTTCAGCCGTTGTACCCTTGATCTTGCTTGTAGCTGGTGGGTGGTGAGGCTGGCTTCCTCAGGCCTGGTGGAAAGTGAGGGAAAGGCAGCGGCTGTCTCTTCCCTCGTCCGCAGGTGCAGTCCATGCGCTTTATCTCTATGGCGTGCATCTTGTGGCTGCGTTGTGAGCGGTGTGGAGTCAGTCCTGTTTTTTCAGTTTGTCGAGGAAACGGTGGCGGTCGACGATGTAGCGCACGTGCGTGCCCTCGCCGATGACTCCGTGACCGTCTTCGGCTTTCACGCAGAACGTGAGTTTACGCCCCTCGACTGCCGTCAGCACAGCTGTGGCGTGCACTGTCTCGCCAATGGGGGTCGGGCGCAGGTGCGCCACATCGATATGTGCCCCAACAGTCGTCTGTTCGTCGTCGAGTTCTTCGATTACGGCTTCCATGGCTGCGTTTTCCATCAGGGCCACGAGAGCCGGAGTTGCCAGCACTTCCATGTCGCCCGAGCCGAGGGCGATGGCCGTGTTTTCCGCAGTGACCGTCGATGTCGATGTATAGTATAGTTTTGTTTTCATTAGGGATGTAAATGAGGGTTATACTTAGGAGTTTTTTCGGAGATGCAGGGAGTGGTCTATGCAGGCCGGAAGTTCTTCTTCATAGTGTGTCACCATGACGAGTGTCTTGCCCTGTCGCTGGCAGAAGGTCTCGATGATGTCGCGGGCACGCTGGCGGTTGTCGTTATCAAGGCCGTGGAAAGGTTCGTCGAGGATGATGAGTTCCGGGTCTTTGACGAACGCACGGGCCAGGAGTGCCATCCGTTGTTCGCCGCTCGACAGCGAGAGGTAGGGACGGGCGGCCAGATGGTCCAGGCCGAACACTTCCATCCACAGGTCGGCCACGGCGCGTTCGTCGGGGCTGATGCGACGGTAGAGGCCAATCGTGTCGTGCAAACCGCTGGCCACGATGTCCGCTGTCGGCAGGTTCTTTTTGTACGAACGGAACATTTCGGGCGACACGTAGCCGATGTGGCGTTTTATATCCCAGATGCTCTCGCCCGTGCCACGTCGACGGCCGAAGAGATCGATGTCGCAGGCATACGCCTGAGGGTTGTCGGCGCAAACAAGGGAGAGGAGCGTCGATTTCCCGGCGCCGTTCTCGCCCGTCAGGGCCCAATGCTCACCCCGGCGCACGCTCCACGTCAGGCGGTCGAGGATGGTGCGTGTGCCGTAGCGGATGCTGATGTCGCGGAAGGCCACTACGCTGTCCGTCATGTAGTTGTCCGCATGGGCCGGCAGGCTGAGGATGCGGTCGCGTCCGGCGGCTGTGAGGCCTTCATGCTCCTTGGGTTGCCGGGTCAGGTAGTCTCGGCGTGTCTGTTTGGGGTGTACGGTGCATTCCTCGACGGGGATGACATGCGTGATGAAGTCCGGGATGTCTTCGGGGCGTGCCACGACGAGCACTATCGTCATCCTGTGAGCCAGCGAGGCCAAGAGCCGGGCCAGCATCGCCCGGGCCGACTTGTCGAGCCCGATAAACGGGTTGTCGATCACGAGCACGCGGGGGAGCGGCCACAGCGATCGGGCCAGCTGGAAGCGGCGCAGTTCGCCGCTCGACAGCTGGACAACAGTTTTGTCGAGCAGTTGGTCGACGCCCAGCAATGTCCAAAGCGGGGCGCAGTCTTCTGTGTCGGTCGTACGGCTTTTGAGGAGCTGTTCCTTCACCGTGGGCCATACCGTCTCGTCGCCCTGATTCCACCGCTGCTGGTAGTAGGCCGGTTCCTGGCCGTCGCCGTAGGCATCGCGAAAGGCTATGTATTTCACGTTGTCCGAGACGCGTGTGCTCCGTCCGGGTCCGAAGTCGTATGCCGGTGTGCCGTGAAGCAGGGGCCTGGCTCCCGTCATGAGGTCGACCAAGAGCGATTTCCCGGCTCCGTTCGGGCCAGCGATGGCTACTTGTTCGCCCGCTTCAATGGTTATGTCTGCCGGCTCGGCCAGGCGGAACTGCGGCATCCGGGCCACGCCTGCCTTTATTTCGATAACTTTTTGCATAGTTCAGGCGTTATCCGCGTCGGCGTCGGGCGGCTCACGCGGTTCTGGTTCTGGCGTACGAATTCCGCCCACGAGCGGGCGCCTCCGCCGGCGTGCCCCAAGCGGGCAGCACGGGTCTGTTCGAGATAGTGGCAGTAGGCCGCCGCGAGCGCGTCGGTGGCGTCGAGATAGGGCACAAGGCTTTCCTCGCCGATGTGCAGTACTCGCTTCAGCATGTCCGCTACTTGCTCCTTGCTGGCCTGCCCGTTTCCCGTGATGGCCATTTTGATTTTCAGTGGGGCATATTCATGGATGGGCACGTCACGGCTGATGGCGGCGGCGATGGCTACGCCCTGCGCCCGGCCCAGTTTGAGCATACTTTGCACGTTCTTTCCGAAAAAAGGGGCCTCTATGGCCAGTTCGTCGGGCAGGAAGGCGTCGATGACGCCCGCTACTCGCTCGTAGATGCGTCCCAGTTTCAGATACGGGCTCGCACATCTGTGCAGGTCGATGACACCCATAGCCTCCATCTTCGGGCGGCCGGCTGTCACTTTCAGCACACCGTAGCCGAGCACGTTCGTGCCCGGGTCGATGCCGAGGATGACGGTTTCTTTTTCTCCGTAGGGAGTCGGGTTCTGTTTTACCATTCGGATTTCTTGTCGCCGTGCAAAGTTACGACAATTTGCCCGACCGTCGGCCTCGCCGGAGGCTATCTTTCGGTCGGGCTGTCCCGGCAGTGTCCCGGAATCCGGGGCTGGACGGGCGGGACGGCTGACAGGATTTTCTGTCACTGCGCTGCGATTTCCTGTCGGCCGTCCGGAAAAGTCAGGACGGCGGCCCGCAGTCGCCATAAGCCGTGACGTGACGCATGGACAGGCCGGGCGGCGCCCGCAGTGCGTCTCTCAAACCGCTTGTGCGGGCGGGGGTGGGCGCGGTGTCCTGTCAGGACGCCGGCCGGCCAAGCCCGGGACACTCCACGGCAGCTTGCTGGTCGTGAAAAAAGTGAGCGATATTTGTGGGACGACGTTGTCCGATTTCGGAAGAATATGTGTATATTTGCCCGGTACTATCAATTTTAACAGACCTATGAAAAAGTTTTTCAGTCTGCTGGCCGCTTTCCTGTGCTGTGCGGCCACGGCGTGGGCCGACGCCGAAATCACGTTCGACGCCAAGTCTCATAATTTCGGCACGTTTACCGACGAAAAGCCCGTGACTTTCACGTTTACGTATAAGAACACCGGCGACGAACCTTTGGTCGTCCATCAAGTCCACACGTCGTGCGGATGCACCGTGGCCGACTATACGAAGGAACCAGTCCTCCCCGGAAAGACCGGGCGCGTCACCGTGACGTACGACGGCAAGGGGCGCAACACCGGAAAGATGCACAAGACGATCACGGTCGCCTCCAATGCGTCGGAAAGTAAGGTGTACCTCGTCATCGAGGGCGTCATGAAACGCAAATGAAACTGTAACAAAACTTAGCCTACTATGAAAAATAATCACTTGGTAATCATGGCCGGCGGAGTAGGAAGCCGGTTCTGGCCGTTGAGCAGCGAGGAGCGCCCGAAGCAGTTCCTCGACGTCTTGGGGTGTGGAAAGACCCTGCTGCAGCTCACTGCTGACCGTTTCAGCGGCGTAGTGCCTGTCGAGAACGTATGGGTGGTCACCTCGGCTGCCTATCACGACCTCGTGCGGGAGCAGTTGCCCGACCTGCCAGAGGGAAACATCCTCCTCGAGCCCTGCCGCCGCAACACGGCACCCTGCATCGCCTATGTGAGCTGGCGCATCAAGAAAATCAACCCCCGGGCGAACATCGTGGTCACGCCGAGCGACCATGTCGTGGCTGACATCGACGCTTTCAAGACCGCCATCACCGAGGCCATGGAGTTCTCGGCCGAGACCGACGCCATCGTCACGCTCGGCATCCGCCCCGACCGTCCCGAGACCGGCTACGGCTACATCGAGGGCGACCTGAGCTATTCGTCCTCGAGGAAGAAGAACATTTTCCGGGTCGACTCTTTCAAGGAGAAACCGGCCCTTGAAGTGGCGCAGGAGTATATCAAGCAAAACAACTACTTCTGGAATTCGGGCATCTTCGTCTGGAGTGTGAACACAATCGTCAATGCGTTCCGCGTCTACTGTCCCGAGATGGCCCGCATCTTCGAAGAGCTCATGCCCGTCTTCGGGACGGACGGCGAGCAGGAGGCCATCAACCGTGAATTCCCCAACTGCGAGAACATCTCCGTCGACTATGCCATCATGGAGAAGGCTGAGGAAATCTTCGTCTATCCCGCCTCGTTCGGGTGGAGCGACCTCGGTTCGTGGAGTTCCCTGCGGAAGCAGGTGAAGCAGGACCTCCACGGCAATGCCTGCATCGGCGAGAACATCGACCTCTATGAGACGAACAACTGCATTGTCCACACCACGCAGGAGAAGAAAGTGGTTGTCCAAGGCCTTGACGGTTACGTCGTGGTGGAGAAGGACGACATCCTCTTGATCTGCAAACTCTCAGAGGAGCAGCGCATCCGCCTCTTCCATTGAGCGGTAGCCTTTTTGACCATACCGTCCTGCGCCGTCCTCGGCGTGGGACATTTTTCTGTTACGACGTCCGGATCTATGGCCGATAACGACATTCATCCTTTTTCCGCCGCTCTCGAAACGTGGTACGCCTCCCACGGACGCGACCTTCCGTGGCGCGGCACGCACGACCCCTACCGCATCTGGGTGTCGGAGATTATTTTGCAGCAGACGCGCGTGGCGCAAGGCTACGACTACTTCATGCGATTCATGGAGCGTTTCCCGACGGTCGAACGCCTTGCTGCTGCGACCGAAGACGACGTGCTGCACGCCTGGCAGGGACTGGGTTATTACACCCGCGCCCGCAACCTGCACGCGGCTGCCCGCGCTGTGGTGGCGCAGGGTGGCTTTCCGGCCGACTACGCCGGTGTGCGTGCCTTGCGCGGTGTGGGCGACTACACGGCGGCGGCCATTTGCTCCATGGCCTACGGCCTGCCTCACGCCGTGGTCGACGGCAATGTCTATCGCGTCCTCTCGCGCTACTTCGGCCTTTCGACGCCCATCGACACGACGTCCGGCCGCCGCGCTTTTGCCGACTTGGCCGCCAGTCTGCTCGACCGCCGTCGGCCGGGGCTCTACAACCAAGCCGTCATGGACTTCGGCGCCCTGCAATGCCTGCCCCGTGCGCCGCAGTGCGGGACTTGTCCGCTGGCTCCTGGCTGTGAGGCCTTGCGGACAGGCCGTGTGGATGAGCTGCCCGTAAAGGCCCGGAAAACGCAGGTGGCCGAACGTTTCATCGCTTATATATATATATGTGTCTCGGGCGACGTCCTGCTCCACCGTCGTCCGGCCGGTGACATCTGGGCAGGGCTCTACGAGCCCCTTCTTGTCGAGTTCGACCACCGTCCGGCCGAATCCGAAGTGTTGGCCGCAGCGCCACTCGTACCGTTCATGCCGTCGCGTGGCGTCTGGCGGTGTGTGGCGCAAGGCGTCCGTCATGTCCTGACCCACCGCGTGCTGCTGGCGGATTTCTATCAACTCAGCCTTCCCTCGCTCGATATAGTGCCCGAAGGCTTCGTCCGTGTGCCCGAAACGCGGCGCGGCGATTATGCCGTCCCGCGGCTTGTCTCCCTGCTTTATGAAAGACTCGGACGTTAAATGAGAGTACTGTTTGGAGGCTACTGCATTTATCCTTAACTTTGCCGTCATAACCATTAAAGAACATGGCCCGTAAGAAGAAAGAACTCCCCATACTCGAAAACGTCACCATCACAGACGTCGCCGCCGAAGGCAAGGCCTTGGCGCGCGTGGACGACCTTGTCGTTTTCGTTCCCTATGTCGTCCCGGGCGACGTGGTCGACCTCCAAGTGAAGCGGAAGAAGCATCACTACGCCGAGGCCGAGGCCGTGCGCTTCCATCACTACTCCGAGAAGCGCGCCGAGCCGTTCTGCGAACATTTCGGCGTGTGCGGCGGTTGCAAGTGGCAGTGCCTGCCTTACGAGGAGCAGCTCCGCTATAAGCAGCAGCAAGTGGTGGACAACCTTACCCGTATAGGAAAGGTCGTGCTTCCGCCGATTTCGCCCATCTTGGGCAGTCGTCGTACGCGCGCCTACCGCAACAAGCTTGAGTTTGGCTTCTCGAACAAGAAATGGCTCACCGCTGAGCAGATTGCCTCGGGCGAGACGTTCGACAACATGAACGCCGTGGGGTTTCATATCCCCGGCGCGTTCGACAAGATACTCGACATCCATAGCTGCCACCTCATGGACGATGTCTGCAACCGCTTACGCAACGGCATCCGCGACTATGCTTTCGCTCACGGGTTGACCTTCTTCGACCTGCGGCAGCAACAGGGACTGCTCAGGAACATGATGATCCGCACGTCGACCACCGACGAGCTGATGCTGCTCATGCAATTCTGCTGGCGGGAGGATTCCGAACGTGAGCAAGCCATGGAGCTGCTCGCCTACCTGCGCGACACGTTCCCGGAAGTGACCTCATTGCTTTACGTCAACAACCTGAAGTGCAACGACACTATCGGCGACCTTGATGTCATTACGTTCAGCGGCACGGGTTTTATCTACGAAGAAATGGAAGGCCTGCGCTTCAAGGTCGGTCCTAAGAGTTTCTATCAGACTAACTCTGATCAGGCTTACGAGCTCTACAAGGTGGCGCGTCGTTTCGCCGGCCTGACGGGCGGAGAGCTCGTCTACGATTTATACACAGGGACGGGAACGATTGCGAACTTCGTGGCCGGCCAGGCGCGCAAAGTCATAGGCATTGAGTACGTATCGGAAGCCATTGCAGACGCTAAGGTGAACGCGCAGCTTAACGGGCTGGAAGCGAAGACTGCTTTCTTTGCCGGCGACATGAAAGACCTGCTCACGCCGGAGTTCGTGGCTGAACACGGGCGGCCCGACGTCGTCATCACCGATCCGCCGCGCGCCGGGATGCATGCCGACGTGGTCCGCACCATCCTGCTGGCCGCGCCGCGCCGCATTGTTTACGTAAGTTGTAACCCGGCCACTCAGGCGCGTGATCTCCAATTGCTCGACGCTGCCTATAAGGTTGAGGCTGTCCAGCCCGTTGACATGTTTCCCCAAACACACCACGTGGAAAACGTGGTCCTGCTCGTGAAACGAGATGAGTAACCTCCGACGTCATAATCCGGCTCTTCAAGAACGCCTGGGCGGCTATCTGGCGACTGCGGACTCCGACGGGCTGCTTGCCTGCCTCGATGGCCTGAACGCGACCGACCGCCGCACAGCCGGTTACCTGCTGGGTGAGGTCCTGTTGCCCACGCTTGATGCGACAACCTATTGGGACGTGTTTGCGGTAGTCGTGCCGCACGATCCGAAAGCTTATCTGGGCACGTTCCTTAAAGCTGGCTGTCGTCTTTATGAGGCCGGGCGTCTTGATTTCAGCCACAGCGGCTTCCGTCGCTTTGCTACGACCGACGCTACCGTTGTCGATCGTCGCAAGACGATCGAAGCTTTCCTGCCTTTGCTCCGTACGCCTGAGGAAGCCAACGCCCTGCTCGATGTGTTCGGCGTCGAACCTGCAACCCGCGTTCCCTACCTCTTCCGCGCTGATAGCCGTCCTTGTTGTTTCTTGCTCTTCCGGCAGTTGAAAGCCCTCGACGATGTGTTGCTCACGCGGAAGTACTGCCTGCTCCTCATGCAGCGGGGGGACCGCCTGTCGTTCAATCTGGCCTCCCTCTTGAAACACTATTTCGCGCTGGAAAACATCCCCGGCACCTTCTCCCTGCGGCTCGAACCCTACGAGCAGGGCCGGCTCGACACGTCATACGAGGCGTTCGACAAAGTGCTTACCTCCATCTGACAGTCACTACACATAATAATACATAACAACCGTCTATGAAAAAAGCCTTACTGTTAATGCTTGCGGCCGGACTGATCGTCGCTGTCCCCGCCGATGCACGGAAAAAGAAAAAAAAGACAGACAAAACGACCGCCGTCGCCAAACCCAAGGATGTTACGCGCCAAGGACTCTTCAACGTGACGAAGAGTGGAGACAACTGGTTCTTTGAAGTGCCCGATTCGCTCGTCGGGCGTAAGTTCCTGACCACAACGCGCTTCACGGCGACGCCCGCGAACTGCGGTAAGTTTGCCGGCGAGCAAGTAAACCAGCAAACTGTTTACTGGGAGAAAGCGCCGTCGGGCAAGACACTCCTTCTGCGCGCCGACCTGCTCGTCAATGCGGCCGATTCGACCGACGCCATCAACAAGGCTATCGTCATCAGCAACGAAAACCCCGTCATCGGTGCCTTTAAGATAGAATCGTCGGCTGGCGGCAAGTATAAAATCAACGTCACCAAGTTTTTCAACGATGACAACGTCGCTGTCGGCCTTCCGGCCTACTACAAACGCGAGTGGGGACTGTCGGCCATGCTGTCAGACCAGTCGTACATCGACACGATAAAGACGTTCCCCCTCAACACCGAGATTCGCACGACCAAGACGTTCGCCAGCGCTGCCACGCCCAAACTCATCGCCACCAGCGCCACGGGCCGCGCCACCATCGGTCTGAACGTGTCGTTCGTCCTGCTGCCTGAAAAGCCCATGCTGGCTCGCTATTTCGACCCGCGCGTCGGTTATTTCGCCGACAGCTACACCCATTTTTCCGATGACCAGCAGCGCGTCGAGCCGCGCCGTTTCATCACGCGCTGGCGCCTCGAACCGAAAGACTCGGCCGACGCCGAGAAGATGAAGCGCGGTGAGCTCGTCGAGCCGAAGAAGCCTATCGTCTACTACATCGACCCCGCTACACCCAAACAGTGGCGCAAGTACCTCATCGAGGGCGTCAACGACTGGCAGGTGGCTTTTGAGAAAGCCGGGTTCAAGAACGCTATTTACGCCTTGGAATGGCCGGAGAATGACTCCACCATGAGCATGGAGGACGCCCGCTATTCGGTCATCCGTTACCTGGCCTCGCCCATCGAGAACGCCTATGGCCCCAACGTGCACGACCCCCGTTCGGGCGAAATCCTCGAAAGCCACATCTGCTGGTACCACAACGTGATGAAGCTCGTTCATGACTGGTACATGATCCAAGCCGGAAGCATCGACGAGGCCGCCCAGAAGATGAAGTACGACGAGGAGCTGATGGGCAACCTCATCCGTTTCGTCTCCTCGCACGAGGTGGGCCACACCCTCGGTCTCCGTCACAACTTCGGGTCGAGCAGCACCGTCCCCGTCGACAGTCTGCGTTCCAAAGCCTGGGTGGAGAAAAACGGACACACTCCCTCGATCATGGACTACGCTCGCTTTAATTACGTGGCCCAACCCGAGGATGGCATCAGCCGCGTGGGGATCTTCCCGCGCATCGGCGACTACGACAAGTGGGCCATCCAGTGGGGCTACACGCCGATGTTCGACGCCTATGACAGCGAGAGCGACCACTATGAGCTCGAAAAACTTGTTAAGGAGAACCTCAACGGCAACCGTCGCCTCTGGTTCGGCGACGGCGAGACCAACCGTTACCGAGACCCGCGCTGCCAGACCGAGGACCTCGGCGACGATGCCGTCAAGGCCAGCCACTACGGCATCCTCAACCTCAAACGCATGATGAAGCAGCTGCCCCAGTGGACCTACGAAGGCAACGACATTTACGGCAGCAACCTCGGCGAGATGTACGACCAAGTCAGTACGCAGTTCCTCCGCTACATGTTGCACGTGTCCAAGTACGTGGGTGGCACCTATATCGACTATAAGACCATCGACGAAGCCGGCGCCATCTATACGCCCACGCCGCGCGCCAAACAGCTGGATGCCCTCAACTTCATCGACGAGCAGCTCTTCAACGAACCCATGTGGCTGCGCTCCGAAGGCTTCATCTCACGTCTGACCAACAATCCGGCAAACCTGACGGAGAGCATGGGCAATTCTGTGCTCCAATGGATGATGTCGTCGTCTTTCCTGCGGGGACTGAACGACGAGTTCCCCGTGACGGAATACTTGAAGACGATGACCGACAAGCTCTGCAAGGAAATGTGGTCCGGACAAGCAGCCACGTCCTACCGCCGCGCGTTGCAGGGCGTCTATGTAAGTAGCCTCATTAGCCTTTACAAAGGCAGCAGCATGGCGTCGGAAGAGAAAGCGCCTGCTCTCGCCGAACTCAAACGCTTGCAGACGCGCCTGCGCACGGCTGCACAGCGCGGCGCCGATGCCGAGACGCGTGCCCACTACGCTGTCCTGCTCGACGAAATCACCCGCACGCTCGACCCGAAGTGATTCTCTACGGGTTGACGCATGAACCAAAGACCGCCGCACCGACAGACAGTTTCCGGTGCGGCGGTCTTTTTTGTGAGTGAGGCGATGCGAAACGCAGGATGGAGCAAACTGAAAAACGGTCAGCCATGTTGGAAAAACGGAAAGCCGTCTGGAAAATCCTGACGCACAGACAGAAATTCCTGTCAGCCGTCTCCCGTCGATACCCGCAGTGGCTCCCATTTATGAAGCCCGTTGCCGTCGTGGCGAGAAGCGGCCGCCGCATTCCGCGTGGTGCGGGTGAGTGTAGCGGGCGGTGTTCCGGGCGTCACAAGTGGCGCCTCTACGTTTTCCGGGTGACGGCGTCCAGTCAATCGTAGGGGCGACATTCATGTCGCCCGGCTGGCAGGCGGGAATACGCGGGAACGTGGTGGGTGCGGATGGCGGTTCGGACGTGCCGATCCGTCGGCGGGCGTCACAAGTGGCGCCCCTACGTTTCTTGGCGCCAAGACAAGCGGCACTCGGGCAAGCACCGCGAAAATCCTTCGGCTTTTCGCGTGCTTTCCGCTCGTTTGCACTATCTTTGCTCTCTCGATCACTTAAAACTGATGCTTATGAATCGAACTTTTCTCATGCTTCTCTTTTGTTTGGGCAGTGCGATGGGCGTCACCGCCGACGACTTACCCCTCATCCCCGAACCGAAGCGCGTGGTCGCTTCGGCAGGCGCGCCGCTGCGTATGCCGTCCGAAGTGAGTGTGGCTGGGGCGCTCCCTGCCGACACGCTCGACGCACTGCGCCCCATGGCGACCGAACTGGGAATGCGGCTGTCCGGCGAGGCGGACACGGCGCGTGCCACGTGCGTCATCCTTCCTGCCACAGCGGCAGACAGCATCCCCCCGTCGGGCTACCGCCTGCGGGTGACGCCGCAGGGCGTCCGCATAGCGGCCCATACGGTCGAGGGCTGGCGCTACGGGCTGGCCACACTCTGGCAGTTGGCCGCTTGCGGCGACGTACGTCCCGTCGACATCCTCGACTACCCCGGACTGGAATGGCGCGGCGTCATGCTCGACGTCTCCCGCCACTTCGTATCCATGGACTTCCTCCGCAAACAGGTTGACGTGCTTGCGCGCTACAAGGTCAACCGCTTCCACCTCCATCTGACTGACGCGGCTGGCTGGCGTATCGAAATCAAACGCTACCCCCGCCTCACGCAGTTTGCGGCCTGGCGCCCGAACCGCTTGTGGAAAGACTGGTGGAACAAAGGGCGCCTCTATTCGGAGGAAGGGAGCGACAGCGCCTACGGGGGCTACTACACGCAAGAGGAGCTGCGCGCCCTCGTGCGCTATGCCGCCGACCGGGGTGTCACCATCGTTCCCGAAATCGAGATGCCCGGCCACTCCGAAGAGGTACTGGCCGCCTACCCCGCCCTCTCATGCACCCACGAGCCCTACAAGCAGGCAGACTTCTGCGCGGGCAACGACTCGACGTTCGTCTTCCTCGAAGGGGTTCTCACGGAGGTGATGGACATCTTTCCATCGCCCTACATCCACATCGGCGGCGACGAGGCCGCCAAAGCGTCGTGGCCTTCATGTCCGCGCTGCCAGGCCAGAATGGCACACGAAGGGCTTCACGACGTCGAGGAGCTGCAAGGCTACTTCGTGCGCCGCATCGGTGCATTCCTGCGGGCCCATGGGCGCCATTTGCTCGGCTGGGACGAGATTCTGAGCGATTCGCTGCCGGCCGACGCCGCCGTGATGGTCTGGCGCGATACGGCGTGGGTCGACGACGCTGTGGCTCAGGGCAAGCGCGTCGTCCTCTCGCCCGGCGCGTTCTTCTACCTCGATGCCTATCAGGACGCACCCTTCACGCAGCCAGAGGCCAACGGCGGCTACCGGCCGCTCGACCAAGTCTACAACTTCGACGCCGAGCCCATGTTCGCCAGCTGTCCGGAGATGCTGATGGGCATCCAGGGAAACCTCTGGTGCGAATGGATCCCGACAGAGGCTGACGTCGAACGGATGCTCTATCCGCGCGCCCTTGCCGTGGCCGAACAGGCTTGGACAACCGAACCGGCCCGCTACACCAGCCGCACTACCCCACGCAAAGACTACGCCGCTTTCCGCCGCCGGGCGCTTGTCCAGAACGAACGGCTGCGGGCCGCGGGCGTGCAGGCCTTCGACCTGAAGACTGAGGTAGGCCACCGGCCGGAAGTGTCGCAGCCCGTCGACCACCTGGCCAAGGGCTGCGCCGTCACATACAACGCCCCGTTCAGCCCCTATTACCCGGCCGCCCGCGAGGCCACACTGACCGACGGCCTGCGCGGCGACTGGTCGTACAGCGACGGCCGTTGGCAGGGTTTCATCGCCGGACCGCGCCTCGACGTAACGGTCGACCTCGGCAGCGTCAAGGACATCAGCAGCGTCAAAGCCGACTTCTTCGATGCGCCTGGTGCCGAAATTTTCTGGCCTTCGGAGGTTCGTGTCTCCGTGTCGGCCGACGGACAGGTGTTCACGCCACTCGGCACGGCTGCGGCCAGCGCCGACAGCATCGAACGCTCACCCATCCGCACGTGGGGCTGGACCGGCCGTGCCCAAGGCCGCTACGTGAGGGTCCAGGCACCTGCCGGCGAAAAGAAAGGCTGGATTTTCACTGACGAAATCGTCGTCCGCTGACGGTTATCGCCCTTTCGGACATAAAGAAAACCCCTTGAAGCTCCGGCTTCAAGGGGTTACGTTTTGCAGCCGCTGCATGTTCAGTTTCGCAGTGCTGATGTAACTTTTCACAAAAGGATGGTTCTTGAACTTGGAGGGCGCCTTCTTCATGATGGCACGGATTTGGTCCGTGATGACAGGGTAACGGTATTGATTACAAATAAGCATGAATACACCGGGGCCGAGCACGTTGTTATAGTTGTCCTTGATAAATTTCGTTTCGAGCGCCTCGATTTCGTCCGAAAGCGCCTCGGCACGCGGCCTCAGTACGGCAGCGATGGCGTCCGGGTGCATTCCCTCCATCATCATGCGCATCTCTTGATACGAAAGCTCCATGTATTCGTTGTCGAGCCGCTCCTTTTGCCTCAGAAAGTGATAGAGACGGTCATTGAGCGGCCCCCCGCTGACGTGTTGCCCCAGATTGTCGACACGGATGGAGAGGTTGCCATTCTCAATGACGAGGGGCATAAGACTCTCGTTGTCCATGCAGATTTCAGCCATTACGATGGAATCGACCATTCCCATGAAGCTGAATTTCCCGTGTATCACCTCGCACGAGTCGATCCGGCTCATGTCGCTCCCGCTCACCACCTGCAAGTACAGCATCCGTCCGTCGAACGAATTGACCGACGAGTTGCCGGCTATGTTATACTGCTCTGCGCACGAGGCCAGCGACAGCAATGATGCTAAGAAACATAGAATTCTTGTCATGTGCTCACGTCTCGTTTTCGGTAGCGCAAATATACTACGTAATTGCGAAAGGAGGCACGGACGCAGTGCGGAGAAAAACGGGAAATAGATTTTTTTGTGATTTCGCAGGGACAAGTGTAAAAAAAACGGCGCCTAATTTCACAATTCAAGCGCCGTTTTTCACAATTTGGGGGATGTGCCTGTGTCAATGGCGTTCCGAATCGCGTTGCAGTTCGGAAGCGATGCGGAACGAAGTGTAGACTTGGTAGATCGCCGCGATGGTGAGCAGCACAATCCAAGTGTCGCCGCGCAGCGGGCCGACACGCAACACGTTCATGAACATCAGCGGAGCCACAAGGAGCAGCAACACCGCGCTGAACAGCTGCTGGCGGCGCAGCCGGCGCAAGACAAGATTGCGCCCGTCATAGCGCGAGAGCATCTGCATACTGGCGAAGCACACGGCGCCTACGCTGTACACATAGGGCGATATGGGCGTCAGGGCGGGGATAGAGTAAATGAACGCGCCCGCCGCGAGGAGTAAACCGCCTACGCCATAAATCAAGTCTTTCAGTTTACCGGGCTGTTTCATCGTTCGTCTGGTTTTCTCGGATGACGAAGACGTCCTCGTCGGCCGTCTTCATGAAATACTTCTCACGGGCAATCTTCTTGATGGCGTCGGGATTGTTCTGCAACTCGCGCAGACGGCGCGTGTCCTCGGCGTACATGTGCTGATAGCGGCTGATGTCGGCTTTCAGTTCACTGATGCGCTCTTTGTGCAGACGGCGATTCCAAAAGCTGTTGGGGTCAAGAAAACCGACGACAGCCACGAAGATGGCAATGGCCCAGAAATACTTGTGACGCCAGCCGTAGCGCAAGAATCGGGTAAACTTACTCATGGTTCATGCAGGGGTTGTATTGTTTTGTCGGCAAAGGTAGTGCAAACGAGCGGAATGAGACACGAAAAGACAAAGGATTTTCGCGTCTCCATGACCGAGTGCAGCCTTACCTTCTGTAAAGGTAGTGCAAACGAGCGGAATGGAGGGAGAAAAGCCAAAGGATTTTCGCGGCCCCATGACCGAGTGCAGCCTTACCTTCTGTAAAGGTAGTGCAAACGAGCGGAATGAGACACGAAAAGACAAAGGATTTTCGCGTCCCCATGACCGAGTGCAGCCTACATTCCACGGAAACATCGGGAACAGATCGGACGGGGAGTTCTTCTGCCAGCCGTCACGTGGTTTCTGTCAGCCGTCTGGAAAGTCCTGTCAGTCATCCCGCGATTTCTGTCAGCGCAACCGTTTTTTCCGTCAGCAGACCGGATTCCGGCAGTCGCCTCGGCCACCGCACGGATGAGGCTCAGGCCATGTCGTGACGCATCATGCGGAATTCCGCCAACTGCTCATACTTCGTACACGGACGGCCGTAGTTGGCATAGGGATATATGCTGATGCCGCCGCGTGGTGTGAAAAGACCGGTCACTTCTATGTAGCGCGGTTCCATCAGGCGCACCAGGTCTTTCAGGATAACGTTCACGCAATCCTCATGGAAGCCGCCGTGGTTGCGGAAGCTGAACAGGTAGAGTTTGAGGCTCTTGCTCTCGACCATGCGGCAGTCCGGGATGTACGAAATCCGGATTTCGGCAAAATCGGGCTGGCCCGTGATGGGGCAGAGGCTCGTGAACTCAGGACAGTTAAAGCGCACCCAATAGTCGTGGCCTGGGTGCTTGTTCTCAAACGTCTCGAGCACGTCGGGGGCGTAGTCCGTAGGATATTGGGTGGTGCGCCCGAGGGCGCGCAGGTTTTCATCTGTACGGTTGTCCATAGCGAGGGAAATGAATAGAGGTTAATAGATATAGACCGGAGCTTTGCGGCGCTTGAAGTTCCGGGCGAGCGCAGACGCAAACGGAGTGGTGAACGTGCGTGCTCCCCGCGGACAGCCTTTCACACAGGCACAGCAGCGGATGCAGCGGTCCGCGTCGGTCTCCGTCTCGTTGCCCGGGACAATAGCACCGGTGGGACAGGCCGCTGCGCAGCGCCCGCAGTGGGTGCATAGCGCCGCGTCGGCCTTCGGGGCACGCATGGCGGAAAAACGTTCGGGGTGACGGCGGTAGCTCGCGACGAACCGTACGAAACGCGCCACACTGAGCCATCCACTGGCCGGGGCTTTGAGCTTGCGGGCATCGGCCTCCTTCCAGGCCGGCAAGGCGAGCTTGCGCCGTACTGCACGCCCCAAAGCGTTGGCCACGGCGAGGTCGTCCATATCCGGCCGTCCCGGAGCGATGGGAGTGGCTTCGGTGGAATAGGAATGCTCGCCCACAAAAGCCGCCACGGCCACCAAACGTCCGCCGTGGGTGTGGACAAAGCCGGCCAGTTCGACAGCCGCCCGCTCAAAGTCGCGGTTGCCGTAGGTCACTACCCCGACAACGGCCGCCCCTCCAAAATCCAGTCCGGCCAGCCGTTCGAGAGCCAGCGGAGCCACTCGGCCACCATAGACCGGCACAGCCACCACGGCTGCGTCGCCGGCCGCGAGGACGGTCGTGGCGACGGGTTTGTGCGTAGCGTCGAGGGTGGTAAGGCTGCCGGCATCGGCCGCGGTGCCCGCCGGTGTGACGCCCGCCATCGCCCGGGCGACGGATTCAGCCACGCGACGCGAAGTGCCCGTCGGCGAAAAGAAGATTTCAAAGACGTTCATAAGTTGTTCTGGCTGTATTATAACGTTCCGGCCTTCTGGGCCAGGTATTTTTCAAGTCCTGCCCGCCGCAGTTTGCAGGCCGGACAGTGGCCGCAGCCGTCGCCCACGACGCCGTTGTAGCAAGTGAGCGTTTCGCGCCGCACGGTGTCAAGCACTCCGAGCCGGTCAGCCAAGGCCCACGTCTGGCACTTGTCGAGCCACATCAGGGGCGTGTGGACGCAGAACTGCTCCTCCATGCCGAGGTTGAGGGCGACGTTGAGCGCCTTGATGAACGAGTCGCGGCAGTCGGGGTAACCACTGTAATCCGTCTGGGAAACACCGGTGACAAGATGACGGATGCCACGTTCGCGGGCAAAGACAGCGGCAATGCTGAGGAAGAAGAGGTTGCGCCCGGGAACGAAGGTGTTGGGCGGGCCGCCGGCCGGCTTGTCCTCATCCATGCGGATAGACGTGTCGGTCAGTGCGTTGTGCGAGAGCGCCGAGATGAACGAGGTGTCCATCACGTCGATAGGCACACCGGCCTTCTCTGCGAGGGCACACGCCACGTCAACTTCATGCGCGTGTTTCTGCCCGTAGCTGAACGTGAGGGCATGTACGGCCGAGAAGTGCTCCTTAGCCCAAAAGAGGCAGGTTGTTGAGTCTTGCCCGCCGCTGAACACGACGAGCGCAGGTTCGTTGTAGTGCATCACAGATCTTTGATTTTAAGAACGTTATAAGAGACGTGACGGTCGAACGCTTCGCCGCCTTCAATGTGCTTTACCCGCCGCACGACGCGCACGGTCACCGGCAAGGCTACGACTTCATAGAGCGTTTTGAGCACGGCCTGCGTGATCATCATCGCAGGCATCGTCTCCCAAGGCACGACGCCGCCCAAGGCTACCGGGAAGAAGATGAGCGAATCCGCTGCCTCGCCGACAACGGTCGAGGCGATGGCTCGCAGCGAAAAGCCCCGGCCGCCCGACCAGACCTTCATCCGGCTCATCACATAGGCGTTGAGAAACGACCCTACGAGAAACGCCACAAACGAGGCGGCGGCGATGCGCGGCGCGAGGCCGAAGATGGCGTGGAAGCCCTCGGCGTTCGTCCAATAGGCCGCACCAGGCAAAGCATCGGCCAAAGCGCCGAAAAGCACGAACAGCAGGTTCATGGCAAATCCCAGCCAGATGACAAGCCTCGCCCGGCCAAAGCCCCAGACTTCGACCAAGCAATCATTAATAATATAAGAAACGGGGAAAACGATCAGACCCGCAGTCAGTTCGAGCGGGCCGAGCGTCACCTGCTTCGTTTCGAGCAGGTTTGCTGCGATGAGACAGACGCAGAACAAAACGGCCAGCACCATAAACGGCAGGCTGACCCGGATGGGTTGTGACATATCGTTCTTGTTTTTAACGAGGTTAGACAAGCACTCGGTGGCCCGAAAGCCGGTGCAAAGATAGCGAAAGACGAGCTCAGGAGCAAGAGAAAGCCTGCTTTCTTCTTGCTCAGACCGATCCGCGACCTGTCCCGACGGGATTTCGGCCCACGCCGTGAGGGAGTGGCGTTGTTCCGGGCGTCCGGGATGGCGTCCCGACATACGGCGGACAACCGCCCGGAAAACAAGTCGGCTGACAGGATTTACGGGACGGCTGACAGAAACGACGGGACGGCTGACAGAAACGACGGGACGGCTGACAGAAACGACGGGACGGCTGACTGGGAAAAACGGGACGGCTGACGAATGAAGGACTCAGAAGGATGGCCTTTCATGACGCCCGGCGCCGGAACGGCACAAAGCGACGGCCGCATTGCCGCAGCGCCTGCTAACGGAACAGCCGGCCTTCCGGGCAGGAGCGGCCGTCTTCCGGGCGTCATAAATGGTGCCCCTGCGTTTCCACGCAGAATGCGAGGCGGCACCGGGGCAAGCCACCGCGAAAATCCCGCGGCTTTTCACTCGCTTCCCGCTCATTTGCACTATCTTTGCCCTCAATTAGCCATCCCTGACACTATGGACAAAGAATCTCGCTACATTTTCTGGGGGCTGCTGGTCATTGCCGCGATTTGCCTCCTACCCTTTCCGGGACTGAGTGACTTCCACACGAAAGGCGAACCGCGCGAGGCCATCATGGCCTACGACATGCTGACCGACGGCCACTGGATCCTGCCGCTCTACAACGACGGTTCGGTCGCCTTCAAGCCTCCTTTCTTTCATTGGCTCATCGCCCTTTTCTCGGCCATGACGGGCAGTGTGAGCGAGTACACCTCGCGCCTGCCCTCGGCACTGGCCTTGCTGGCCATGACGCTGGGCTGCTACGTGTTCTATGCCCGCCGGCGCGGCGCCATGGTGGCTTTCATGACGGCACTCATCCTGATGACGAATTTCGAAACGCACCGCGCCGGACTGAACTGCCGGGTCGACATGGTGCTCACGGCGGCCATCGTCGGCGCCCTGCTCCTGCTCTACCGCTGGACAGAACGCGGAATGCGAGGCACACCGTGGGGCGCGCTCGTCCTTATGGGCGTCGCCACACTCACCAAGGGCCCTGTGGGCATCGCCCTACCCTGCCTCGTCACTTGGGTGTTCGTCCTGATGCGTGGCGGACGCTTCTGGCCGACGACAGGCCGCCTCGCAGCCGTTGGGCTGGGAGCCTGCGTGCTGCCCCTGCTCTGGTATGCAGCCGCTTACCTCGAAGAGGGCGATGCTTTCCTGGCGATGGCTTACGAAGAGAACGTGCTCCGCCTCACAGGCAAGATGACTTATGAGTCGCACGAGAACCCATGGTACTATAACGTCATGACCATCGTGGCGGGCTACGCGCCCTACACACTGCTGGCTCTGCTGGGGCTGTTTGCCCTGCCGTTGCGCCGGGCAGGCAGGAGGACAGGCGCGTGGTGGTCGCGGCTGTGGCGGAGCATCCGCGAGATGGATCCCGTCCGGCTGTTCTCGCTGCTCTCCATCGTGGTCATTCTTGTGTTTTACTGCATCCCGAAGAGCAAGCGCAGCGTCTATCTGCTCCCGGTCTACCCCTTCATCGCCTACTTCCTGGCCGAGTGGATGCTGTGGTTATGGCAGCGCAGGCCATGGGTGATCCACACATTCGGCTCCGTGCTGGGCGTAGCGGCAGTGATGCTGACGTCGGTGTTCGTCGCAGTGCGCCTGGGTTTCGTGCCCGATACGATTTTCACAGGTCGCCACGCAGCTGAGAACATAGCCTACCTCCATGCCCTTGAAACGGTGCCGCTCGACGTCATCAGTTCCACGGTGATAGTGGTGGCTCCCGTCCTGGCGCTGAAATACCTGCACGACCTCATGCGCCGGTCGAAACGCCGCCAGCCCAGCATGGTCTTGCAGCCGCTCATAATAGCCATGGGCATCTACATGGCGCTCGACGGCTTCTACCAGCCGACGGTACTCAACGTGAAGTCGGACCGCTCCGTGGCCGAGACAGTGAACAAAGTCCAACCCGACGGTCCCATTTATGAGTACGTACAGCGTGGCGCCGGACGCTACTTCAACATCAACTTCTACACCGGCGACCGCGTGCTCATCTTCGACAAGGCCCTGCCAGAGCGCGGCACTCTCGTGGTCGGCACTGCGGACTACCGCGAAAAACTCATCCCGCGCTTCGGCGACCGCTACACCTTCGACCTCGTGCTCAACAGCGGGCACCGCAGCTGTGACACAAAAGACACCATCTGCGTCTACCGCTTCCAGCGCCGGCCTGCAACCGAGTGACAGGCCGGGAAAAACGGGCAGCTGCCGCCGGACTCCCCGCCCATCCAGGCCACGGACAAGCAGAAATGCCGGGAAAAAAACCGACGGCAAGGGGAATGAAGTCAAAAGAAACGGAAATAATGCCGCACAGACCGGCACGAACGAGAATAATTGCTACCTTTGCAAGTAAACACAGCCCGGGCCGGTGCGGTCAGGGCATGTTAACCGACAAAAGTACGATTGGCACATGGAAGCAACGGATTCAATCCTACAACAAATTGAACGCGCCCTGCGGAAGGTGGCGACGAAATTCTCTCTCAACGAGGAGCAAGCCCCACTCACGGACATCCTCATCCAAGTCAAGCAGGAAAGCGGAGAGCTCTTGGTCTTCAATGACGACGACGTCGAGCTGACACGATGCGTCGTTGAAGAATGGATTGACAACAAGGACGACGATTTCTACGAAGCTGTCCAACCCATCCTCAAAAAAGCCATCGCCGCACTCAGCGATACGCTGGACAACCTGAACATCCTGAAACCGTATTCGTTCGTCCTTATCGACGAAGACCGCGAGACTGTGGCTGACCTCTATCTCGTCGACGACGACACGCTCATCATCGACAGCGACCTCATGAAGGGCATGGAAGAAGACCTCAATGCCTTTCTCGAAAACCTGTTGAAGAAATAAGACCGGACCGGACACCGCACAGAGCGGCAGGAGCGGTCCACCACGCACAGAAAACGCCGTCCGGACGCGGCCTCAAAACGAGGCGGACGTCCGGACGGCGTTTTCCGCATCTGCCGGCCTCAGCCGGATTCACTCTCCGGCTTGAAACAAGGTCCGGTTCAACGTCCGATGGATTCGTAGTAGAACCCGCTCTGACGCATCTCTTCCGGCGAATAAATGTTACGGCCATCGAAAACCGCAGCGTGGTTCATCGACCGACGGACTACCTCCCACGACGGCAGACGGAACTGTTTCCACTCCGTAAGCAGGAGCAAGGCGTCAGCGCCAAGGGCCGCATCGTACATGTCTTTGGCATACTCCACACGGTCGCCCATCCGGCGGCGGCACTCGTTCATGGCGACAGGGTCGAACACCCTGACACGGCAACCGGCGTCAAGGAGCAGACGCATGGTCACAAGAGACGTGGCTTCGCGCATGTCGTCCGTCTCAGCCTTAAAGGCAAGCCCCCATAGCGCAATGGTCTTTCCGGAAAGCTGGCCGTCGAAATGGCGGTTCAGCTTCCTGAACAGGACGGACTTCTGGGCTTCGTTCACCTCCTCGACGGCTTTAAGCACACGCATCTGGTAACCGTTTTGCTCGGCCGTCTTGATGAGGGCTTTCACATCCTTTGGGAAACACGATCCGCCGTAGCCACAGCCGGGATAAAGGAACTTGCTGCCAATCCGGCTGTCGGCTCCGATGCCCTTGCGGACCATATTGACATCCGCACCGACGAGTTCGCAAAGATTGGCAATATCGTTCATAAACGAGATGCGCGTGGCGAGCATACTGTTCGCCGCATACTTTATCATTTCAGCCGAGGGGATATCAGTGAAGATTACGCGGAAATTATTGAGCATAAAAGGCGAATAAAGCTTCGTCATGAGCGCTTTGGCCCGCTCACTTTCGACACCGACGACAACGCGGTCCGGCGACATGAAGTCCTTGATAGCCGCTCCTTCCTTTAAGAACTCCGGGTTGGAAGCTACGTCAAACGCGATGTCCACGCCACGACGGTCCAGTTCTTCCTGGATAGCGGCTTTGACCAGTTTGGCCGTACCGACGGGAACCGTGCTCTTCGTGACAACCGTAAGGTAATGGTTCATGTTCGCCCCGACCTCGTGAGCCACAGCCAAGACGTACGAAAGGTCTGCACTGCCGTCTTCATCGGGCGGCGTCCCCACTGCGCTGAACACGACTTCCACCTCGTCGAGGCACGACGTCAATTCGGTCGTGAAATGCAGTCGCCCTTCGCGGAAGTTACGCAGCACCATCTCGTCCAGCCCGGGCTCATAGATGGGCACTTCGCCTTTTTGCAAACGCTCGATCTTTTCCTTATTGACGTCGACACAAGTCACGTCAACGCCCATTTCGGCAAAACAGGTGCCGGAAACCAATCCGACATATCCTGTCCCCACAATTGCAATCTTCATTGTCTGTCCTTTTTATAATAATGAAAAAGACTTCTGTCTGGGAAACAGCATGCACTCACACAGTGTAAGCACTGCCGGTTACCGGACAGAAGCCTTCGGTTCAGTGGCGCGCGGCCAGCGGAAAACCGGTTTTATTTTGCCGGGGCCGGGGCAGCCGGAGCGGCGGGAGCAGCTGGGGCTTGGGCCGGGGCAGCGTTATTGTTTTGCCCCTGTCCGGGCAAGTTCATCGGCGTCGTGGTCATTTTCATGTCTGTCACTACGGATTTCTGTCCGGCAGGCGTCACGTCTACATAAGACGTAGCCACACTCAGGACTACCAGCAAAGCGGCCAATGTCCATGTCGTTTTCTCGACGACGTCGGTAGTCTTGCGCACACCCATGATCTGATTGGACGCCGCAAAACTCGATGAAAGACCACCGCCTTTCGACTCTTGAATGAGGACGACAAAGCACAGAAGCACTGCGACAATTACGGCCAACACTACTAATACGGTATACATGTTCTACGTTGGTTTATTTTGGTTGTTGATTATTAATTTCTGCAAGAAGCGGATTTGGTCTGCAAAGTAACTATTTTTTTTCGGATAATTCACGCTGAGCTTACGGATAATTTCAATGGCTTTCTCGTAACGGCCTTGTTTCACATAGATTTTGGCCAAGGTTTCCGTGAAAAAGTCTTCGTCGCCATCGGCGTCCTGACCGTCTTCAACGATAGGGGCTTCGGGCACATACTCGACGACATCGGGCAGCACGATGCGCTCCGGCTTATGCTCAATGTAGTCGTCGATGAGCTCGAAGTTGCGCTGGTTTTGTGGAGTCGGCTCGCCGCTGGCGTCCACGTCGTCCATGGCCATGAGAAAAGGCAGGTAGTCTTTCGTCGGGTCCGGCGCGGCTTTCGGACGCCGGCCTTTCTCTTCGGGGAGGCGGCTTTTCAGATAGCCGTCGATGAGCGACTGTGTGCGGTCGGCGGCACTGTCCTCTTCCGGCTGGCTGGTGACATCACCGGAAGCGGCTGGCACTTCGTAGTTTCGGCCTTCAACCATACGGAAAAGCACGCGGCGGTCCGGCACGAAAGCGGCTGCCTTGCGGAGCTCCTCGCCGAACGACGCGTCGTGCAGAAGGAAGAGGTTCTGCAAGAACATCAGCCGCGCAGCCTGGTAGTACGGATAACGCGCCACGACCTCACGGAGTTCGTAGAGGGTGTCGGCATTCAACTGCTCAGGGTGTCCGATGAGTTCAGCTAAGTGGATTTCCATGCTCTCGCTTTCAGTGGCGTGCGTGTCACCAGTTGGCGACTGTCGCGTTAAAGATTTGGTCCGTCAGGTCGTCCACCATTTCCGACACGAGGTCTTCCTGCACATTGGCCAGCTGCTGATTGGAGTCGTACTGCGTTGTGGCCGTGAACTGTCGCTCAAAGTCCTGCTTATGGTCAGTATTGTTGACAAAACGGATGTTTACTGTCATTTTCAGCTGGGTCTGCGACGAAAGTCCGTCGGCCGAAATCGACTTGTTGTATTGCTCGTAACCGATGATTTCGCCGGAAATATGCAAATCACCGCCGCGGCGGACGAATTGCAGGCGTGTCTGATTGGCGTACAGGTCCTGCAACCTGTTGTTGAACATCGGCCCCATCGGCGCCCATACATAAGCGGAACGCAGCGGGATGTTATCGATCTGAATGGTTTTGACTACGTTGTAATCGATTGACGTACCGGTAAACTTGTAGCTCACCCGGCAAGCAGACACGGCGACCATCACGAAAACGCACACCGCCACTTTCAGCGCGAACGGCAGGGGTTTACTCCAAATCATATTCCTTTATTTTACGATAGAGTGTACGTTCCGAAATGCCCAGCTCGGCGGCTGCGGCTTTCCGGCGGCCATGGTTGCGGTCGAGCGCCGTGCGGATGACGTCGCGCTCCAAGTCGTCGAGTGAGCGGGCCGTCGGTTCGCTTTCCGCCGGCATGATTTCCTCGGCTTCCTGGATAGGCACGTTGTCGGGCGTGTTGAAGCGGATGTCCGGACGGCTGGCCGGATAATAGGCCAAGTTACCGCCTGTGTGCGGCGCGGCGATCTCTTGTTGCGGATGGACATTCTCATGCACATACTTCTTCAATTCGGTCACGTCGCGGCGCAGGTCGAACAGGATTTGGTAGAGAATTTCGCGTTCGTTCTCGAAACTGTGGCTCTGTGCGCTGTGACGGCTCACGGCCACCAGTTCGCGCGTAGTCGATGCAGCCGGCAGATAACGGTCGAGGATTTCGGCCGTGATTTCGCGCGCTTCACACGTGACGGACATATTCTCCGTCAGGTTTTTCAGCTGGCGCACGTTGCCCGGCCAGGCATAGGCCACGAGATGCTGCTGGGCATCCTCGGTCAGGCGGATGGGCGGCATCTTGTACTTCTCGCTCATTTCGAGAGCGAACTTGCGGAAGAGGAGCACGATGTCGGCACCGCGGTCGCGCAGCGGAGGGATGCTGATGGGGATGGAGTTGAGCCTGTAATAAAGGTCTTCGCGGAAACGGCCTTCGGCCACAGCCTTGGCCATGTCTACGTTCGTGGCTGCCACGATGCGCACGTCGGTCTTGCGCACCTCACTGGCTCCCACGCGGATGTATTCGCCCGTTTCGAGCACACGCAGCAGGCGTGCCTGAGTCGGGAGGGGCAGCTCGCCCACCTCGTCGAGGAACAGGGTCCCGCCGTTAGCCACGGCGAAATAGCCGTCACGCTCGCCTACGGCCCCGGTGAACGCTCCCTTCTCATGACCGAAGAGTTCGGAATCGATAGTTCCTTCGGGAATGGCTCCGCAGTTGACGGCGAAGTACTTCTTGCTCCGCCGGTTGCTATTGTCGTGTATGATGCGCGGAAAGGCCTCCTTGCCCACGCCGTTTTCACCGGTGATGAGCACGGATAAATCGACGGGAGCTATCTTCAAGGCTATTTCGAGCGCGCGATTCAGCCCTTCGTAATTCCCGACGATGCCGTAGCGTTGTTTGATGCGTTGCAACCGTGTTTCGTCCATCTCTTTTTGGAGTTTTGCAGACAAAGGTACGAAATTCTCCTATACTGCCACGCATGGCAGCCACAATTTGTGGAAAACTCATCGGAACGCCGCAACCGCCCACAGTGGCCCGCAGCCTTGGTTATGCCCCTGTACGAAAAACGGCCGCTGCCACCAAACGCCTGGACGCAGCGGCCGTCCCGACAACGCGGCTGGCCGGATTATCCCGTACGCTGGAAGAACGGACGGGACGGCTGACCGTTTTTGGGGGACGGCTGACGGAAATTACGGAACGGCGACCTGGAAGAGCGGGACGGCCGGCCATTCCGCATCGTACAGGGACCGCTGCTGCGGCGGCCCTATTGGTCCTTGTTTTCGACGTATCCCCGATAACGTTCGGGCAGGTCGGCCATGATGACGGCGTAGGCCTCGTCCATGACGCGGCGGATGGATTCCGGGTCTTTGCCTTGCGGCTGTATGGGGCGGTGGATGACAAGGCGCATAGGGTGACGGTGGACGAAGTTGAAGCCCTCCATGCGCGTGAGAACGTCATACGAACCGTCGATTGTCATCGGGACGACAGGCAGATCCAGCTCGGCGGCCAACTGGAAGGCTCCCTTGCGGAACACCCCCATATGGCCGGTGAACGTGCGGGCACCTTCGGGAAAGACGACGAGCGACGTGCCGCCGCGGAGGGTATCGCGGGCGCGGTCGTAGGTTTCCTGAATCTTCTTCGGCCCCGACTTGTCGACGAAAATATGGCGGGCCTTTTCGCAAGCGTAGCCCACGAGGGGAATGCGGCGGAGGGCCTTTTTCATCATCCACTTGAAGTTGCGCCCGAGGAAGCCATAGATCAGGAAGATGTCCATCTGGCCCTGATGGTTGGCCACGAAGACATACGAGGTGTGGTGGTCGATGTTTTCGCGGCCTACGACATGCACAGGTATCAGTAACATGCGGCACATCAGCCACGACCAGCACTTTCCGGGATAGTATCCCCAGAAATGTGCATTGCCTATGAGGCATCCCACACTCGTCACCAAAGCGGTCAGGATCGTCGCCACGGCAAGGATAGGAGCCGCGATGAGCAGTTGGTAAGTTCGATAAAGGTATTTCATCGGTTCTTCTGTTATTTCTTTCGCAGTGTGATGACATTGACTTCGGGCCATGCACCGAGCCTGAAAGGCATCAGCACCTCGCCGGCGCCGAGGCTGACATGCAGGGCGCGCCCGCCGTCATAATAAAAGCCGCCCCACTCGTCATAGAACCAGGAGGCGGGCGAGAAGCCGCCGATTTTGAGTTGCATGCCATGGGTGTGGCCCGACAGGGTCAGGTCGATGTCGGTCGTGGAAAGGACACTGCGGCGCCAGTGCGTCGGGTCGTGGCTCAGCAACACCTTGAAGCCAGCCTGCTCTACGCCGCGCTGCGCCCGCGTCAGGTCGCCGCGCTGGGGGAAAGGAGGCAGGCCGTCGTTCTCCACACCGACGATGGCAATACTGTCAGCTCCGCGGCGGACAACAACGTTGTCGTTCAGAAGCAACCGCCAGCCCATGTCGCGCTGGCGGCGGACAAGCTGGGCCAGGTTGGCCTGGCGCGCCGCCTCTGACGGCCAGTCGTGGTAACTCATATAGTCATGGTTACCCAAGATGGAGACAACGCCGTCGCGGGCGCGCAGCCGGGCGAGTTCGGAGCCGAAGGGGATGAGCTCTTCGGCGTGATAGTTCACGAGGTCGCCCGTAAAGACGATCAGGTCTGGATGCTGCGCGTTCACGGCCTCGACCACTCTCCGCACGGCCTCAGGATGCGAAGCGAAAGTGCCCACATGCAGGTCGCTCACTTGTACGATGCGATAGCCGTCGAAAGCCGCAGGCAGGTCGGGCGAGGCATACGACGCTTCCCTCACTTTGAGGGCATAAGCGCCAAAGGCGTAACCGTAGAGCATCGCCCCGCACAGCAGCAGAGCCACGACAAGGCCGAAGCCGTTGGCTGCCCGCCGCACGACAGGCCGCCGGCTGGCACGTCCGGCCAGCGAGATGAGCGCGAAGACCGCCTCGGGCACCGTCACGGCCAGCAGGACGATGAGGTAGAGTCCTTTCCAGAAAACCTCCGCGTCGCCGAAACCTTCAAACAGCACGAACCACAGTGTGGCCAGAGCCAGCAGGGCGTTCGGCGTCCAAAGCAGCCAGCGCTGCAAGCGGTTATGGAGCAACTTCCGGTCAATATAAAGCGCCGGGAGCACCAGCAGGATCACAAGCAGGAGGGCAATGCGCAAAATCATAAATCGTCGGTTGAGGGTGAATAATTGGCTTGCAGGAAACGCCGGAGGGCCTCAGGCTCCATGCCGCGGCGGCGTGCATAGTCTTCCAACTGCCGCCGGTCGATCGGGCCGACGGCAAAGTGCCGCGCGGCAGGGTGGCTGAACATCAGGCCGCAGGTCGAGGCGTGCGGGCGCATGGCTCCGCTCTCGGTCAGGGTTATGCCGATGTCGCCCATGTGCAGCACCCGGTCGAGCAGGAATACCACGCTTTGATCCGGGAGCGACGGGTAGCCCACTGCCGGGCGGATGCCTTGGAAGCGGCCGACCAGCAGGTCGTCGAGGGGCAGGTCCTCGTCAGGCGCATAGCCCCAATAGCGACGACGGACGTCGCGGTGGAGCACTTCGGCCGTAGCTTCGGCCAACCGGTCGCACAGGGTCTGGGCGAGCATACGGCGATAGTCGTCGCCGTCGGAGAGGTGCTCCATCCTGGCGTCGACCGTCGTGGCAAAGATGCCGAGACGGCCTTCACCGTGTCCCTCGGGCGGAAGATAGTCCGCCAGACAGAGATAAGGCTCACCCTCGCGGGCCACACGTTGCTGGCGCAAGCACGGAATGACAAAGCGCCGGCCGTCGTCAAGCCGCAAGACGATGTCGTCGCCGTCGCCCCAGGCTGCATGGAGACCGACACGGCCATACGTATGAAAGTCAGCGGCAAACCGCGCAAGCATGCGGACAGCATCGTTATACAGAGCGGCAGCCGCTTCGGCCTGGCTGCGGTCGCCGGATGGCTGCGCGGCCAACCAGGCGGCGCGGCAACCGGGACAGTCGTGCTGGCGCGCCACTGCGGCAAAGCGCGGCGCAACGCCCCAAGCATGGAAGAAATAAATCCAGTTGATGTAGGGCGCCACATCGCCTATGCCGAAAGTGACGGTCTGCGTCATCGGTCGAACGTCACGGCGCGACCGTGATAATCGGTGTCGATGATCATGCCGCGGTTATATACGGCAAAACCGTTGCAATACGTCTTCTCTATTTTCCATCGGAACGTCCGGCCTTCGAGGGGGCTCCACCCGCATTTGCTCTCAATGCGATTGGGCGTCAGGGTCCAGGGCGACTTCGGACGCACGAGCACGAGGTCGGCCTTGTAGCCCTCGCGGAGAAAACCGCGGTTCTCAATCTGGAACACGGTCGCCGGATTGTGACACATCAGACGCACAAGGCGCTCGATGCTGACGACACCCTCGTCCACCAGTCCGAGCATGGAGACGAGCGAGAACTGCACCATGGGCATCCCTGAGGCCGCACGCACACAGCCGCCTTGCTTCTCGCAGAGCTGGTGGGGCGCGTGGTCGGTCGCCACGGTCGAGACGATGCCACTGGCAATGGCTCTGCGCAGTGCGTCGCGGTCGGCCTCCGTCTTGACAGCCGGATTGCATTTTATGCGACTGCCCAAGCGGGCATAGTCCCTGTCGCTGAACAGGAGGTGAGGCACGCACACTTCGGCGGTAATACGTCGCGAGTTAGGCCGGAAGAGCTTCAGCTCGCGCGCTGTCGACACGTGGGCCACGTGAAGCCGTGCCCCGGTCTCCTGCGCCAGGCGGACGGCGCGCGCCGTGCTCTTGTAACAGGCCTCCTCGGAGCGGATGACGGGATGGTAACGGACGTCGGGATCCGGGCCGTACTGTTCCTTGCAAGCGGCCATGTTCGCGTTGATGATGCGGCTGTCCTCGCAATGCGTAACGATAGGGATGCGCGCATTCTCAAAGACCTCGCGCAAAACAGCTGGCTTGTCGACAAGCATGTCGCCGGTCGAAGCTCCCATGAATAGCTTGATGCCACAGACGCGGCGGGGATTGACATGGTTCAGAAGAGCAGCGTTGGCGTTGGTCGCCCCGATGAAAAAGCCAAAGTTGACATGGCTGTGCACGTAAGCGGCGGCCAGTTTCTTCTCCACGTCGGCCGGTGTCACGGTCTGCGGCAAGGTGTTGGGCATGTCGAAGAACGTGGTGACGCCGCCGGCGGCCGCGGCTCGGCTCTCACTGTCAAGGTCGGCCTTATCCGTCAGTCCGGGATCGCGGAAGTGGACATGGGTGTCAATGACGCCGGGCAGGAGGTAACAGCCCGTTGCGTCGACCACTTCGTCGGCCGGCGCGGCAGGTTCGGCGCCGCCTTCGAGGATTTCGGCGATGGTGTCGTCCTCAATGACGAGCGACCCGACAAAACTGCGGTCCTCATTGACGAGCGTGGCGTTCTTTATGTGAATCTTACGGTGCATATACAAGAGTTTTGAAGTTCATCCGCAATGCCGCTTGCCTTTTTAGCAGGCCGTGCCGGCCGGATGGGGATATTGCTTGGTCAGGCTGTCGAGTCGCAAACGCATGACGCCGAACACGGCTTCGCCAAAGATGCTGCTGTTCATTTTGCTCGTCCCTTCGCGCCGGTTGACGAAAATGACGGGAACTTCTTTGATCTTGAACCCGCACTTATAGGCGGTGAACTTCATCTCTATCTGGAAAGCGTAACCCTTGAAGCGGATTTCATCGAGGTTGATGGTCTCCAACACGCGACGCCGATAGCAGACAAAGCCAGCCGTAGTGTCATGTATGGGAAGCCCGGTCACGACGCGCACATACTTCGACGCGTAATAGCTCATCAGCACGCGGCCCATCGGCCAGTTGACCACGTTCACCCCGCTCACGTAGCGCGACCCGATAGCGACGTCGTTGCCTTCTTCGGCGCAGGCGGCATAAAGCCGGGGCAAGTCGTCGGGGGCATGGCTGAAATCGGCGTCCATCTCGAAAATGTAATCGTATTTCCTGTCAATGGCCCACTTGAAACCGGCGATATAGGCCGTGCCGAGCCCCAGTTTTCCCGACCGCTCAATGAGGTGGAGGCGACCGGCGAACTCACCTTGCTGCAAACGTTTGACTACGGCAGCTGTCCCGTCGGGCGAACCGTCGTCGATGACAAGAATGTCGAACGTTTTTTCCAGCCCGAAAACGGCACGGATGATTTTCTCAATGTTTTCTATTTCGTTATACGTCGGGATGATCACGACACTGTCGCTGTTCTGCATAAGCTACGGTTATAAGTAAAGGTACGGCAAAAATACGGAGTTTTACCGACAAAACGGCAGGTAGGGCAGGCTTTATTCCCGGCCTGGCCGTTAAAAATGCCTTTGTGCCTGCGCGCGCCGTGCGGGATTTCGTACTTTTGCACGGTCAAAGTGCTAAAATTACAAATCATGACGAAACAAATTATTCTTACCCTGCTCCTTGCGTCGGCCACGACGGCCGTGGCGCAGGTGCGCTACGAAGTGAGCGGCAGCGTCCCCGCCGGGACTGCCAAAGTGTACATGACGAACCTCGAAACGCAGCAGACGGACAGCGCGGACGTCAAGGACGGCCATTACCGCTTTGCGGGCGAACTGGCGCAGCCTGCGTTCCTCATGATGGCTGCCGGCGACGGAACCACCATCCCCGTCTGGGCCGACAACGAGGCTGCCACCGCCGACTTCACCACGCGCTCCGTGACCGGCTCATCCGTCAACCAGGAACTGGGAAAGTGGGAACAGGAAATGAAGCCCTACTATGAAATCGCCACTCGCTTGGCCAAGGAGCAACAGGCAGCCATGCAGTCGGGGCAGGCGCCCTCAGACAGCGCCAAGGCGGAGTGGATGAAGCTCGCCGGACAGATGCGCGAAGGCATCCCCGCCGTAGTCAAAGCGTGCTGCGAAGCGAACAAAACGACGGTCGTACCGGCCTTTTACCTCGCCATGTTCGGCAACATTCTCAGCACGGACGACCTTTTGGCTGTCACCGGGGACGACCGTGCCTACATGGCTTCGCCCCTGCTCGCCCGGCTCAAAGGCCGCGTGGCCGGCCTGCGCCGTCAGGCCGTGGGCGCCATGTTCACCGACCTCACCCTGAACGACACGACGGGCACGGCGCGACGCCTGTCGGACTACGTGGGCAAAGGCAACTACGTACTGATCGACTTCTGGGCCAGCTGGTGCGGCCCCTGCCGTGCCGAGATGCCCGCGGTCAAGGCTGCTTACGACCGTTTCGCATCCAAGGGATTCCAGATTGTCGGCCTTTCGCTCGACCAGAACAAGGCGGCATGGACGGCGGGAATAAAGAAGCTCGGCATCACATGGCCGCAGCTCTCCGACCTCAAAGGATGGCAGAGCACGGCCGCTTCGACCTACGGCGTCAACAGCATTCCCCACACGCTGCTCGTCGGTCCTGACGGCAAAGTGGTCACCTCTGGCCTGCGCGGCGAAGAGCTGATGAAGAAGCTCGAAGAAATCTATAAATAAGGGACAGCCCGCCCACCGGGCTCAACGGGCGGCTGCCCCCACCGACGGGGCGGCCGCCTTTTTTCTGCCCCTCTGCCCCGGCGGGCGCCCCTGCCCTGCCCGTCAGGACGGGTCGGCTTTCCGTCGCGACGGGCAGCCGTCCCGTAAATCCTATCAGCCGGATAGATTTTTCAGACAGCCGGCCCGCCTCGCCCGGCCCGGCCTCGCCGGACAGTCATCCGGCCGCCACGGCGCACTACCCATCCCGCCCGCCGGACGGCACGGACACAAAAAAAAAGAAGCGGAGCATCCGTTGAGGAATGCTCCGCTTCGACAATCATCTCGCGCACAGCGCGGAAGGGTGGCAGATGGGACTCGAACCCACGACATTCAGAACCACAATCTGACGCTCTAACCAACTGAACTACAGCCACCATGTGACAGGAACAACGCTTGTTCCCGATTGCGAGTGCAAAAGTAGGGATATTTTTTCAAACCACCAAACTTTTCGCGCTTTTTTTATGGGCAAGCCCGATCTATTGACGGGAGTAAACCAGTCTCACCGCGATATAACGCCCATCGAAAGCACTTCTATGACGAACATTTGTTCCCGTGATTAGGGCAGAAGTTTTATTACCATTTTCCCGACTGTTCCATTTGCAGTCGGCGGCATCATGCTTCCAGCTTCCCCCGTAAGTAGGACCATCCACGTATACATCATCATCAGTATCATTGCATACTTCAGCGTAGTTGCCTGACATGTCAAAAAGTCCAAGTTCATTGGGTTTTTTCAGGCCCAAGCTATGAGGCTCGCTATTGCTATTGTTCTCATACCATGCCACGTCATCTATATCATTGCCTCCGCAGTAAATGAACCCTTTACCTTTATCACCTCCTTGGGCAGCAAACGTCCATTCTTCTGGTGTGGGCAATCTAAACGGTATGCCAGTAATTTCACGCAGTTCTTCCATGAAACTTCTGAATGTTGCCTTAGTCACGCATTCTTCACGAGTTTTAATCATGCCACTGAACATATCACCGATCAGTATCTCACAGTCCCCGGGTAGTTCGGTCTGCATAATACTGAACTCCCCCATGTCTCCTCCTCTCACTCGAATCATCTTGTAGGTCTTACCATTAATGGAATAAGTGAGTTGTTTGGTTCTGAACGATTTCACATCACCATAATAATAAATGTCATCAACCACTGCGTATGCTCTATAGTAATACATTGTATCATCGACAAGGCCATTCACCTTGATTGCAAAACTGCCACTTACATTGGTGCTCACTTTTCTTGAGTTACTCTCGGCTAAATTGCTATCCATCCCATACTGAAATCCGACCTCCTCACTTTCTTCTTCGCCCACCACGCGCCCCTTCAATGTAGCAGAACACATTCCAGCGTCTTCACATTCCTCAGTAGTGGCAGCTATTGGGGCAAGGGATTCAAAAGCGTCTGACTTGATAGGGGCAAGACCTATAGCACTGAAAGTACTATCGGTTTCAGTGTGCTGCCATACGGTGGCCATAGTGTTTTTGGTGGTATTTGCGTAGACCTTTCCGCCAGACAGTTCGCCTACCATTGTGAATCCGTTAAGCAACGTCTTAAGATCAAGCTCAGTTGACGAACTTGGCCAGATAATTGCGGTAGCACACAGCCTACCCTCATGCATTTGGTAAGATACGCTCTCGGAACCACTTGCGTTGATGAACTGTAACATACTATTCCCCGTTCCGGGTTGTTGCCGGAATCCCTGCATGGCCGAAACCACACTGTCCCGAGACATCCCCCAATCCGTAATTGCATTATCCAAAAGTTCGCCGACATTTCCACCTCCAGGGGTACTTTCTCCGCCATCGACAGACGAGAGGTCATCGCTTGAGCACGAAGCCATGGCCAAACATATAGCCGAAATGAAAATGTGACGCCAATGCTTGCAAAGTATCTGATTTTTCATTGTTTCATACTATTTTAATTTGTCCATCGATTTATCTATGAGCTTCTTAAGAGCATCTACTCGTATAGCGACATTGCGGTAGTCAAGGCCTTCTGCAGGAGCAATCACGCTTACACGACATGTTGCCGTTTTCTTGTTCTCAGTGGTCACGGTTATGTTTGCAGCTCCTATTGCTATACCTCTGGCCACGCCCGATTTGTCTATCGTTATAACGTTCTCATCATCCGTACTCCACTTATATGTAGTGACGGAGTTCGCCGGTGTTAGAGACGGTTCAATCTTCATGCTGTATCCCACAGCTATTTTCAGTCCATTGGGCAGTGACACTTGCTCAGGCTGAGGAACCACCTCAACTGTTCCACTTGTCGTCAGTCCGTTGTCTGTCGTTGCCGTTATCGTAGCTATACCTTCACTTACAGCGCTAATAAGCCCGTTTCGATTTACCTTTGCCACACTTTCGTCTGACGATGCCCAGCTGATTTTTGCATAAGCGTCAGTAGGCGTTAACTTATAGACAAAGCGCCCCGTCTTACCCTGCTGTATAGTAATGCTACGCTTTGTGAAAGAAATGCCAGCAGGAGGCGTAGCCACAACTGTTATGATGCAAGTCGGAGCATCCTCACCAGTTTTCCCGTCACAGGTTATAACACATTCGCCTGGCGCTTCGGCTGTCACCGTCACTGATTCCTCACCATATGCGTGGTCGCTTCCATCAATGCTGGCAATGCTTGCATCGTCTGTCAACCATCGAACAAACGGCAGGCTATAACCTGACGAATTGGTATATTCAAGTTCCACTTCGTCTCCGGGCTTCAGCTCTAAATGTCTCTCGTTAAGAGTCAACGTTGATTTTTTGCAGGTAATGGTATAGTTCACCGATCCATGCCCGTATTGCATCTTTCCTCCTATATAATACCTATAAGCATATTGACATGTCACTGTACGTGAACCGGAGAAGTAAGCGTCTATTCTAACCGTGCCACCATATTCGTCCCCCGAAACAGATAGGCTCGAGTTGTCGTCTGTATACCAAGCCGCAGCGTCCAATACGCCCCCCGATACTGATGGCGCAGATAGGTGCAATGTCTGCCCTACATAGCCTGAATATGCGTAGCCTTTTGTTATAGCAAGAAACAAGGCCAGAAAGCTTAGTAGTAAAACCCTTTTGATAGATTGTGTTGTTTGTCCCATGACAAGATTTTTTAATGACTTTGTTTGTACATCAGCAAAGGAATTTATTGTTTTTCCACCTTAACCAGCGACAACATTCCTTAAAAAGGAACGACACAAGAAGCGTACACCAAAAAATATATACACCCTTGCCACTAGCTTAGACAGACGCGGTAATGGATGAAAACATATCCATGAAAATCTACGATTCTTTTACCACATGATAGTTGGTTAAATCGCGAGTTTAACACATCACGAATAAAAAAGAAACCGACAAATGTCTTTTTTTGTATTATGCACCTCAATGTACATTGCCACTCAATTCAAACAAGCAGCACGATACAACTATGGGATGCAAAGTTACAATAAAAAACAAAATACTAGTCAATAAGCAGAAAAAAAATGATTAAAGATAGTATTTTTCTTGATTCCCGGGCCGGCCGGAAACGCCGGTCAGCGCAGGAGTTCGCGCCAGACGTCCTCCTTGAAACCGGGACAGACGCCGCGCTCCGTGACGAGGAGGGGACGCCTGACGAGCATGCCGTCGGTGGCGAGCAGGCGGATGAGCTCGGCGTCGGGCGCACCGGCGATGCGGTCTTTCACGCCCCACTCGCGGTAGAGCCGGCCGCTGGTGTTGAAAAACTTCGGCAGGGCGAACGTGCTCCGCCCCGCCCACTCAGCCAGCTCGCCGGCCGTGGGCGGTTGGGCCACAATGTCGCGCCGACTGGCGGCATAACCTTCGGCTTCGAGCCAGCGCAACGCCTTGGCGCACGTGGCGCACTTCGGATAGTAGAGAATGACGGGCCGCATTTTTGGGCGCTTTATCCGTAATACTCCCGCTTGCCGGCCGCAAGCGTGTTCAGCATGAGCATGCAGATGGTCATAGGCCCGACGCCTCCGGGCACGGGGGTGATGAAACTGCACTTGGGACTGACTTCGTCAAACCGTACGTCGCCGCAGAGGCGGTAACCGCTCTTTCGTGTCGGGTCAGGCACGCGCGTCGTGCCCACGTCGATGACGACGGCGCCCTCCTTGACCATGTCGGCTGTCACGAAGCCCGGCTGGCCGATGGCAGCGATGAGGATGTCGGCCGCCCGGCACTCTTCTTTCAGCGTAAGGCTGTGGCTGTGGCAGACTGTGACCGTCGCGTCGCCATATTGTTTCTGCATCATGAGCTGGGCCATAGGTTTTCCGACAATGTTGCTGCGTCCGAGAATGACGCACTTCCGCCCCGACGTGGCTATGCCGTAGCGGCGCAGCAGTTCGTAGATGCCCTTGGGCGTAGCCGAGACGTAGGCGGGCAGGCCGATGGCCATGCGCCCCACGTTGACCGGATGGAAGCCGTCGACGTCCTTGCGGAAGTCGATAGCCTCGATGACTTTCTGCTCGGCGATGTGGGGCGGCAGGGGCAGCTGGACGATGAAGCCGTCGACGTCGGCGTCGCGGTTGAGCCGGTCGACACAGGCCAGGAGCTCGTCCTCGGTCACGTCGGACTCGTAACGGATCAGGCTGGACGCGAAGCCGCATTCCTCACACGCCTTGACCTTGTTCCGCACGTAGGTCTCGCTGCCACCGTCGTGGCCTACGAGCACGGCGGCCAGGTGAGGCCGCTTGCCGCCCGCCGCCACGATGCGTTCCACTTCTTCGGCTATTTCTTTCTTGATAGCGGCCGCCGTGGCCTTCCCGTCGATGAGTTGCATGCAATCCTCCTTTCGCTGTGAACAAAAGGGGCGACGCCTTACGGGCCGCCCTATTATATTAAATGTGCAGTTATTTCAGTTTCGGCATCCCGGGCATCTGCGGCATGGCCTTCATCATGCGTCCCATCTTGCTGCCCGTCACCATCTTCATCATCTTCCTTGTCTGGTCGAACTGCTTGATCAGCCGGTTCACCTCCTGCACCGTGGTGCCCGAACCGCGCGCGATGCGCGCCCGCCGGCTGGTGTTGAGGATTTCGGGGTGCGACCGCTCTTTCGGGGTCATCGACAGGATGATGGCCTCAATGCTCTTGAAGGCGTTGTCGTCGATCTCGACATCTTTCAGCGTCTTGCCCACGCCCGGAATCATCGAGGCGAGGTCTTTGAGGTTACCCATCTTCTTGATCTGGTGTATCTGGCCGAGGAAGTCGTTGAAGTCGAACTGGTTTTTCTGGATCTTGCGTTGCAGCTTGCGTGCCTCTTCTTCGTCGAACTGCTCTTGGGCGCGCTCGACGAGCGAGACGATGTCGCCCATGCCCAAGATGCGGTCGGCCATACGGTCGGGGTGGAACACGTCGAGGGCTTCGAGCTTCTCGCCCGTACCGACAAGCTTGATGGGCTTCGTCACCACGGTGCGGATCGACAGGGCCGCACCGCCGCGGGTGTCGCCGTCGAGTTTCGTGAGCACCACGCCGTCGAAGTCGAGCCGGTCGTTGAACTCCTTGGCCGTATTGACGGCGTCCTGGCCCGTCATGGCGTCGACGACAAAGAGGATTTCGTCGGGGTCGATGCCGGCTTTGATGGCGGCGATCTCGTTCATCATCTCTTCGTCCACGGCAAGACGTCCGGCGGTGTCGACGATGACGAGGTCGTAGCCCTTGGCCCGGGCTTCCTTGATGGCGTGCTGGGCGATGGCCACGGGGTCCTTGCTCTCGGGCTCGCTATACACGGGCACGCCGACCTGCTCGCCGAGCACTTTGAGCTGGTCGATGGCGGCGGGGCGATAGACGTCGCAGGCCACGAGCAGGGGCTTGCGGTTTTTCTTGGTCTTCTGCCAGAGGGCCAGCTTGCCCGACATGGTCGTCTTTCCCGAACCTTGAAGGCCCGCCATGAGCACTACGGCGGGGTGGCCCTTCAATTGGAGTTCCGCGGCCTGCCCTCCCATGAGCTGGGCCAGCTCGTCGTGCACGATCTTCACCAGCAGCTGCCCCGGCTTCACGGCCGTGAGCACGTTCTGCCCCAGGGCTTTTGCCTTGACACTGTCGGTGAACGTTTTGGCCACCTTGTAGTTGACGTCGGCGTCGAGCAGGGCGCGCCGCACGTCCTTCAAGGTTTCGGCAACGTTGATTTCAGTGATGCGGCCTTCGCCTTTAAGAATCTTGAAAGACCGTTCGAGTCTCTCGGATAGGTTATCGAACATAAGATGTGTAGTGACTGTGTGATTTGTGACTGCAAAAGTACGAAAAAAATACGTCACCGCTCCGCCCCGCAGGGGCAAATGTGGCGCCGGCGCCTATGGAAGCCCGCCTCAGGGCTGAGGCCGCCCGGACGGGACGGCTGGACGGATTTGCGGAACGGCTGACAGGAAATCCGGACACTGCGACAGGGATGCCCGTCAGCCGGCTTGTCTTTCCGGCCGGTGGAGGCTGTTCCCCACACACCGTGGGGAAGCCGTTTCGCTACCTGCGGATGGGGACGAGTGCTTTTTTTGCGTAACTTTGCGCTCCGGGAACTTTTCCCGGAACTGCCCAACGAACGATTATGGCTGAATACAAAAGACTCTACACGAAAGAAGAAATCGACGACCTGCTCCAATGGTTCGCCCAACGCTACGACCGCCTGCCCGAACGCATCGCCCTCGACGACTCGACAACGGTTTTCGGGATGCCGGAAACTGCCCGTAAACTCTGCGAGATGGTCGAGACGAACTGTGAGAATCCCACGTTCGGCGCCTGCATACGCCACGTCTTCCGCCTGCGCGATCGTCTCATCGAGGACTGCGGCCTCTGAGCCTACGGGCGGGCCGGAAACGGGCGCTGCCCTGTCCTACTCCGCCGGGAGCGACATGATCTCGTCGAGCACTGCGCGGGCCTCGGCCACAGTGTGCACCCCGCCGACGCGCATCCGCCGCTTGCCGTTCGCCTCGGCCAGTTCGCAATCGCGGACGTGACTGACGGCATACTTGATGACGCGGCCGAAAGCGGCGCTGGCATAATAGGGACTGTCGGACCAGCTGACGAAATAGAGCGTCATGCGGCCGCCTTTCAGCATCAGCCGCTCGACACCGAGCCGTCGCCCCTCACGGCGCAGCGGCACCATGCCCAGCAGCTCCTCGCCCTCAGGCGGGACCGGCCCGAAGCGGTCTTCGAGCCGATGGCGGAAGGCCTCGACCTGCTCATCGCTTTCCAGTCCGTCCAGCTCGCGATAGAGGGCCATGCGCTCGCTGCTCCCGGGCACGTAAGTCTCGGGGAAGTAGGCGCGGACGTCGCCCTCGACGCTGCATTCGTCGACAAAGAGGTCGCCGCGCAAGTCATTAGTCTTGCGGATCTCCTCAGCGTAAAGATCGGCGAACTCATCATTCTTCAGCTCAGTGACGGCCTGCGCCAGGATTTTCTGATAGGTTTCATAACCCAAGTCGGCGATAAAGCCACTCTGCTCCGCGCCGAGCAGGTTGCCAGCACCGCGGATGTCCAAGTCCTGCATGGCGATGTGGATACCGCTGCCAAGGTCGCTGAAACTTTCGATGGCTTGCAGCCGTCGGCGCGACTCGTCGGGCAAGAGGGCCAACGGCGGTGCGAGCAGGTAGCAGAAGGCCTTGCGGCTGCCCCGCCCGACGCGGCCGCGCATCTGATGGAGGTCGGAGAGTCCGAAAGTCTGCGCCGCGTCGATGATGATGGTGTTCGCGTTGGGGATGTCAATGCCGTTCTCGACGATGGTGGTCGAAATGAGTACGTCGTAGTCATAATTGATAAAGCCCACGACGATACGCTCCAACTCCTCGGGCGACATCTGTCCGTGACCGATGGCCACGCGGGCGTCGGGGACATGTTCGCGGACCAAGGCCGCCAAATTGGGCAGTGCGGCAATACGGTTCGAAACGATAAACACCTGCCCGTTTCGGCTCATCTCGAAATTCACGGCGTCGGCTATGATTTCGTGGCCAAAGGTGTGCACCTCCGTCTGTATAGGCCGGCGGTTCGGGGGCGGCGTCTGGATCACCGAGAAGTCGCGCGCACCCATCAGGGAGAACTGCAAAGTGCGCGGGATGGGCGTGGCCGACATGGTGAGCGTGTCGACATTCGTCTTTATCTGGCGGAGTTTTTCCTTGACGGCGACACCGAACTTCTGCTCCTCGTCGATGACAAGCAGGCCAAGGTCTTTGAACTTGACGTTCTTACCGATGAGTTTGTGCGTCCCGACGACGATGTTCACCTGGCCGTCGGCCAAGCCTTTCAGCACGGCTTTTGTCTGCGCGGCCGTGCGTGCCCGGCTCAGGTAGTCCACCTTCACGGGAAAGTCTTTGAGCCGACGGGCAAACGTCTTGTAGTGTTGGAAAGCCAGGACAGTTGTCGGGACGAGCACGGCTACCTGTTTGTTGTCGCAGGCGGCCTTGAAGGCAGCCCGGACGGCTATTTCGGTCTTGCCGAATCCTACGTCGCCGCAAACCAGGCGGTCCATCGGGCGCACGCTCTCCATGTCGGCTTTCACTTCCTGGGTGACACGCAACTGGTCCGGCGTATCCTCGTAGGCAAAACTGGCTTCCAGCTCGTGCTGGAGGAACGTGTCGGGGCTGAAAGCAAAGCCCCGCTCCTGACGGCGACGGGCATAGAGACGGATAAGGTCGCGGGCGATGTCCTTGATCTTCTTTTTCGTCCGCTCCTTCATCTTTTCCCACGCGCCGGTGCCCAGGCTGCTCAGGCGGGGCGCCTCGCCCTCTTTCCCCTTATACTTGCTGACTTTGTGCAAAGCATGGATGCTGACAAAGACTACGTCATCGTTTCGATAGACCAGTTTGATGACCTCCTGCGAGGTGCCGTCCGGATTCGGCAGGCGCACCAGTCCGGCAAAGCGGCCGACGCCGTGGTCGACGTGAACGACATAGTCGCCCGGCTCGAACTGCGACAGCTCTTTCAGCGTCAGAGCCATCTTGCCGTCGCGGGCACGGTCGCTGCGCAGGCTGTACTTGTGGAACCGGTCGAATATCTGATGGTCGGTGTAAAAGCAGGCGTGGAGCGTATGGTCGGCGTATCCGGCATGCAGGGTGTGCTCGACGGGCGTGAAACGGATGCCGCTGCCCATCTCGTCGAAGATGCTCTGCAAACGCTCGTGCTGCTTCGCACTGTCGGCACAGACATAGAGCGTATAGCCGTCTGCCATGCTCTGACCGAAAGCCTCGCGGACGAGGTCGAAGTTCTTGTGGAAAATCGGCTGGGGCGAGGTGGCAAACCCGACGGTGGCCTGGGGCGACGCGGAAGGGCGCGGACCGATTTCGATGCGCATCAGCGAGGCCACGCCGCGCTGGAAGGCCTCACCGGCGACGAGGAGGCTCTCACGGCTGAGGCGTTCGGCCTGCTCGGCGGCCTCCATCTCGCTCGTGGCTTCGCGTTCGGCTTGCGCCTGACGGGCGAAGCCTTCGTCGTAGATACGGCTGACAATGTCACGGACAAGACTGAAATTGTCGAACACGGCTACCGTCCCTTCGGGAAGGAGGTCGAAAAACGGCACAAGGCCTCCCGACGTGGCTTCGACTTCGGGCACGATGACGGCTGCCGCACAGACCTCGTCGGAAAGCTGCGTCTGGACGTCAAAAGTACGGAGCGAATCGACCTCATCGCCGAAGAAGTCAAGGCGGAAAGGGCGTTCCGACGAATAGGAATAGACGTCGAGGATGCTGCCGCGCACGGCAAACTCTCCGGGCTCGTAGACATAATCCTTGCGACGGAACCCGAGTTCCACGAGGCGCTCCTGGAGCTGCGTGAGGTCGGCCGTGTCGCCCTTGGACAGACGGACGGTGCGGTCGTCAAGCATCCGGCGCGACGCCACGCGCTCGGCCATGGCGTCGGGATAGGTGACAACCATCTTCGGCCTGCTTTCCGGCCCGCCGCTGAGGCGACCCAGCACGTCGGTGCGCAGGATTTCGTTGGCCGCATCGCGCTGCGCATACTTCACGGCACGGCGATAGGTCGACGGGAAAAAGAGTACGTCCGCCTCGCCAAGCACTTGCGCGGCATCGTGGTAAAAATAGCCGGCACCTTCCTCGTCGTTGAGCACGACGAGCATCATGCGGCCCGCGAGCTGCCCGGCCAGCGTGGACAGCACCACTGCCGCCGCCGAACCGCACAGCCCCTCGCACGCCACGGACTGTATCTCCGGGTCGTCCACGAGGCTGGCGAGCGCTTTCACGCCGGGATGGCGGGCATATAATGTAGCGATATCTTCTGTCTTCATCGCTGCAAAGTTAGTTCGAAACGCTGTAAAAACGGGTCGTCAGTGCAAGGAAAAACGCGAGGATGCCACTTGCGGCTCCCGGATGGGCACCTGCCACACCCGACGCGACACCGGGAAATCCGCCGGACACCCGGCTGCCGCCGGTCGGCGGACCCGGCTTTCCGGGTCGCCATTCCGTCAATCC
>ERZ827496.723-NODE-723-length-44511-cov-4.599694_pt1 | contig 44511 bp, 60 predicted proteins | sample MGYA00519769_ERZ827496 | MGnify/ENA primary metagenome ERZ827496 (study PRJEB31778, sample SAMEA3449327) | human gut metagenome | biome: human gut; feature: human-associated habitat; material: faeces | place: United Kingdom | collected 2010/2012 ...
GATAGGGGGTTTTGCCCCCTATTGGATTACAAGCGGTTTACAATGGATATTCGGTTGCGTGTCGAAATCCAACGGGAATTGTTCGGGCATTGCGTTTTTGGTCGTGGGAATATCCCACAGGCAAACGAACGGTTTTTCCGGTGGGTTTGGGAGCATAAGCCGCACAGATGCGAGGAATGTTTAAAGCCGTTACGGAATTATTCCGCCGTTTATTGTTCGCATATATTGACCCGTGGAGCGTTTCCCGAAATGGCGCATGATGCAAGAAATATAAATATACTATGTTTTGAACATCATTCATGTTGGGAGAATGGGGATAAAACGAAAATGCGTATATATTCCGGCAATATGAGAATGATTGAATTAATGAAAAATGAGTATGCAAATTTGGAAAGATATTGAGGGTTACAAAGGACATTATCAAATTTCTAATTATGGCAATGTTCGTTCCTTAAAAAAGGATGCGTTTCTAATGAAAGGCGGATATTTGAAAGGATATAAAATAATTAGTTTATGGAAAAATGGAACCGGGAAAATGTTCCGTGTTCATAGATTAGTTGCGGCGGCTTTCATTCCGAACCCGGAAAACAAACCATGTATCGACCATATCGACGGCGACCGAGCCAATAACCATGCAGATAATTTGCGTTGGGTTACGGTTAAAGAAAATCAGAATAACCCAATAACAAAATCTAAATGGATTGGAAAAAAAGCGAAACCGCACCACGAAAAAGCGGTTGAGCAAATAAAAAACGGTATTGTTGTAAATGTATTTGTTAGCATACAAGAAGCCGCCCGAAAAGGCAATTTTTCGGCAACGGCAATTTGTAAGGTATGTAAAGGGAAAGGAAATTTGCATAAGGGTTATAAATGGAGATATAAAAAATGAGAATCAAAAAGAGGCAACCCGATTACGGGGCAATTTCCCGCCGTTCAATCAAAAATGATTTCAGACGGGTACAAACATATTCGGAAAGTGAGAAACGCCCGCAAATCGAAAATCCGCCCGAAATAAATGCAGAAAGACGGGTTTTGTTTGTTGGGGAAAATTCCGGGTATTACAAATTGCGTTCTTTTATAGTTGGAAAATTGGTTCGGTTAGTTCAAAAATCAAGCGTCGGCGGTTGGGTTTGTGAGTTCGTACACGACGACGACCGAAAAGCGATAAACCATGCCGCCGGATGGTCGGATAATAAGAAACAATATTTGTTGGATTGCGTAAAATTCAAGTGAAATGAAAATAAAATCAAAAACCGGATATAAAATTGCGTTATACACGTTCGTGACGTTAACGGTTGCGTCTTATATGTGGGCGTTGTATAGTATCATTGTTTGGATAATTAAAGCGTTTTTTGTATGAGTGTAAACAAGGTTATTTTGATGGGACATACCGGGAAAGCCCCGGATTTTAGGGAGTTCGACAACGGGGGTTGCGTGGCGACCTTTTCGTTGGCAACCACGAAACGAGGTTATACCACAAAGGACGGGCGGCAAATCCCGGAGTGTACCGAATGGCATAACGTCGTATTGCAAAACGGGTTGGCAAAGGTCGCCAATCAGTACGTCAAAAAGGGCAACAAACTGTATATTGAGGGCGAATTGAGAACCCGGAGTTATGACGATGCGCAAGGCGTCAAACGGTATGTTACCGAGATAGTCGCAACCGATATGGAAATGTTGACCCCGAAAGCGACCGGAGCCGGGGCGCAAGTACCGCCGCCGCCCGTGCCGGATGCACCCGCCCCCGACGGAAACGACGATTTACCATTTTAGCCGTTGACGATATGGGAGCGATAAACGGACGGGTTATTTACAGCCCAAAAGGTAAAGCCGGGGAATACGCCGAGAACGCCGCCAATTTCTTTGTCGGTTGTTCCAACGGTTGTACTTACTGTTATTTGCGCAAAGGTCGTGGCGCAAAGGTATTGGGAGGCAGTCGCCCGGAGTTGAAAAAGACGTTGCGGGAATATCCATACGCTTTGGATATTTTCAAAAACGAATTGTTGGCGCATAAGGAGGAATTGCAGAAAACGGGGTTATTCTTTTCGTTCACGACCGACCCGTTGTTGCCGGAAACGGAACGGTTGACCCGTCAAGCGGTCGGCGTATGCCAACGCCACGGCGTCCCGGTTAAGATATTGAGCAAATGCGCCGAGGGGTTGAACCGCTTCATTGATTTTGCCGAGGCGTCCGAGGGTTGGGACGTGTCCCGTATCGCTTTGGGCGCAACGTTGACAGGTTGCGACGAATTGGAGCCGAACGCCGACCCAAATATGATGCGGGTTAATGTGTTGGCACGGGCAAAACGCCACGGGTTCCGCACCTTTGCAAGCGTGGAGCCAATCCCGCCGGGAATGTACGACCGGGCAATTGGGATAATCAAATTGTCGTATCCGTTCGTTGACCTGTATAAAATCGGGTTGCAGAGCGGCGGCAAATATCCGAAACGGGAAATACGATTGATTTACGACACAATTACGGAACATTGGGAGGGACGCCCGGAACAACCCCGTATCTATTGGAAAAATAGTATTGTTAATCCGTTGGGGATTGACCGGGGAGAATTGCCGGGGTATTGTGTCCCTGTTAATTGGGATTTGTTTAACAATGAAAAGTGAAATACGGGTTGAGGTTCCCGCCGATTGCCGATTGGTCGGAGTAAGGACGGCGATGTTGTCGTTATCATTTACGAGCCAATCCAAAACGTCCGGCAAATTGGATTTATCCATTACCCGGAACCCGACGACGAAACCGAGGAACCCGAAAATAAAAAGTAAATATGCAGTACAGCAATAAGTATTACAACCCGGAAAAGCACGACCGTTGGCGTGCGTTGACCGTAAAACAGCCATACGCAAATGATTTGGTAACGGAGGCGTACAAGGACGAAAACGGTATTGTTTACGGGAAAAAGACAATTGAAGTTCGGAGCAAAAACACGTCATACCGTGGCGACGTGCTGATATGTTCCGCAGCGTCCCCGGTTTATCCGGGAATGGAAAGCGGCGTTACTTTGGGATTGGTTGAGTTGTACGACGTAAAGCCGATAAAAGAGTTTACGCCGGAGGATTGGGAAAACACCCGGATTCCAAAGGAAAAGAGGGCGAAAATAACAAAGGGGTACGGGTGGTTGATGCGCAACCCCCGCCGGGTTATTGAATTTCCGGTTAAGGGGCAATTGGGTATCTATAATCTCGTATATACAAAAGGTTGTATTGTCGAATATCCTAAAGTTATGGTATTGGATAAAGAGGCATACAATAAAATAAAAGAAACGTATTAGTTTGTTGTATTATGGTTTAATATTATCTTTGCAAAAAAAAAGATGGAAAATTGGAAGTTTATAAACGCTAATTATGAAGTTTCAGACAAAGGTAATATAAAGTCTGTAAATTATCGGGGAACGGGTAAAAGTGCGATACGAAAGCAATCTATTAGTAAAAACGGATATATGCGGGTAATACTATCAGATAATGGTAAAAACAAAACATATTTCGTTCATAGATTAGTTGCGGCGGCTTTTATTCCGAACCCGGACAATTTGCCGGAAATAGACCATATCGACGGCAACCGAGCCAATAACGATGCGACTAATTTACGTTGGTGTACGAGAAAGCAAAATTTGAATTATCAAAAAGCAATTAATAATAAACGTGAAACCATGAAGAAAGTAAATACATGGTTTAAGAAAACCGGAAAAGATAATCACAATGCAAAACCCGTTTATCAATATGATTTAGAGGGTAATTTTATAAAGAAATGGGATTGCATACATGATGCGCAAAGATGCGGTTTTAATCATGGGAATATTATTAGTTGCTGTAAGGGACGTTTAAAACATTATAAAAAATATATTTGGAGATATGAGTAAAAAACAGGTTGGAATTATCCGCAACAATGGCGACGTACATACGGCGCAAATTGGGTTTTATATCGGACGGGTTGGCGTATCTGTTTACGCCCGTGAGTATTGGCAATACTCATAGTTGGCAATTTGGGGTATCCATTGATGCAATAAACGGTTACGACCGTTATGTTGATATTGAGGCGAAAATATTGTTTGTCGGCATTGGCATACGGTTTATATGGATTAAAAGAAAGGTAAAACGATGAAAGCAAAGATTTTATTGTTATCTTTGGCAACGCTTTTGTTGGGGGCGTGTCAAAGCGAGAACGAACCAACGGAGGTATTTAATTTACTTCAAAAATCCGAGAGCATGGAAGAAAGATACGAGCTTGTAACGAATACCACGGCGGCAATGATACAGATAAACGCCCCCCGGTATAATTGTGAGATTGTCGAAATCGCATTAGCCGGGGGCGATAGGGTACGAATTTGCGTAAAAGGCGCAAAGGACGATTTGGACGCATTGTTTGGCTATGTAAACGAAGCGGGCAAAGAATGAGAGTTAAGCAACCCGAACCGTTCGACCCAAACAGAGAGTACAACCCCGGCGAACGTTGCGTTTACCGGGGTATGGTATTGATTGCCGAGATATGGACGGCAGCGGATGCACGATTAGCCAACAACAACCCCGCAATATTTACGCAACGTTGCGTTCGCTGCAAAATCCAAAGGGAAGATTGCCCCGGAATAGGTAGGCAATGCGATAAGTACAACAGAACCGACCGAAAAACGATATTTTGACGGTTGGCATATCCGAAAACAGTAAGAACGAATAAAAAATTAGAGCATGACAGAAAGTAAGTTAAACCCGTTTGATGCGGAATTGTTGGTTATGATTGGCGATATTGCCAAAAGCCAACCGGAGGTCGAGGAAAAACCCGACCGTTACGAAATCACGGTTGACACAACCGAGATACAGGGAAACGCAATTGAAGCACTAAAACAGGCAGTCGCCGGACGATTGGGGAAACGCTTGTTAGTTACCCACACGTTAGACGCCGCCGTTGTTTTCAACGTCGAGTACGACCCGACGGAATACCCGGAACAAATCCGCACCCGGTTAGTTGAGCCGGACGCCACGGCGGGAACCCGATATTGCCGCACGTTGTTAGAAGTTGACGCAATACAGGTACGCCGGGACAATTTGGACGACCTGTTGAGATTTACCGGAGGCGGAACAATGCAGATTCCGAGAACGCCCGGCGGTTTGGCGGTTTATTCATTCCCGACCGAAAACGGCGTAATGTTGGACGTACCGGAGGGAAATTTTATTGTATTGGCACCGGACGGAAAATTTGGCAAAATGGATATGCAAACGTTTATGGCTAATTTTGAAGAAAAAGACGCCAATACCGCCGGATTGAACTTTGACGAAAGCGATTGTTTGAAAAGATGAATAAACTTTTCGGCAGGAACATAGAAAAGAGATTGGGAAAATTAGCCGAGGAATACAACGAATTGTTTGAAGCGTTTGAAAGATATTTAAGCAGGGAAAAAACGCAAAGAGAAATAAACGAAATTAATCCCGGAACGCATGATATTATCGACGAATTGGCGGATGTAAACGTTGTTTTATTCCATATTGCGGCATTATTAGGGTATAGCCAAAAGGAATTGCAGGAAATGGCATATACTAAAATTGCAGGACGTGAGAAAAAACCCGGAATTTATGCGCAAACACCCACACAACAAACCGGAAAGCCCGGTTTGCGGTAATATGCAGCAGGAAACCGCCGAACAATACAAACATTTTGAGAACCGTTTTAACAAAAGACTATGACAAACGAAGAAAAAGAAGAATTAAGAAAAAAAGCGTTGTTCCTTACAAATACGGCGTATCTTTTGGCGGACATGGCACATACATGCGTTTTTTACGCTGATGATAAATTAAACCATTTAGGCAAATGCTTTGAAAAGGGCGAAAAAATGAGATTCAAAAAAGCCGCAAAGTTGACAAAAGAAGCATTTAAAGCCGTCAAGGAAATAACGGAACCATTGTATAATATTACCGACGTTGATAATGCGTGTATTGATAGCGATTATCTTTTGGAAGTTATTCAGTTGGTAATAAACAGAACCGACGAAACCGAGGAAAGCAAAACGGCGATGTTGGAATACATAAAGAAGTTACCACAAATTGAACATATAGAAGTTTAAGCGTATGAAAAAAGATTTTAAACAAGAACTAACCGAACTTATTAATAAGCACAGTTTAGAAAAGGAAATGAGAGATACCCCGGATTTTATTTTGGCACAAGTTTGTATTGATGCAATGGCGGTATTTTCGGAAGCAATCGCCCGCCGTGACGAATGGCACGGATTCAGAAAGGCAGACGAAAAGAGTTCGCAGGATGCAAAACACAATTACCCGGATGATTGCAATATTTGCAAAGACCGTTTTAAATGTGCTGACTTTATGAGAACGCAACCAATTGCAAATCTGATTCAGCGTTTCAAGACGACAACGGACAAAGAGGAAAAAACAGCAATCGCCGGATTGCTAAAACAGATAAACGCCGATGCGTCGGGAAAGCCTCAAAATGATATACCGGAAGAAGTAAAAGAAGTTGCCGGAAAGTTGGCAAAGGCTTTTGGCGCACGTGTTGAGATACACCGTATTGAGATACCGGAAAAGAAACGTAAGTTTAGAAAGAAACCAAGAAAGGAGCAAGGCAATGAAACCCGTTGAATTTCCCGGCGTGAATGTAGTCTTTGCAAAAGACCAACCGGAATACATGCCGTTACCTGCAATGAAAATCCCTAATGACCCGCAGGGGCTTATAATTACCAAATGGCAGTTATCCCCGGAAGAATTGGAGAGAATAAAAGAAACCGGAACAATACATTTGTCAATGCTGACGTTTAACCAACCATTGCAACCCGTATTGTTAACCGTGGATTTACCAACAGAAAAATAATAAAGTCATGGATAAAGAAACATACGTAAAGAGAGTTCAAGAATTGAACCATATAAGACAAAAGGCTTTGGAGTACAACGAAAAGGAAAAAGCCAAAGCGGATGAAAGCTACATAAAAGAAAATTGTCCGTTTAAAATTGGGGATAGAGTGAAACAAGGTGAAGATATTGGCACAATTGAAGAAATAAGAGTTGACAATGACGGAAAGTTTGAATATACCATACGAGAGGAAAAGAAAGACGGCACCCCGTCAAAAATATGCTTTAAAACCTTTTCATGGTATAGAAATAATGTAGAAAAGGCATAATAAACGCCCCGGTATTATAACCGGGGCTTTGCCGTTTAGGTACCGGAATGAAAGAAAGCCAAAATTAGCCCCGTAGGGCGACGAAAATACAAAAGACAATAAAAGTATCAAGTAACAAACAATACCCGCTTAAAACGAAAATTCCCCGAAAATAACAAGCAAAGGGAAAGCGACGTTTGAGAGGAAAGCAAAGTAAAATGTTTTGCTGTTATAAAAAGGTTTGAAAAAATGGAAGCGAGTAAAAGACAAAGGGGCGGACGCCCGAAAATGTGCAAACGAACAAAAGACCAAAGGGAGTTTGATTTGGCTTTTTGTTCAAATCTGTTTTTACGTGGTTACACGTATAGGGAGATTTCGGAAAGACTGAATGAGGAAAACGCCCGGCGTGGCGTCGGTTATACCATAACAAAACAAATGGTATATTGGGATATGCAACAATTGCTAATTGAGTGGAAACGTGAACGTATGGAAAATATAGACGATTACGTTACGCAGGAATTGCGAAAGTTGGATAAAATGGAGGTTGAATTGTGGGAGGCGTGGGAACGTTCAAAGACCGGGAAATTGCGAGAGAAAAACAGACAGAACGCAAAGCCCCGTAAAGTGTTGGAGGATGGCGACAACCCGGAATATTACGGGTATGAGGAAACCACAACGGAAACGTCCGCCGGAAACCCCCGGTTTTTGGATTTGCTTTTGAATGTGCAGCAACGCCGGGCAAAGATGTTGGGATTTGATGCGCCAATAAAAATTGATATACCGGGAATAAAAGAAAGTATAAATGGCGATGCACCGAAATACGATGTATCAGCAATCCCGGACGACCTATTGTTTGCGGTCGCCGATAAATTGCAAACAGCAGAATATAAAAAACAATTAGCAGAAAAAGGAGTAATTGACGATGGTACGAACAACGAAGAATAATATCAAGAAAAAAGATGAACCGAAACCCGTACACACGTGCGGGAATTGTGGTTGGGGTAAATATTATTACGACCATTCAAATTTGGATATGGACGGGAACCCAATTTGTTTAAAATGCCCGTTTGTCGAAAATCGCAGTATAATACGTTCGGAAAAAGCGTGCGACAAATGGAAAATGAAACGATAAATTGGTCGTTTTTTAAGATTTTCGGTTTTTAAGTCAGAAAAAATACGGGGGTAAGACAAAAATATATGGTTTATTTTTAAGAATTAAACAAAATGGATAAAGAACAATTGCTTAAAATGTATGCAGCATTGAAAAACAACCCCGGCGAGATAGTAAAAGCGGCGGCACGCCATAGGCTGATAAACTTTGCCCGGTATATGCAACCGGATTTGGTATTGGAACCGTTTCATGTTGTATATTATACCCTGTTGGATATGTTTGCGCATGGCAAAATACGAAAGATGATTGTACAACAGCCGCCGCAACATGGCAAATCGGAGGGGTCAAGCCGCAAATTACCCGCATTTATGTTGGGGTTAGACCCCGACCGCAAAATATGTATCGGTTCGTATGCGGCGACAATCGCACGGGATTTTAACCGGGACGTTCAACGAATAATCGACACGCCCCGGTATCGTGAATTATTCCCCGGCACGTACTTAAATGGGTCGAACGTCGTAACAATGGCGAATACCTATTTGCGCAATTCCGATGTTATCGAAATGGTCGGGCGTAAGGGGTCGTTGCGTGTCGTCGGTCGTGGCGGTTCGCTGACGTCTAAAACCGTGGACGTTTCGATATTGGACGACGTGTATAAAGATTACGCCGAGGGTAACAGCCCGATAGTACGGGCGGCGGCGTGGAAATGGTACACGACCGTTGTACGCACCCGTTTACACAACGATAGTCAAGAATTGATTGTATTTACCCGTTGGCACGACGACGATTTGATAGGGCGCATTGAAAAGAGCGGCGAAACGATTATTGATGTTAAGTGTTGGGCGGATTTGGAGGACGTAACGCCGGGGGCGTGGGTGCGCATAAACTTTGAGGGGTTGAAAACCGGGGAACCGACCGAGATAGACCCACGGGAACCGGGGGCGGCATTATGGGAAAGCCGACACAGTAAGCAAAAGTTGGAAGCGCAAAAGGCATTAGACCCGGTGCAATTTCAATGCCTGTATCAAGGCAACCCCGGTTCCGCCGAGGGTCGATTGTACCAACCTTTCAAAACGTGGGTCGAAAAATCCGATTACGGCACGTACATTCGTTCCGGCGCATACATTGACGTTGCCGATGAGGGCGACGACCTGTTGTTTGCCGCAACGTATGACGTGTATAAGTCCGACAATCTGTTTTTCAACGAGAAAACAAAGCGCATGGAGCCGATATTGTTTGCCCTTATTACAGATATGGAAATGACGGACGAAAACACGGACGTTACAACCGTAACCGTCCCGGCGATGATTAACCGGAACGGGACGCAAAAAGCGTGGGTTGAGAGCAACAACGGTGGTGCGGGTTATGAAAAGGTTATCAAAAAGAAAGTCCGGGCGATTACCGACCCGTTTTATCAAGGGGGCAACAAGGAAAGCCGGATAATAACAGCGTCCGCAATGGTTAATCAACATATAATTATGCCGTTCGGTTGGGAAACCCGGTACAAAGCCGTTTACGACCATGTAACCGGATTTTTGCGCAATTTCGGAGCCAATACGCACGACGACCCGGAGGACGGATTGACCGGGATATATGAAAAGGAGATTGCGGACGGCAATATACAGCCATACGCACACGCAAACCGAGGCGTAAGACGACGCAATTAGCAATATTTTTGAGATATGCAAGATTCTCCGAGAAAAAGTTTATAACTTTGTAACCAAAACGAGGGGGGCAAAGGGACAGCCCCGGAGAAAGTAACAATATTTTTAACGTTAAAAACAAAGAAGTATGATTTGTAAATGTCCGGCGGGGGCGGTGTTGCCCGATGTACCCGCAATTAAGTGTCCGGAAAGTTTCGGACAGGTTCAAAAAGTGGCTTTTCAACGTCTTATGAAAGATGACAGAAACAAAAACAGTTTTACGAGTGAAAAAGCGATTACGGCGTTAGCGTCGTGGACGTCCCTGTTATCGGTGGAGGATAGCTCGAAAGTAGTTGTTTCGCCGTATATCCAAGCCCCGACCGCCGAGGCGGGAGCCGCCCGCACCTTTGGAGGCGGTAACGAAACGTTGGGAGGCGTAGAAGAAATTATTGGACGTGAACCAACCCCGTTTACCGGAGTTATTCGCAAAGCCCCGCAAGCGGTTATCAAGGCATTAAAGGAAATGCAATGCGAAAGTTGGGGCGACAATTTGGGTATCTTCATTTTCGACGAAAACGGCGCAATTGGAGCCATTAAGGACGCCACAACGGAGGATACATTTTACCCGATACCGATACGTTCGTTGTTTATCGGCGATAAGACGTTGGGCGGATTGGAAGCCCCGGACAGCAACGCAATACAATGGTCGTTTTTGCCGAATTGGTCGGACGATTTGGCGATTGTTGCCCCGGCGTTTAACCCGCTTACGGATTTGAAACCCGCATAAGAGTAATGATGGCGAAAGTTACAAAGGTCGTGTTGGAGTGTCCGACCCTTAACACGACCGAAGAATTTGAGATTAACCACGCCGAACGCCTGTTGCGGATGCCTAACAATGGCGGTTGGCAGTTGCCCGAAAAAACACCTTTTGAATTTAGCAAAGAAAATGGGATTAGATATAAAACGCATAAGAAAGGAAATAACGGAACCGAGGAAAAAGGCGACGATAAATAAAGCGGTCATACACCAAAACCGCATTAAATTTCACGCCCAAACCAACGTAACGCCCTTAATGTGTTTACCAACGACCGATTTTTTGGCATGGGTTCAAAATCTTATCCCGCACGATAAATTCAAAATCTTCAAAACATTGTTCCGTTACCCCGTTCGTACCAACGAGGTAACGGGCATTTGTTTTGATAAGTTAAGCCGTATTTTCGACGGTCGTAACCCGGCGTTCAACTATCAATTTCAAAACACGGAACAACGGGACGATTGGGAGTATTACCGCCAAGATGTATTAAAGGAGCCGGAAATTTGGAACACAAAAGGTTGGGAGTTTTTCAAGACGGAAATAAACAGCGTCTTAATAGTTGATTTGCCCGCCGAGCAAAACCCCGCCGACCGATACCCGACCCCGTATTTTTATTGGCTACCTATCGAAAGCGTCATAACCTTTGAGGCAAACCGGACAACCGGGGTTATGGATTGGATAATTTTCCGCCAACCCGATAAACGTATTGCAGTTATTGACGATGAACGATACAGAGTATTTGCAGAGGACGACGGCGGCAACATAGGCGAATTATTGGTTGATAACCCACACGATTTGCGCTATTGCCCCGCCCGTTTCTTTTGGAACGAGCCAATGAATTTGCGAGAACCGGACGTTAAACAATCCCCGCTAACAAAAGAATTGGAGGCGTTGGATTGGTTTTTGTTTTTCCATATATCGAAGCGGCATTTGGATATGTACGGGGCTTACCCGATATATTCCGGTTACGAACAATCGTGCGATTTTACAAACGCCGAAAACGGCGATTATTGCGACGGTGGATTTTTGAAAGACAAACAAGGGTATTACAGGTTAGACCAAGCCGGGTTATTGATGCGTTGCCCCAAGTGCGGCGACAAACGGATTACCGGGGCGGGTTCCTTTGTTGAAATACCGATACCGGACGGGGACAGACAACCCGATTTGCGGAACCCGGTACAAATGTTGACCGTTGACCGTACAAGTTTGGATTATAACGTTGAGGAAGAAAAGCGATTGCGGGAAAACATTATTACCGCCGTCGTCGGACAAAACGAGGAAGTAACCCAACGGGAGGCATTCAACGAACAACAGGTTAAAGCCGCATTTGAGAGCCAAAGCACGGTATTAAACCGAGTGAAAAAAGGCTTTGAAGCCGCCCAACAGTTCGTCGATGAAACGGTTTGCCGATTGCGATACGGCAATATGTTCGTATCTGCAAAAGTCAATTACGGCACGGAGTTCTATTTGTACGACGCAAGCGAGTTGCGGAGCCGTTACAAGTCGGCAAAGGAAAGCGGCGCAAGTGAGGCAGAATTGGACGCCCTACAAAATCAGATTATCGAAACGGAGTACCGGAACAACCCAACCCAATTGCAACGTATGTTGATATTGGCAGAGTTGGAGCCGTACCGCCATTTGACCCGGAACGAGGTATTGGATTTGTACGGGCGTAACTTAATCTCGGAGAATGAATTACGTATAAAGTTGAATTTCGCTAACTTTGTCCGCAGGTTTGAACGGGAGAATACAAACATTTTGGAGTTTGGAACGCAAATACCATTCGACAAAAAGATTTCAGTAATAACAAGTAAATTTAATGATTACGCAAATGAACACAATGTTAAGTAGTGAGGTTTGGCAGGATATACAAGGTTATTCCGGCATATACCAAGTTAGTACATTAGGGCGTATCCGTAGTTTGAAAAAAGGGAAAATCAAATTACTAAAGCCTTATATCAACAATATGGGTTATGCTGTTTTATCTTTATATGCTAACCACAAACAAAAAACATATCATGTTCATAAATTAGTTGCTGAAACATTTTTAGTTAAAGTTGACGGCAAAAATTATATAGACCATATCAACGGAATTAAAACGGATAATAGAATTGATAATTTACGTTGGTGTACTCCAAAAGAGAACGCAAATTTTGAATTATCAATTATTAACCGAAAGCGTGCAATGCGTAAAGCGTGTGGAGTTTCTGTTAATCAATATGATTTAAGTGGTAATTATATTGCTACTTATGCGACATTAACAGATGCTCAAACTATTACAGGGATTGCATATCAAAATATACGTGCATGTTGTATTGGTAGGTATAAAACAGCCGGAAATTATATTTGGAAATTTAATAAATAAATTAAATTATGAGAGTAAAAGTAAACGATGGTAAAACAAAGGACGTTGCAATTACCGACGTCACCCCCGAAAACTACATTGTACCGAGTAATGAACAACATTTGTATCATTGCGTTATTGAGGTGCGCAAGTTTGACAGCGAAACGGGCAAACGCTTATCCGTTCCCCGTATCCAAAAGTTCGGCAAAAAGTCCTTTGAAAATGGCATTTTGGACGCACTGAAAAAACAGGGTTACACGATTACCGTATTGCACGACCCCAACGAGTACGTCAAGGCGCAAGCCGAGGAAAAAGCGGCACGAACCGCCGCACAGCAGAAAGCCGCCGAGGAAAAAGCCGCCGCCGATGCAAAGGCAAAGGCAGAAGCCGAGGACAAACCCGGAGCGAAAAAGTAACAGAGTATTAAACTATTAAAATTATGATTATGGCACAGATTGCACAGCAGGACAATTTGGTTATTGAAGTAACAACAACCGTCGCCGCATTGGATGACGCAACAAAGAAAAAGTTGATTGAATGTATTGAGGGCGGAACAATTACCGACGTAATTTTGGTAACAAAAGAGGTTGAAAAGAAAATCAGCCATGCCCGTGTTGTTAGTTGGTTGGTTGACACAACCGGGAATTCGCCAAAATACACAATTGATATTATTAACGCAAACAGCGGAGAAGTAGCAGCAATCGAACTTAATTAATTCAAAGGGGAAGAATTATGTTAACGAGAGAAATTTTAGTTGCAAATGCGGCATTAGCCGGATTAACCGACGAACAAATTGCGGCAATTACAACATTGTCCGCCAACGACGAAAATAGCGTTATCGCCAAAAAGACGGGCGAAATTTACGGCGGATTGGATGCCGATATTTTGGCGGCGTCCGGTATCGCAAAGAACGGAACCGAAAAGACGTTTGATTACGCAAAACGTGTGGTCGCCGAGTTCAAAACCAAAGCGGAAAGCGCAAGCGCATTGCAAACCCAAATCGACAGTCTGACGAAAGAAAAGGCACGTTTGGAAAAGGCAATTGCCGACGGTGCGACCGATGCGGAAACGGCAAAGGCGTTGAAACAGGCGAAAGCCGATTTAACGGCGGTAACAACGCAGTTTAACGACCTCAAAAGCAAGTACGATGAAGCCGAAAAGAAATTCCAAACGGAGTTGTTCGGCGTTCGTATCGAGGGTGCATTGCAGACCGCAACCGCCGGGTTGAAATTCAAACCGGGATTGCCCGAAAGCGCAACAAAGGTTTTGTTAGCGCAAGCAATCGACAAAATTAAGGGTATGAACCCCGAATATATCGACGACGGAAAAGGCGGTAAAATCCTTGCTTTTAAGGACGAAAGCGGCGCAATTATGCGTAACCCGAACAATCAGTTGAACCCGTACACCCCCGGCGACCTGTTGGCAAAGGAATTGGAAACAATGGGTATTTTGGATAAGGGACGCCAAGCCGGAGGCGGCGGAACGGTTCCCCCGGCGGGCGGTTCCGGCGGTGGTGGCGGAACAACCATTGACATAACGGGCGCAAAAACCCGTGTCGAGGCTTACGAAGCAATCGCCGCAAACCTTATGGCGCAGGGTTTAACGGCGGGTTCCGAAAAGTTCGACGCCGCAATGAAACAGGCATGGCAGGACAACAATATTGCCGCATTGCCGGAAAAGTAAACAATCACGGGTAAAGGGTAAACCCGCATTTAATAACAATTAAATTTTTAACATTATGTCATTAGTAGCAACGAGATTGCAAAATTGGCGGATTGAAAACCCGGAATTAGACCGTAATATGACCCGCCCGCGTGAGTATGGCGCATTGGATTTTTTCATTGAGCAAACCAACGCCCCGTCCTCAATCATTAACCCCAATTTGCGTGACCGTGCGTTTGCGTCCATTGGTAACACGGTACAAGTACCCGTTATCAATTACGACGGCGATGTACAGGTTAGCAATGTCCGTTCGTGCGTTATCGCTGACGATGAAAATACGTCCGCATTGGTAACGGTTGTTTGGGCGACTTATGCCATTGGCTTTACAATGGTTCCCGCCGCCTACATGAACAACGAAATTTCCTACGAACACGACTTTTTGCGCAAAATGGAAAAGACGTGCCGGGCTTTGGCGGACAAATTGGACGTCGGAGCCGTTGCCGCATTGGAGGCAAACAAAACACAGGTGTTCAAAACGTTGCTTAACTACACGCAGAAGGGCTACGTGGTACAGGTTCCAACCCAAATGGCGACCGAGATTTTGGGCGATATTAACCCGATTATGCGGGCTAACTGTTACCCGGAATATATCCACATTATCGCCAACGCCGGGGTTGATAGCCTTATCCGTAAACTTGCGCAACATGGCGTTTACAACGACGTAAACAAGCGCATGGAGTACGACAACAAGGTTTTGCACTACACGAACAACGTAACCGACGAAGCGGGCAAAATGGGAACCATGTTTGCCGTTGCTGACGGTAATGTTGGTATCCTTACCCGTGTTGACCGTGAGGCATTGCGCCGCACCCGTGCGAATTTCCACGAATGGGACGTTGTACGTTTGCCGTACATTGATTTGCCCTTTGGTTCGCACTATTACACCGCCGTTGGCGACCAGTCCGCAATCATGGGCGCCGCAACCGCCGATTTGACGTGCGCCGTTAAGGAGTATTTCGGATTTTCCGTTGACGTGGCGTATATGGTTGCTTACAACGGCAACCCGAATACTGTGGCAAACCCGATTATCAAAGCCGAGATTGCCGCCCGCAATCCGAACGAGCCGTTGGGTATGCCTGTATATGTAACCAACGCTGCGGAATTTCCCGCCGGAGGTGCTGGGGGCGAATAACGCCGGAGCATAACGAATTGTTAAACCGAGGGGACGGGGTGGTTATCCCCGCCCCCTTATTTATTTCAAACGCAGATGTACAGATTACAAGAAATACAGGACGCATTATTGCACGTCGTCGGGTGGGAACAATCATACGACCCGGCAAAGGCGATAGACGACAATTTAACGCAGACGGAAAGCGGTTTGAAGTTTCAAGGTGCGCACCCCCTTGTTACTTTGGATAATGTCCGGGCAATCGTCCCGGATGATTTCGTTTTTCAATATCCGGTTTGGAATATGATAAGGGAATACAAAGCCGGGGCAAAGGTTCGCCACAACAACAAAGTTTGGATTGCGACACGGGACAACCAAAACGAGGAACCGACCGAAAGCGATTTTAACGACGATTACAACGACGATTACGGCAACCCCTATTGGCAACCGTACAATTTCATTTCCGATTATTTGGAGCGTTTGACCCGTAACGGTATTGCGCAAATGGTACAAACATTCACGCAAATAAAGGGATTGGATAAGGAAACAAAGAACCTGTTGGAGCGGCGCACGTTCTTTGACGGTGCGGGACGTATCCGGGCGACGTTGCCGAATAATCATAAATTAGTCGGGTTTGAAATTGTCCCGGTTCGTTCTATGGGCGTAACAATGAAAATCGAGCAAATCGGGTTGCAAATGACGGGCGCAACCGGGGTTGTTCGTATGTATCTTTTCCATTCGTCCCAAATTGACCCGATAAAGACGTTTGATTTGAATTTTACGCAGACAAACGGCGGTTTTCAGTGGTTCCCGTTGAAAGATTGTTATTTGCCGTATATCAGTACCGGAAACAACGCCGGGGGGTCGTGGTTCCTTTGTTACAACCAAAACGATTTGCCCGCCGGAATGCAGGCAATTAACATGACAAAGGATTGGAGCCGGGAGCCGTGCGGAACGTGTACGGGTTACGTCGATTTGGAGCGTTGGCGGGAAATAACCAAGTATTTACAGGTATCCCCGTTTATGATGAACGCCCCGGAAACATTCGACGAATACCCGGAGTTGTGGGATATTGCGTTGACGATGTACACCAATACGCAGAATTACGGGTTGAATTGCGAAATAACCGTTGGTTGCGACCTAACGGATTTTATCATTAAGGAAAGGCAGATTTTCCAAACGGTTATCCAACGACAGGTCGCCGCAATCATGTTGCGCACGTTGGCAATGAACCCCGATGTTAAGGTAAACCGGAACCAAGTAAACGCAACCCGGTTGGAAATTCTTTACGAATTGGACGGCAACGTTGAGGGTCGCCCCGGCGGTTTGGGTTATGACCTTAAAAAAGCATACGAGGCGTTGCGGTTGGATACGCAGGGTATCGACCGTATTTGCCTTACTTGTAATAACCACGGTGTAAAATACCGGACAACGTAAGATTATGGCGGGGTTAAAGTCAATACAGGATTTACGCAACCGGGTTGCCACATTCAACAACGGGTTATCGTCCGGCGCATACATTCAACAAATCATTTGGGACAATGACGCCTATATTGTTGATATGAATGCCGAGGAACAATTGTTTGAACAAGGTATTAACCGTTTGGGCGTGGATATTATGGATTACGCCCCGTATTCGCCGTTGACGATAGCCATAAAGGAGGAAAAGGGACAACCGACAAACCGGGTAACGTTACGGGATGCCGGGGATTTTGAAGCGTCGTTTTTTTTGGAAGTCGGCGACAAACAGTTTGAAATAAAAGCGTCGGATTTCAAAACGGAGGACTTAATAAAAAAGTACGGGCGGCAAATATTGGGATTGACGGACGAAAATATTGCGGCGTTGATTTGGCAATATATATTCCCGGACTTAATGAAGAAAGCAAAAAACGTATTATATGGCAACGAATAAGAGAACAACCCCTATAATTCCCAACCCGGTTTTAATCGACCGGGTTTTGGGGAACATACAAACCGGGTTAATGGATAACGTCGATTGGTTGGACGTCGCATTTGGGCGGGCGCAACGTATCGCCAAAGTGATACAGGGCAAACGCTATTATACCCCGAACGTATATGCGGGCGGGACGGAATGGAGAGGCGACAATGATTATATCGACGTTTCCCCGGATGCCAATATTGGCAATTTTTCGTTCTTTTGGATAGACGACCCGCAAACGGTCGGTTGGGTTCCCAAAGAGCAAAGCGAGATTAAAGCCCCGTTTTCCCTTATTGTTTGGTTCGATTTGCGCAAGGTTTACCACGGTCAACTCAACAACCGGAATACCGAGGCATTGAAGAACGAAATATTGACCGTCCTAAATGGCGGTTTTTGGCTGAAAGACGGGACGATTGTAATAAACCGGATTTATGAGTTGGCGGAAAACGTGTACCGTGGGTTTACGTTGGACGAAATAGATAATCAATTTTTAATGCACCCGTTCGGCGGTTTTCGCTTTGAGGGTGTATTGTCAGTTAATCAACCTTGTAACATTTAACGATATGGTAACTTTCATTATTTGGGTTTTGGTCGTGGCAACCGTGGCGGCGTTCCTGTTGACCCTGTTAAAAAAGTGGGGCGTTATTGAGTACGTCCAAGTTCACGGCAACGACTTTTTTGTTAAGATGTTCAATTGCGGCTTTTGCTTATCATGGTGGACGGGGGTCGTTTTGTCCGTCCTGTTTGCTATATGCACCGGGAACCCGGCATTGTTATTGGTTCCGTTTTGTTCAACAGTCATAACCCGCATACTCTTATGAAAACGACAAAGATAGGGGAACGGGCGGTTGTGTTGTACGACAGTATCGACGAATTGCCGATTTTGCGATTTCACGCATATAACAAAATGTTGCTTATCGACGCCGGGGTTGGGTCGGATTTGAACGATTGGGATGCGCATGTTGAAAAGGCAATCCGGTTTATCCGAAAGGAAAAGCCGGATTTGGCGGAAAAGGAATTGGATAATTTGCGGCAAAACGTTTATTTCGTCCAATCCGCCATATCGCCAAAGTATTTGGCGTTTGCCTGTTTGGTTAAGTCCGTGGACGGAACCGAATACAACGATATGACGGCGGACGGTTTGCAAAAGGTATTGGATTTATTCGCCGATGCGCCGAACGCCGAGTTGACCGCCCAATTGGAAGCGGTCAAAAAAAAAATAGATGAAGAATTGCAATTGTATTTTCCTAAACTATTCGACGACGCCACGGTTAAAGAGTATTACGACCAATTGAAGCAACGCACGATGTTAATGTTGGATGCGATAATAAAGGGGGACGAAAGCGACAAACGGGAAGAAATAGACCATATTACGACGTTGTTGTTGACTTATACAAAACCCAAATCGTTTAGCGGGTCGGATAGCGTGGAAATACAATACGACAAGCAGTTTGAAAATATGTGTTTGATGCTGTCCCAACATTTGCACGTAAACCCAAAATCGTTTACCGTTTTGGAATATTACAACGCATTTGAATACATTAAGGAGCAAGCGAAAAAAAGCAAGCAGGAAAAGCCAAAATAAGGCGATTTAAGGTGTTTTATTTTTCAGATGATAAATTATACATTTGAGAAAAGAAAATTGATTGTAGGGCAAATTACCCGAAAATAACAAAAACAAATAGTCGGATATATGGCAGATAACAACAACCCAATTAAATATTCTGATTTGGTAAGCCCCGATAATTCGATTACTGATTTGATAAAGCAATTGGATGAACTTTCAGACGCATATACAAATGCGTTGAAAAATATTAGGGCGGAAGCAATTCAGTTGGCGGCGGTTCTGCAAAAGGTTTCCGGGGCAACCGAGGACGGCAGGAACACAACCAAGAAAGCCGCAGACGATGCGGAACGTTTGGCACGTGCGCAACGTGATTTGGCGTTTGCAGAAAGCGAGAACGCCAAAAAGTTAGCCGAGTTAAAATTGGCACAGCAGGAAGCGAACCAAATTAATAAACTGATTGTGAAAATAAATCAATCCGCCGAGGGTAGTTATAACCGTTTATCGGCGCAATATTCATTGAATAAGATTTATTTAAACAACATGACTAAAGCCGAACGGGAAAACACCGAGGAGGGGCGAAAATTGGTTGCACAAACCAAAGAAATATACGAAGAAATGAAACGTTTGCAGGAAGCAACCGGGAAATTTCAATTGAACGTCGGAAATTATACGGAGGCGTCCGACGCAATTATTGCGTATGGCGACAAATTAAAAGAAACGTTAGGTTTAAATAGCGCATTTGGCGAAAGTCTTTTGGCGTTAGGACGTGGCGGGGCTGAAAGTAAAGCCGTTTTTACAGCTATTGGCGACGGGGCAAAAGCATTGGGAAAAACTTTGTTGGGATTACTTTCAAACCCGGTTTTTTTGGCGATTGCCGGAATTGCGGCGGCGGGTGCGGCGTTTAAATGGTGGTACGATTATAACGCCGGGTTAGTTGAGGCAACGAGATTGACGCAACAATTTACCGGGAAAAGTGGCGATGATTTGAAAGCGTTTAGAAATGAGGTGCAAGCCGTCGCCGATTCATTCAACGCAGATTTCCGGGAAACATTGATTGCAACAAACGCATTATCAAAACAATTTGGTATTTCTGCAAATGAGGCATTGCAGTTGGTTAAGGATGGTTTTTTGTCCGGAGCCGATGCGAACGGGGAATTTTTAGACACGTTGAAAGAATACCCGGCATATTTCAAAGAGGCTGGAATATCAGCAGACCAATTTGTTGCGATTGTAGCCCAAACAAACAAAATGGGTATCTTTTCGGACAAAGGCGTTGACGCAATTAAGGAGGCAAATTTGCGTTTGCGTGAAATGACGACGGCGACGGCGGCGGCTTTGGACGGTATCGGTATTTCGTCGGAACAAGTTCAAAAAGATTTGCAGACCGGAACCAAAACAACGTTCGATGTTATACAAGACGTTTCCGCAAAATTGGCAGAATTGCCGGATAATGCGGCAACGGTCGGGGCTGCAATTGCAGATATATTCGGGGATCCCGGAGAGGACGCCGGATTGCAGTATTTGCGCACGTTGAAAGATATTTCAACAAACATGGATGAAGTAAAAGGGAAAGCCGGAGTTTTGGCGCAATTGCAGGAGGAACAATTGCAAAGCCAAATTGAGTTGCAAAACGCATTATCCGGATTGTTTGACGCAACCGGAGGAAATTTTGAAACGTTGACAACGCAGGCAAAAGTTTTTGTTAACCAAGGATTGACGGCGATAATAAAAGGGGTTATTGATGTTGTCAATTACTTGATTGAGTTATACAATGAAAGTGTTTTGATACGTGCAATTTGGAATGGGATTGTTGCCGGATTCAAAACAACATTTGATACGTTGGGAAATTTGTTTGGATTCTTTATTGATATAGTCAAAGCAACCGGAACCGCATTAAAGGGGGCGTTTACGTTAGATTTTGACGAAGTAAAAAAAGGATTGGCAGATTATGCAGCAGCGTACGGAAATTTGGTTAAAGCCCAAGTTAAAGACATAACAGAAAATTTCCAAGAGGGTTTGGATGGTATGCAAAAGAAAATAAAACCGTTAACAATCCCGGTTTCTGTTGGAGATACCCCGACGCCACAAACAGACAATAAGCCCGTAACGACACAGAACCCAACCGTAACGCCAAGGGGTAAAAGCGATGCGGGAAAGGCAGCAGAACAACAAGCAAAGCAAATTGAAGCGGCATATAAAAAGAATTTGGAAGCAACCCGAAAATTGCAGGATGCACAATTGCAGTTGGAAACCGACGAATGGGCAAAGCGTCGCCAACAAACGCAATATCAGTATTCCCGCCAAATTGAGGATTTGCAACACCAATTGCAGACCGAAAAGGATTTGAACGAAACCGGACGCCAAGCGATAAACGCCACAATTACGGCGTTGGAACAGCAACAAACCGAGGCATTATTGAAAATCGAACAAGACCGACAATTGCAGGAATTGGCGTTGCAGAAAGAAAGCATTGAATTACGTTTGCAAGCAGTCAAAGAGGGAAGCGAGCAGGAAAGACAATTGCGGATGCAGTTGTTGGAAAACGAAAGACAAACCGCATTATTACAGAACCAACAGAAACCGACCGGGCAACAGCAAGACGCCGGGGCGATTAATGCAAGTTTTGACGCAAAGGGAGCCGGAATTGCGGACGAATATTTGCAAGCGCAATTACAGATATTCGACCAACAACAAGCGTTGGCACAATCGGAGTTTGATTTGTTGAGAAATTCAGAAGCCCGGAAAACTCAATTCCGTTTGCAAGCAGAAAAGGAACGTTTGCAAAAGGTTTTAGAATTAAATCAGCAAGCCGCCAATAAATTGTCTGATGTTGAGGTACAAACAATTCAAAACACTATTAAAAAAATAGACCAAGAAATTGAGCAATCCAAAGGGGAGGAACGAGGAACAGACATTTACGGTTTGTTTGGGCTTAATTTGGACGACGACCAAAAAGAGGCAATTAATACGTCTATGCAATACGCATTGGATGCGTTAAATACATTCACGGCGGCACGTGTTGCCGCAGCAGATGCAGCCGTTGAGCAAGCGGATAAAGAGGTTTCCGCCGCACAATCGGCGTTGGATGCAGAATTGGAAGCAAGGGCAAACGGGTACGCCAATAATGTTGTACAAGCGCAAAAGGAGTTGGATTTGGCAAAGAAAAACCAAGAAAAAGCGTTGAAAGAACAACAGAAAGCGCAAAAACAGCAGGCAGCAATACAAACATTGCAGCAAATCGGAAACATGGTAACAGCAACGGCGCTGATATGGTCGCAATTAGGTTTCCCGTTTGCAATACCTGCAATTGCCGTAATGTGGGCGAGTTTTGCAGCGTCTAAAATCAAGGCGGCGCAATTGGCAAAACAGACCGGAGGAAACGGAGGAACGGAAACATACGGCGACGGTACCGTTGAACTTTTGGAGGGCGGTTCGCACCAAAGCGGAAATGATATTGATTTAGGAACGAAACCGGACGGAACCCGCCGACGTGCCGAGGGAGGCGAATTTTTCGCCGTTATCAATAAACGTAATTCCCGCCGTTTCCGTCGTTTAATCCCGGACGTAATAAATAGTTTGAACCGGGGAACATTCCCCCAAAAGTACCTTAATGCCTACAATACCGACGGCATTAATGTAACGGTTCAACAAAATAACGCACCGGATTTGCGGGATTTAAAAGACGATGTAAGGGAAATTAAGGAACAGAACCGACGACGGGTTTACGTGGATGGCGACGGAAATACGATTGAAAGTTACAAGAATTTGACACGTAAAATAAAAAGACTATGACACCAAAATATAGATTCTTTTTGCAGATAGGGGAGGACGGAACCAAACAAACCGTCTGCCCCAATTATAAGGATGATTTAACGTTGGATTATGAGTTGGAAACAAATCAAAGGTTTTACCGGGCTAAATTGTCCGGTAAAATAAACTTTGTCCGTGCTGATTACGATATTATCAATAATGCCCCGTTTGATTCTGAATTTTTCCTATATATCGAAAAAAGCGATGATTGGGGACAAACATACAATCAATACTATAAAGCAAAGTTTATGAAAACGGATTGTACGTTTAATGATGATGATAAATTGGTTACGGTACAGCCGGAAACAATAGACCAATACAACGACGTTTTGGCAGGATTGGAAAAGGAATACAATTTAATTGAGTTGGCCCCACAAATCGAATTTCTTACAATAAGAAAACGCCCATTGATACAAATATACGTTCCAGGAGATAGTATTGTTTCGTGCTTTTTGGGCGGCACGAATTGGGAACAAGACGCAAACGCCACGACTGACCAAAACGCATTAATACAAACCTGTCATTTTGCACTATGTAATATTTTGAAAGAAATACAAATTACGTCGCACGGTTCCCCGGCGGTAATATCCGGGCTTTATAGTGGGCGGATGTCGACGGGTGTAAGTCTTGATGAATTTATGGGAGATTTATACCCGGAATTAAATGTAGATTATTATATCCATATTGCACAAAAACAAGTTGCGGGTGGCCTACCTATTGGGCTAGCAGGTGTTGAGATACGCCGCCGTTCTGATGATGTGGCAATGTTCCGGTATACAAAGACAACGCAAGAACCTTTTGATACATTGGAGTTTGATTTAACCGCCGTTGAGGGTTCCGGAGCAACGGGTACGATGCACGCCGATATGAAAAGTTATAATATATACGCCCGATATTTGGTTGATGTTGATAAAATAGAAGATTTAGATACATACCCGTTGTCGTCCGATGATATTGTAGATAATAATAGAAATTACCGCCGGGCAATTGGTTACGCAATCGACGTGGCATTTATATCTAATAATTTTTCAGATACGCCGACCGAGTGGGGATTAGCCGACAGTGGAAAGTATTTTGAGCCGCCTTATTCCATATATGGACAAACGTTTTATCCAATCGCCCGGTCAACGTGGCGTTATGCGTCGTTATGGTTTGGGTTTTATCTGATGGATTGGATATTAGAGGAAAAAGCCCGAAAAGCATATACTTTGCGTGATGCGTTTACATTGTCGTCATGTATCAATGTGCTATTAAAAGAATTTGCGCCCGGAATAACGCATGAAGCGACGCCGGAATACAGCCAATTTCTTTATAACACAAACAATCCTATTTCCGGGCAGTCATTTAAGTTGCTAATAAGTCAGAAAAGTAATATCATTAATGGCGAATATAAAACCCCGGCGCAAAAAGCCCCGATTACATTACAACAGATTATGACGATGTTACGGGATATTTACAAATGTTATTGGTATATTGAGGACGGAAAATTTAAAATTGAACAGGTAAGTTGGTTTAGAAATGGCGGTTCGTATGGATATAACCCGATTATTGATTATGATTTAACACAATTAGAAAACGTTAGGAACGGCAAAAAATTAGCTTTTGCAACGTCTGAATATTCATTTGACAAAGTAGAAATGCCGGAACGTTATCAATTTGAGTGGATGGATGATGTAACAACACCATTTGAGGGTTTACCAATAGAAATTACGTCCAAATATGTAACAGCCGGAAAGATAGAAGAAATAAATATTTCCAATTTTACGTCCGATATTGATTTGATGTTGTTAAACCCCGGTGCAATTAGTTTGGATGGATTCGCATTGTTTGCGGCGGTTATGCCGTCCGGAGGTGGACAATTGGAATTGCCGTTTACAAGACAAACCGTTGATGGCATAGAATATTTTTTGCAAAATGGATATTTAGCGTTTATCAATATACAACCGACATATTGGGTTTATGATATGCCCGCACGGAATTTCAAAATAAATAATTCCCAATATTATGCTTTGGGAGGATTGGAACGTAAAAAGAAACAAACATTGAATTTCCCGGCAGGAACCACAGACCCAAATCCGATGCAACTAATAAAAACGTATATCGGTAACGGTCAAGTTGATAAATTAAGCGTAAATTTGTGTAGTCGAAACATTAAAGCAACGTTGAAATATGATACAGAATAACAATATAAGCGTATTGCCGTGGTACACGTCAATAGAGCAGCAGAACCACCGTAAAAGTTACGCATACGGGCAAATATACCCATTGTTCGCACCGGCTGATAGATTATTGCCGTTTCAGATAATAAGAAATACCCGTTCAAATTCTGTTACGTCTGTTATTCTATATGATAAAACCGGAAAACAAATTGCAAATATAACAACATACATGAGGGAAACCGGATTGCAAGTTGTCCGGTTTCAGTCGTTGGGATATGATGTAATATTATACCCGGCAATATTACCCATGCCGTTAAATCAGTTTGACGGAATTTATTATTTGCGGTTATCTGATGGCGTTCAAACGTGGTATTCTGAAATGTTTACGGTTGTGCAGGACGTTTCCGGTTATTTGAAAATTGATTGGTGGGACATTGAAAATTTAGTGTTTGACGCCGGACAAATAGTTTATAAAAATCCGACATTCAAAAACATGTTATATCTTTGTACCGAGTTAGGAAAACCGGATTATGAATTTGAAGAGGACGGCGAGAAAAGGGACGGTTATTTTTTCCCAGAAAAACAAATTTCGGTAAAGACGTTCAAATGTACTATATTGGCACCGGAATACTTATGCGATGTTATGCGTTTTATTCGTATGGCTGATTATATACACATAACGGATAAATACGGCAGGGAATACGATTGCGATACGTTTCTAATTACCCCAAAATGGCAGACGCAGGGGGATTTAGCGAGTGTTGAAATTGAATTTGACACGGCGACCGTTGCCAAAAAGATAGGGCGGGGATATATTACACCCGGAAGCAAGGGAGATTATAACAACGATTTTAATAACGATTTTAAGATTTAACAATTATGGGAAGTTACACAGAATTAAAAGCCGCAATTGCCGCCGTTATCAAAACGAACGGAAACAATGAGATTACCGGGGCAATTCTTCAAAACGTGTTGAATACAATTGTATCGACAGTTGGAGCCAACAGAGCCTTTGCGGGTATTGCAGATGCAAATACCAACCCCGGCACACCGGACGGGAATGTTTTTTATGTCGCTTATACGGCGGGAAATTACGTAAGTTTTGTTTCGGGTTCGACTTTCATAACAGTAAACCCCAGCGAATTAGCCATTTTGTACAATAGTACGGCGAATTGGGGTAAATATGTTATCGGTTTAAGTGCCAACGGCGTTTACTCTTTGTTGGATGCCGTTAACCAAATAAACGCAACCGGGTGTTTCAGTTATAACGATACGCCCGCATTGGGGTCAAATGCCAATTCGTTGCGTATCCGTACTTTTTTGGTAGCGGGTCAACGTTATCAATTTACGTTAACCCCGGTTGGGGGCAATGTAAGCGCAAATATACAGGGTATAAAAGCCGACGGAACATTTGTCACGATAGGAAGCATTACGGGAACGCCCGCCGGGGTAACGACGAACATAACGCCAACTGAAAATTATTACGGGTTTACCATTTATTACGGCACACGTACAACCGCCACGTCTGTAAACGTATTGTTTGAAACCCAGGCGGGTGCGTCTGACGGATTGCCGGACGCTTTGGGCGATGCAAACAACTTTTACCCCGACCCGTTTATTGCGGCGGGTGCGGATATTGCCGCATTACCCGGCGTACAAAACATTTCAGTTGTTGGAACGCCTCAATATTACGCCGACCGTATCGTTTTGCCCGTTGGCGCATTTTTAGGGGTTTTATTGGATTTGTCGAAATTTCCATATACGCCCGCAACGGATTATCTTAACGCTTTAATGAAAGTCGATGCGCCGGGAACGGGTCAAAAGTTAGCCGTTGCGTTCGACCCCAATACGTCGGGTTCTTTTGATTCAGCCGTTGCGCTTACCATTGACCCGCAATATGACGGTTGGTTGTCTTTCTATAATGTAACCGGACGTTCGACCATATCGAACCGTTGCCGTGTAACATTCGACAACCGGGGCGGAACCCAACCGTTGACGATTTACCGTTGTATGTTGTGGACGGGTCGAAATGTTGCCCCCTTCGGTATGTTCGCAAAACAGGCGTGGAACGCATGGAAAAAGGTAAAAGATATTCCCATTAAAACAATTAATTACGCCCCGTATTACAACGAATTTAATTTACAGGGTTCAGCAATGAATGTTGTAAAAACACGCACAACGTTGTCTTATACGGTGAACAATGCCGGAATTACTGCATTTATTGGATATGATTTCAATTTGACGGATAGTCCGTTTGAGATTGGCGACGTTATCGGTTACGGTGCGGATGATGTGGTTGTAAGTAGTGCAACAACCGCCGCAATGTATTGCATATTTTACAATGATTCAATCGAGATTTCCCGGTTAGCGTTACAATTAAGCGCAGGCGGTTTTTGTACTCACTCCGGCACAATTCCGGAGAATACAACCCGTATATTGATACGTTTCCAAATTAGTGGCGTTGGTGCGGCAATATCGGTTGGCGACAACTATTTGACAAAAGGCAAAATAAACAAATCGAGCGAATGGGAACGCCAAAGCATAAAGCGCGGGACAACTGTAAACACAACCGCCGCCGTTGTTTACGTGGATGCGGTCAACGGAAACGACACGAACCCCGGCACGACGGAAAGTGCCGCATTAGCGACGTTTGCCGCCGCATTTTCCAAAACAGGCGTTGATACAACAATTATATTGATAGGGGACACGACCGAACGTTTGAATATCAAAACCAAGTCAAACCAACGTTCCGTCCGTCTTATCGGTAAACGTGGATTAGTTAACCGTATCATTTGCGGAACAAAAATTGATAGCGGAACATTAGTTGCGGGTACAACGAACGTTTACCAAACCCCGTTGTCGTCCTTTTCAGCTGCCGACCATTTCCAATTGTTCCAACATGAGGTATTCGACGAAAGTACGTTGATACCGGACAACGAACGCCACCCGTTACAACGTGGGAAAACGTACCGTTGTGATAGCACAAAGATAACCCGTGTTACGTCGTTGGATGCCGTGAAAACGTCCGAGGGTTACACGTTCTTTTATGATACAGACGCACAAATGTTGTACGTCAAAATCAAAGAGGGTACAACGTTAGCCACCAACCCGGTTTACATTCCGGGCGGTTCCGGTATTTCCGGCAATGACGGTTCCGTTGCTTTTGAAATGGTTAATATTGAATGTTGGTACGGTTCAATTTCGTTAAGGTTTTGCCACGGCGGACGGGCGATTGATTGCGCAGCAAAATACGCATTTGGCGGCGGTGCGTGGTCGTGGGATGCGGCAATTGGTGTGGAATTGATACGATGCGAAGCGGCACGGGCGTTTAGCGGTTCGAGTACCGGGGACGGGTTCAACGCACACAGCACAACGACTGACCCGGCATTGGCGAAACATACCGTTGCAACGATGATTAATTGTTGGAGCCACGACAATAACGACGACGGATATAGCGACCACGAACGTTGCGAAACAACCATTATTGGCGGATTGTTTGAATACAACGTAAAAGCCGGATTAACGCCCGCTTATGGTTGCCACGATACGATATATAACGCCTATTGCCGTAAACAGGTTAATAACGGTATCGCATTAGTTGGAAGCGCAACGGCGGCGGAGGGCGGCAGAGGTTCGCAAATATTCGTGATTGGTTGCATTTGCGAGAACAACGCAAACAATTATTACGTTTCCGGCGATAAGTCCGGGAAGGATGAAAATTTTGGTAAGTTCGTAAATTGTATATCTTTGAACGGTTTAAAATATGGGTATTTGTGCGGAGCGAACGCCCGTATTGAATTGAACAATTGCACGGATAGCGGAAGCCCGACGGCAAAAAGTGGCAACATAGTAGTCAACAACGCCGCATTAGTTGAATAATTAACCGAGGAAAGGGGCGACAATAAAAAGGTCGCCCCGTACCGATTTAACCATTTGGAAAGTATGCAAGAACGTAACATTATCAACGGAACAACCACGGTTGACAACCGCACGGAATTTATGTTGTGCGAGATTATAAAGCAATAACCAAAACGGGGGCGGTTTACCGCCGCCCCTTAACTCTGTATTTATGGACGATATGGATAAAATTTTTAGTTGGGAACAATGGCGTATGATATTCGCCACGACCGCAAGCCCGTTATTTGCATATCTTATCCCGACGGCGGGGTTTATGTATGCGTTAGTTATTATGTTTGCGTTCAACATTTGGGCGGGAATGAGGGCGGACGGCGTGGCGATAAGGAATTGCAAACGCTTTTCGTTCCATAAGTTTAAGAACGCATTGGCGGAATTGCTTTTGTACGTCGTTATTATACACGTCATTTATTCCGTTATGTTGCAATGTGGCGACGACGGGGCGGCAATGATTGTTATTAAGTCGCTTACATACGTGTTCATGTATGTATATTTGCAAAATGCGTTTCGCAACTTAATTAAGGCATACCCGAAGAAAATAGCCTTACGGATAATATACCATGTTATCCGGTTGGAATTTACACGGGCGTTGCCGTCTTATTGGCAACCAATAATCGAGCGTTTGCAAAAGGAAACCGATGACGATATTATTAACGATAAAGAAAAGGAGGTAAGAAAATGAAACCTATTGTTATTTTAGACAACGGACACGGCGTGGATTGTGCCGGAAAACGTTCCCCCATTTGGGGGGACGGTTCCCAATTGTTAGAATGGGAGTTTAACCGTGATATTGTACGCCGTATTGCGGCGATGTTGAAAGCGGAGGGAATAAAGTTTGAAATTTTGGTACCGGAGGACAACGACGTATCATTGCCGGAGCGTTGCCGCCGTGCAAACGTTATCCATGCGGATTGCGGCAACAACGCCGTTTTGTTTAGCGTTCACGGGAACGCCGGAGGCGGCACCGGGTGGGAATGTTATACCAGCGTAGGACAAACGAAAGCGGATGCAATCGCAACCGTACTTTGTAATGAGGCGGAAAAAGAGTTTGCCCCGGATGGTTGGAAAATGCGCTTTGACCATACCGACGGCGACCCGGACAAAGAAAACCAATTTTACATTCTGAAACATACGGTTTGCCCGGCGGTATTATCTGAAAACTTTTTCATGGATACCGAAAAAGATTGCCGTTTTATGTTGTCAGACGCCGGGCGTGAACGTATTGCAAAAATTCATTATGAAGCGATAAAACGTATCTTATGAAAAAATATTTAATAATAGCGGCAATTGCTTTGGCGGTTTCCGCCGTTGTCACTATATGGGTGCAACGTTCCCGGATTAATACGTTGACCGGGGAAAGGGACAAATACAGAACCAACACGGAAACGTTATTGCAGGAAGTTTCCCGGTACCAAACAAAAGATAGTTTGAACGCCGCAAAAGTTGGGGTTTTGGAACTGAAATTGTCAGAGTTTGAAAAATACCGGGCGAGCGATGCGGAGTTGATAAAGACGTTGCAGACAAAGAACCGGGAGTTGGAACGGGTTACAACAACCCAAATGGAAACAATCAACGAATTGCGGGCAACCGTCCGGGATAGTGTTGTATATTTGCTCGGCGATACGGTTACGACCGTTTTACGATGCGTCGATATTGTCGAACCGTATTTTGAGTTGCACGGATGCGCCACGCCGGACGGACAATTTACCGGGACGCATATAAACCGGGATAGTCTGTTGATTGTCGAAACGGTGCAATACAAACGTTGGTTAGGTTTTTTATGGAAAACCAAGAAAATAAAGAACCGGGAAATTGATGTTATCAGCAGGAACCCGCATACAAAAATAATGGGGGTTGAATATATAGAGATTGAAAAATGAGTATTTTTGTATCAAATACTTTTTCATTCCATTTATAAGATTGTTTTTAAGGATTAGCCGGGTTTTCCCCGGCTTTTTTAGTTTTGCCCATTTTTAGCCCCGTAGCGGGCTTTTCTTTCCCGGATGGATAAATTACACATTTCGCCCGAAAAAGTGGCTTAAATCGAAAATTCGACCAAAATAACTATCTTTTGAACCAAAAACAGAATTTTTTTGCCATCTTCCGATAGAATAAAAATAAATTCTTTTGGTAATTAAAAAAAGGTTGTATATTTGCATTGTCAAACAACAACGACGGGGCGTTTTCCCCGAACATTAAAATTTAAAATTATGTCAGTTTCAATATTCAACGGTTTAGAAAGAACAACAAAGGAAATCAACAATGAACTTTCGTATTAAGGTAAACGGAATTGTTGACGGCAAAAAGATTAATACGTTAGTTGGCGTTTCCGAACTGATTAAATTAGTAGGTATTGAAATGGCAAACAAAATGATACGTCGAGCATTTAACGGTAAAGGTGACAAAATGGAGTGCAAACCAAGACGTGGTATTAAAGTAGTATTTTATAGCAAATAATAACCGACCGGGCGGGTTCCCGGAACCAAATACAAATTCGTATGAGTTCAGAAAAAAGAAACAAGTTAAGCGAGATTTTCAAATTGGCGTGGCAGTTCGTAAAACGCAATGGTTACAAACTTTCAGAGGCTTTAAAATGTGCATGGTTAAACATGAAGCTAAAAGCCGAAATGAAAAAACGAATTGTAAAATCCTATTTTCAGAAAATAGACGGTTCATTGCGTGAGGCATACGGAACCACAAACCCGGAAACAATCCCGGCAACAACCGGAACCCGGAAACCCGCCGACACGGTACAAACGTATTTCGATACAGAAAAGCAGGAATACAGATGTTTCAAAAAAGCTAATTTAATTCGTATTGCATAATCAACGCCGGGGATTTCCCCGGCAAAAAAACAAATGATATGAAAACAATAAACAACGTTGATGATTTAAGCGACGATTTGTGTTTATATTGCCCTTTGGATGATGACGAAAAAGGAACCCACGGCGTCCCAAATGGATATATAAGTTGTGAGGGGCGTTGTTGCCAAGAAGCGTATGAAATGTATATTGAAGAATGGACGGAATAATAAATTGTATGGAAAGTGTAATAATAAAAAAAAATGAAATGATGTTGGAACTACTTTTGCACGAAAGACAAAAAGCGTATTTTGTAGACTTGTTTAATGCTGCAAAGCCCGTTAAAATTGTTCCGGCGGCTGATGTATTGGAGGATTACGAATTGGAATATATACAGCATGTAATTAAGCCGCGGCCTAAACAATGTTATCGAAATTCCCATTTACTTTGCGAGGCGTTCCCGGAACGGATTCTTTATTGTGAGGGAAAAACAAACGTCCCAATACCGATTGACCATGCGTTTAACAAGGTCGGCGACGCATATATTGACATAACATTTGAATTTGCGTTGCATGAAAACCCGTCAATATATGAGTACGTAACATTTGGCGAGTACGACGCAAAGACCATAAGTAAAGCAGTATTGGAAACCGGATATTACGGCGGAATTTACAAATGGTTATATTATCATAGTAAGAAATAAAAAGACCCCCGGCGTCATAAATCAATATGCACCGGGGGAATTTTACGCAGTAACCGAGAGCGATATTTGGTTGATGCGGTGCAACAAAAATATATTGTTTACCGTAAATTGCAAAACAACCCGCAAAAATAAATTTGAAATAAAAGTATTTATCTTTGGTAATTAAAAAAATATTTGTACCTTTGCATTGAAGTTAAGCCCACGCACGGGGATAGTGCGAAATAATATGAATATCAGAAAAGACAAAGAATTGAACATTTTGGCGAAAGCAGCCGGAAAGAAAGCAACAGAAGTTGAAACAATCATTGTAAACCAATTAATCCAAAAGGAAATGATACAAGACGACCCGGAATTTTGGGGATGCACTTTGTTTGATAGTATCGAACGTGACGTTCCGGTTTCTGATGTTGTCGGCATTATCAAAGCAACCGGTATTTCGGTTGTACGTTCCGAACATTTGGACGCATTTCTGAATTTGGTATTGGTCGGAAAAGGAGATTGCCCGGTATGTGGCGGAGAAATGGAAGTTACCGACGCCGATTATAAATGTTGCGGCGGCGATGGGTATTTAACCCCGTATGAATACGAACCGATATTTGAGGAAAAAACCTGCAAACATTGCGGACACGTAGAATAATAACCATAAAAATAAACAATATGAAATTAAAAGTAAATGAAGCAATCGCCCGTTCCGAGGCGAACGGAAAAAAGGTATTGAAAAAGGATATTGCAGCCCGTTTATTTGAGGGCGCAAGCGAAAGCGCACAGCAGGTAAATATGACAAATCTTTGCAACGGGACAACCAAAAGGATTGTTCCGGAATGGGTAGTAATAATTTGCGAAATGTGCGGTTGTTCCGCCGATTATCTGTTTGGAATGGAGGATTAAAACCATGAAAAAGAAGTTTATCGAAAAAATGGAAAAGATGGTTGATGTTTTCTTTTCCGATACGTGGCAAGCAAAGGTTTTTGCAATGATATTTAGCATTTTCGGAGTAATATGTTTTATTGCCGGATTTTGGAATTATATCCATTTTTTGTTTTCTGCAATGTGTGGATTAATGGTTTATGTATTGTTTAACGAATTAAAGAGCAAATAACATGAGAGCGAAAAAGAAACAGCCGGAAAACCCGGAAAAAAGTATTGCAAACACAATGGGTAACGCAGTAAATGCGGTTAAGAAGTTGGCGGAAGCAATGGGACAATTGCCCGCCGATAAATTCCCGGAAATAAACGATGAACAACAGATTGTCCCCGGATTGGATGCCGTCGAAATAGAACAGCCCGCCGGGGCTTTTGAAATTGTGCCGGGCATGACGGTTGAGGAAATGACAGCAATGTTTTTTGATGGTGCGTTGATTGAACCGCCGTATAAAGTATGGCAGCTAAACAGCAAAGGACACCGATATTATTACAAGTTTGACGACAACGGAACCCCGGAATTTTATCCGTCAGTTACAACAATTTTGTCCCAAACAATGCCACAATCGCCGTTTCTGATAAAATGGATTGCCGACAAAGGTATTGACGAGGCGGAACGATACAAAGCAGAACGGGCGGCGTATGGTACATTTATGCACGCCCAATTTGAGGAACTTATAATTAACCGGGTTTATGATTTGGACGGATTGAAAGCCAAATTGAAAGATTATATTGATAACAACAAATTGCCCGCCGATTTCATTTATTACGCTGATGATTTCAAAAAGGATATATTAGCATTTGCGCAATTTGTTTTGGATTATGACGTTAAACCGTTAGCCGTGGAAATTGCGTTGGTACACCCCGTTCATAATTACGCCGGAATGATTGATTTACCGTGTACGATGTTATCAAAGCCCGGTTCAAAAGAATACATAAACGCAATTGTGGATTTCAAAAGCGGGCGCAAAGGATTTTACGAAGAATCGGAAATTCAGTTGCATTTATATGCGATGATGTGGAACGAAAATTTCCCGGATATTCCGATTGACCGTGTTTTCAATTTTAGCCCGAAAGATTGGCGAAAGAAACCGACGTACAATTTGAAAGACCAAACAGACAGCCCGAACGCAAAGAAAATCCCGTATCTTTTGGAGTTGGCAGCAATTGAGGACGAAAAACGGGATAATACATTTACGGCGGTTTCCGGGGAAATATCATTGGATAACGAACCGGATTTGACAAACAATATTGTTTCGCTGACGTTGGCGGAACTTGTTAAAAGCAAAGCCCCGGCGGAAAAGAAAAAGCCGGAACCGGAAAAAGCCGTTACCGTTGAGGATTTGAAGAAAGACCCGGAACCCGAACCACAACCGGAACCGGAGGAAAAGAAAACCAAGACCGTAAAGAGAACCACACGAAAAACGGCAAAAACGGCGGGAAACAAGCCCGTCAAGGAAAAGAAAACCGCAAAACGTACAATTACACCAAAAAAAGAAAAAGTGGCTAAAATCGAAGAAAAACAGCCTAAAAAGCCGGGACCCGTGACAAAGAAAGATTTGTTGAATACTGAAATTGATATTTGATTATGAAAGGACGTATAAACATAAACAGACCAACCACCGGCATACAACGTGTTGTTTTGCCACGTGTGGGGTTTATCAAAGTAGGGTACAAGGAAAAGGCGGCAAACGGCAAAGAATACCCAAAAAGCGTTAATTATTTTATACCAACCGGAAAGTATGCAGGATTGTTTACGAAAGCATACGGCGAGAAACCGCAAACAATACAGATTGTTTTTCCGGACGACGCCCCGGAAAAGGTTTGCAATGAAATGTACGAATACCGGGACGACGACGGGCGACGCATAGCATACGGCGACGGGGAAACGTTCTTTGTATGGAACGGAAAACAATATTGTCAATATAGTACAAAGGATTATCCCAATTTGATGGCGGGGGTTGCGGAAAAGCACCCCAACCGTGCCGTATTAAACGGCGGCGACGGATGGATTGTAACGTTAACCGTAACTTTCATTATTCCGTTGGTGCGTGGCGTTGGCGGAGTTTGGCAGTTTACGACAAAGGGGACAGCGTCAACAATACCCAATATCCGTGATACATTCGACGCAATATTGCAAGAAAAGGGATTTGTAAAAGGAATTATCTTTGATATGAATGTACAATTTGTGGTTTCTCAAAAGCCCGGCGACCGTTCCCGTTATCCGGTTGTTACGATTGTTCCAAACGAAAGTGAGGGAAATTTGTTTGCGGTAAAAGAAGCATTTAAGCCCGTACAGTTGTTGGAATAAAAAAAAAGTATTATATTTGTGGCGTAAAACGATCGACCGTTACCGATTGAAAGATATTTGCTAATTAGCTACAAAGCCCCTTTTAGATGTGTAACGGCTCTAATTGGGGCTTTTCTTTTTTAATTATGACTTACAATATTTTGATTGACCAAAGATTCGCCGTCGCAAATGGACTGACTATTGTTCAAACAACAACGCTTGCAGCGTGTATGACATTGCCAACGTGGACTAATACAATTACGGTTGATGGCATTGTTTGGTATCAATATTCGGAAACAAAAATGGTAGATGATTTTCCGTTGCTTTTTTCAATCCCTAAAAGAGTTTACAAAAACATTAAAGAACTTGCAGACAGAGGATTTATTGAGTTGAGTTCTTTTGGGAAAACAAAGTATCTAAGATTTACAGAAAAATGTAAAACATGGAACAGAAGCGAAACGGACTTTAATCAGTCCGAAAACGGACTACAAGACTATAATATTAATATACAGCAGTCCGAAAACGGACTAAACAACAGTCCGAAAACGGACTTTAATCAGTCCGAAAACGGACTACAAGACTATAATATTAATAATAATAATAATATTAATAATACTATGAAGAAAGAGGCTAAAGCCTCAAAAGAAAATCCAAACGGATTTTCACAAGACAATTTTTCAAACGAAGAAAAAACAGTTAAAGCAAGTATTGTTTATGGGTTTACCCCGGAATTGTTGGACGTCAGAAAACAAGTAATTGATAAAGTTGATAATTACTTTGCAAAACTTGTATTCCCATTTGATAGCGATGAATTTAAACGGAACTTTTATATTTTGATGTGTCAACCGAAATGGAGAATGTCGCAAAAGAGTTTTTCAGCGATACAAGCAAACTTAAATGGTTTGAGTAAATACCCGGAAGAATTTGCGCTAATTCTGATAAAAGAAAGCATTTCAAAAGGTTGGGCGGCGTTAGAATATGATTCAACCCCCGAAAAATACGAAAAATGGGAAAAAATGAAACGTTCCGTAAAGACAGAGCAGCAAAGCAGCAAAGAAATTGCGGATATGATGAAGTATTTAAACAATGATTTTGATTGATATGGGAGCAATTGAAAAAAAAGAAAATACGGCGTTAGAAATATATAATACCAAGCCCGGAACAAAAGCCATTGAAGTACGCCGTAGAATGGTGCAATTGCCGGAGGTTGCCAAAGCATTAAACCCAGTTGAAAAATATGTTTTCGCAGCGTCAACAAAAACACCAATTGCGGAAATTGACGATGCAAAATTAGTTGAAAATCTTTCGTTACTGTTTAAGCGTATAGCAATAGACGTTGGTTATATAATACCACAGAATGAAAATGATTGGAATTATATACAATCCCGGTTGTTGGATATTCTGAAACGTTATTACTCAGATATGACGTTGGCTGATATTAAGATGGCTTTTGAATTGGCGACGACCGGAGAGTTAGACGAATATTTGCCGAAAGATAAACAAGGAAATCCGGACAAAAACCATTATCAACAGTTCAACGCCGATTACTTTGCAAAGATTCTGAAAGCATACAAGCAAAAGCAGACAGATGTAATTGATAAAGCATACAAAGCTATACCGGAAAAAAACAATGAAATTTCGCCGGAGCAAATCCGGAGATTTGAGATACAAAGACAATGGCGGAACCGTTATATTTTCCTTTGCTACAAATACACCGGGAAATTAATATTGGGGCTAACTGATGATATGTTTTTGTATGAATGGTTGCAAAAATGCGGGTTGGCTGATGATGTACAAGTTAAAGAGGACGACCGAAAAGAAGCGTTTGCCCGGTATATGCAGCGTGTAGCCCGTGGAATGATAAACCAATATACAGCGTTTCAAGTTCGCCGAAAAGGAACCGAAAGCCCGGAAATTGATTTTACGGCGTTTGAGGTTGCCCGGAAAAAGGAGATTATAAAAGCATTTGACCGGATGATTTCCGAGGAAATGCAAGTTGATAACTACATGAAGTTTTAAATATGGAACTATTTATTGTTTGCTTTATAATTGGCGTAATAGGTTATTTTACAAAAGCGGGAGGTTATATATGAAAAAAAATATAAGAATTTTAGCAGTAGTGGGAATTGATCCGGGAAGCAATGGCGGTATTGTAACATGGCGACCAAATCAAAATATCAAGGCAATACAAATGCCAAAGGATTTAACAGATTTGCGTAATTATTTGGAATATCTGAAAACCATTTGTTCGCCAATTGTCTTTTTGGAAAAATTGAGCGTGCGCCCGGATGATGTAACGCCGGGTGCCGATGGCGTAAATATGGGTAAATTGTACCGAATACAAAAGATGATGGCAAACTTTGAGCAATTGAAAGCAATCATTTCAGTTTGCGACATTCCGTTTGTTATGGTACACCCTATGAAATGGCAAAACGAATTGAAGTTGCGGGCAAAGATAAGCCGGAAAAAGGAGGAAAAGAGCGAGCGAAAACGCAGATACAAAGAGATTGCCGGGAATTTGTACCCGGAATTGAAACCGACATTGTGGAACGCCGACGCCACGTTGATAATGCACTTTGGACGATACATTTTGCGCAACAACCCCGGTTGGGTGCGTCAGAATTTACCAAGCAACATGCACGAACGTTTGTTTTAGCCACGTAGAGCGATTTTAATTTCAAAATGGATAAAATATACATGGAAGAAGAAAAAACCCAGCAAATCGAAAATCCGGAAAAAATAAGTATTCCGGATTTTAAAGAATATGAAATTGATAGAAACGGAAATGTGTTTAGAAATGGAAAGTTGATGAAACAGCAAACAAACACATACGGTTATAAACACATTCATTTATGTATTGGAGGGAAAGTAACCACATGTTTAGTTCATAGACTTGTTGCAATGGCATTTATTCCAAACCCGGACGGTAAACCATGCGTTGACCATATAGACGGAAATAGAAAAAATAATTCTGTTGATAATTTAAGATGGGTTACTATAAAAGAAAATAATAATAACCCAATAACAAAAGAACGTATTGGATTATCTAAAAGTGGAGAAAATTGTCCTTTTTATGGGAAACTTGGCAAATGTTGTTTACATTCAAAACCTTTGTTTCAGTTTAAGAACGGGGAATTGATAGGTTATTTTGAAAGTATTGATGAAGCATGTAAAAAATATGGTTACGACCATTCTTTAATAACAAGATGTTGCCAACATAAAGTTTCAATTGCATACGGTTATGAATGGGAATATGCTTTTGATTATTTTATTGAATTAACAAAACAGATGCGTCATAATCAACACAGATATTTTGCCCAACGCAGACCGGAAATATTGGAAACGTGTAAACGTTTAGAAGGTGAAGTTGATGCAGTTATTGCAAAGATGTTTGATAAACAATTGAAAATGTTTTAAGGTATGCCCGGCATGTAATATTGCCGGGCTTCTTTGTTTTTTTTGAAAAATAAAAAGAAAAGCTTTTGGAGATTAAAATAATATACGTACCTTTGTGCCGTTGAGATACAACGAACCGACCGGGCGGGTTCCCGGATAAAATATAAAGCTATGATTAAAAGAAAGCAAATTAAGATTAGCAGAGAAAGAGCAATAACAATTGCTATGAACCACAATTGCGTATCAAAAGAGATTGCGCAAAATTACACAGATTAAGAGTTGAAAGAAGTTTTGAAACAATTGAAATTAAAACCGGGTTTCTGATGGGAAAGTTTATTGATGAAGTAGGAGCAACCCGGCACGCAATGAGCGACAAAGAGTTGAACGAATTATACAAGCGTTTGGAAAATTTCATTGCTGATTGCACGGTTGAGGAAGCGAAAGAAAGCCGGGACGCATTTGTTAAGGTGCAAACAATGATATACCAAAGAATGAGAGAAACAAAAAAATAATATTAACCGCTGGGGGAAACCCCGGCACAAACCGAGAGTGTTATGATAGTAAAGAAATTAGAATTGGTAAATTTCCAAGTAATTAAAGAGTTTAACGCAGATTTTGACGGTAACGTTTATTTCATTACCGGGGATAATGAGTTGGGAAAATCAACCGTATTAAAAGCAATTGGGGCTTTGTTGACCGGGAACCGTGACGCCGTATTGAAGAACGGAGAAAGCAAAGGTTTTGCAAAAATGATTGTCGGCGACGACGGAGAGGAATACGAGGTTGAATTGAAATTCACAAAAGCAAACCCACGTGGCACGTTATCAATTAAATCAAAGACAACCGGAATGAAAAGTGATAACGTTTCTATGTTGCAAAAGATTTTCGGTTATACAGATTTTGACGCCGTGGAATTTTCCCGTTGGTCGGAAACCGCCGAGGGACGCAGAAAGCAAATTGAGGTTGTAAAGTCTTTGTTGCCGGAAGAAGTAAGAACAAGGATTGCCGAAATTGATACAACCGTTGCCGGGCTTAAAACAGAACGTACCGGAGTAAACCGAGATTTGAAAACCTACAAATCAATATCAGATGCAGCCGGGCAGGGATTGACAACGCAGGATTTGAAAACGTATGCCAAACCAAAGGACATTACGGAACTGATGAAAGAACAGCAGGAAAGCGCAAAGTTGGTTGAGAAAGCAAAGGGCGTGCGTTTACGTATGGAAGAAAGAAAGGGGAGATTGGCAGAGATTCCGGTACGTTTGGCAGCCGCCAAAGATTCATACAATAAAGCAATTGAGGCGGCAAAGAAAGCAATGGAAGAAGCCGAAAAGACGTATAAACAAACCGTTTCGGTCGTTGAAGAAGAAAAGAAAGATTATGAGGGAAAAATAGCAAGTGCCGAAAAATGGTTAACAGATTATGAGGCTTTGAACCCGAATAATTTCGATACAGAAAAACAATTGAAAGAAGCCGAGGAACACAACAAAAAGGCTGCAAAGGTTGCCGATTATCTTTCAAAGAAAAAACAAGCAGACGACAAAAAAGCAGAAGCGGAAAAGATGGATTCAGAAATTGCGGAATTATCCGCCGAGCGTGAAAAACTTATTTCGTCGGCGAAATTACCGATTTCCGGGCTTTCGTTTAGTGATGATGGGTTAGTATTAAATGACGTCCCATTTGTCGCCGGAAAGGTTTCAGATTCGCAGATAATGGAGGTTGCCGCAAAACTGATTATAGCAAGTAACCCAACCGTGAAAGTATTCCGCATTGCGAGGGGCGAAAGTTTGGGCGAAAAGAGATTGCAAGCAATTATTGATATTGCCAAGAAAAACGGGTTCCAAGGATTCATTGAAGAAGTTAAAAGAGGGCAGGACGATTTGATTATTGAGGAATACACAGAAAGCGAGTAATTAACCGGGGCGTCGGTTCCCCGGCGTCCCTTAAACAAAACAATATGGAAGTTAAAGAAATGACAATTACGGACGTGTTGAAAACACCCGCTTTTTATAATAATCTGAAAGTGGTTATTTCCGATTTGGAAAACACCCGCAGAAAAGCCGGAATGATGGCGGACGCACCATTGAAGCGGCACCCGATAGACCGTTTGCAGGAACGAGGAGTTTTTGAACCGGGACAAATGACGGTATTGTATGCAAATGCAATGGGTAAGAAGTTGCAGGGATATTCAAGCAGCGAAAGAAAGTTTATATTGGAAGTTGGCGGCGAAGCGTTTAATATTACAATGAAACAATTGGTTGACCAAGAAAAGAAAGACAATAGTACAGAATTGTTTGTTAAATGTTTGGATAATGAAAAAAAGAGAGATAACAGCAACGGGGATGATTAACAACAACGGCGGTTTGCAAATGTATATGGGCGAATTAAATCAATTCTTTGCAATGCACAAAGGTAGCCGCATAATCGCCCGTTTTACCGTTGCGTCCCCCGGTTCGTCGGAGGCATTGAAAGGGTATTATTTCAATTACGTTGTACCAACATTCAGAACCGGAATTTGGGAGGCGGGCGAACGTCTGACAGATGAACAAACCGAACGCCGATTGCGTGAGTTGTCCCCGGTTATGTATGAGCAAACCCCGGATATTAACACCGGGAAATATGAAACTAGATTGCGGACAATTGCAGAGTTGAGCAATGCTGAATTAATAGAACATATCGAATTTTTAAAACAACTTGCAAGTGAAGAATATTGTTTATATATTGCAGACCCAAATGAAATTTGATTATGGAAAATGAAATATGGAAAGAAATACCCGGATATGAAGGGTTGTATGAAGTTAGTAATTACGGGCAAATTAGGTCTATTAAAAGATTAGAAAAATGCGGTAATAAAACAAGAATACGAAAAGAACGTATTTTGAAACAATCATTAAGGCGTGGTTATTTGTTTGTATCATTATGTAAAAATGGGGAAAAAGAAAATGTTGTAATACATAGAATTGTAGCATTATTATTTATTCCTAACCCCAATAATATGTCGGAAGTAGACCATATTGATGGTAATAAAATTAATAATAAAGTCAGTAATTTACGATGGGTAACAGCAAAACAAAATAGCAATAATTTAAAAGCCCCAAATACGTATATTGGTAAAAAACTAAATAAAGGAGGCAAAGCAGTTTTGCAATTTGATTTATCGGGTAACTTTATAAAAGAATGGGTTACAGCAATGGAAGTTGAAAGAAGTTTAGGCTTTGGACGTAGTTCTATAAGTAATTGTTGTAATGGAGTTTTAAAAACAGCATTTGGTTTTAAATGGGAATATAAATGATATGTTTTGCAAGTGTAACGGAAAACGTAAGAATTACCCGTTGGCGGATTGACGGATTATTCGCCACGAATACACGCCAAAGCATTACAGCCGGATAAAGTGTTTGCGTTGCGGGTGCGTTTGGATTACACGGGCAAAATATGTTGAGCAAACGCCCAACGACGACGGGCAAAAACGATTATTTAACGAATAAAAAAGTAACGAGAGTATGAAATTTGAATTAAAAGACATTTGTTTTTTTGATTGCGAAACAACAGGAGTACCCGCAAAGGGTTTGAAATGGGATGCGGATTTTAACCAATTCCCGCACGTCGTACAATTGGCGTGGGCGTTCGGCGACAAAGAACGCAGTTTTATAATTAAGCCGGACAATTACGAGATACCGCCGGAAACAACCGCAATACACGGAATAACGACCGAACGGGCAATTGCCGAGGGTGTACCGTTTGCCGAGGTTATCGACGAATTTTTGGAGGATTGCAAAAAAGCCCGTTTGTTGGTCGGACATAACATTTACTTTGATACGTCAATTGTAAAAGCAATGATATTGCGCATTATGGGTCGTGAATATTACGACGCAAAAGCGGAGGACGCATTGTTTAAGGGCAAACGAATTGATACGATGATGAAAACAATTAAATTTGTTGGCGCATTGTATGCAGACGGACGTCCGGGCAAATATCCGAAATTGGAGGAACTTTACAACAAGTGTTTCCCCGGCGAAACATTCCCGGCGCATGATGCGTTGGAGGACGTGAAAGCCTGCAAACGTTGTATTCCGGTTTTGGTGGAAAATGGTATTATAGAACTGAAACCAAAAGAATATCCGGCGGAACAATTGAAGTTTAACCCGGAACCGGAACCCGCAAAGACCAAAAAGGTAAAAAGGGAAGTTTTAGTTCACGGCCCGAAACCGATATTTGCACCGGATGCAGAGCCGGAAAACAAGGTTGCAAAATTGTTAAATGAAACAGACTTTTAAATTATGAACGAAAAAAAAATGTGCATTGATTGCGTGGATTATCCGGTATGTTGTTTGTCCGGTCGTTGTGCTGATGATGAACCGTGTGAGTATTTCCAAGAAGAAACCGACCCGGAGGAACCGGGAAACAATAAAGATTAAAAATTATGAGCGAAAAAAAACAAAATGTTATGCCGATTCCTACAAAGGAAAAGTTTTCATTATCGAAAGTAAAGTTATTGAAAGATGGCGGGTTAGACGTACATTATGAAGTAACGGAAGTTGTCGGAAATGAGAGTTACATGAACAAATACCATGTATTGAGTGCAAAAGACATACACCCGGATTTGCGTCATTTGTTTAATGATTTGCGCCCGATTATGGGACGTGTATTCAACATGACGTCATTTAAAACCATGATGGCAACGCCGGAGTTTAAAGCAACAAAGAAACAAACAGATATTGCAGCCGCATTTGCGGAAGAATGTTTGGACAATATAGAGGTTAGGGGCGTTTCTTTGTCCGGGCAAGATGATAACGTAGGCGTCGTTTTAACCGGATTGTTTACCATATCAAACAATCAGAAAACAGCAATCAATACCCCACGAATGAAATATAACGTTGAAACGTTCGGTTTTGAGGAAGAATTGGAGGAAATCGTGGCGGACATTGAAAACGAGGTTTACGAATTTTTGTTCAAAGGCAAAAAGGCGCAATTGGAATTGTTCGGGGCTGACGGCGAACCCGCACCGGGTTTGGTCGCAGAACCGGAAAAGGAGGGCGGATTGTTCCCGGAGGTCGGCGACCCGGCTAACGAGGACGACCCGGAGGACGAAACGGCGGATATGTAAGCAATGGAGCCGATATTGCTAACAGACCGGGAGGAATATCAATTTGTAACCGA
>ERZ827496.726-NODE-726-length-44468-cov-6.761691_pt1 | contig 44468 bp, 40 predicted proteins | sample MGYA00519769_ERZ827496 | MGnify/ENA primary metagenome ERZ827496 (study PRJEB31778, sample SAMEA3449327) | human gut metagenome | biome: human gut; feature: human-associated habitat; material: faeces | place: United Kingdom | collected 2010/2012 ...
GCGACAACTATATTAGTATATCATGACCTCTCCTTACTGTCAACACTTTTTTTAATTTTTTTAATTTTTTTTGAAAGTTTTTTTACTTACCAATTGTCAAGTCAAGTACAACAAAGGTGTCCCTCTGATTAAGTGAGTTTTTCTCAAGCTGTTTGATTTAGCTCAAACAGCTTTTTTTGCGGACTGATAACCAAGGATTCGTCTCGGTCTTTCATTGATGCCCTTTGAAATGAACTCTCTTAGTAGTCCATTGAAATGTTCATTTGTACCTTGGTCATAAGATGAATAAGCATGAGCAAAATAAACATCTAAGCCTTCTATCTCACCCAATGAAGAAAATTTGTTTCCATTATCCGTAATGATGGACTTAATCGGGTAAAGCTTCATAGACTCTAATACGGCTTGATTGACATACTCTGTCTTCTTCTCTACGAGTTTCTTTGTGATAGCATAACGTGTTTGTCATTCTACCAAGGTCAGAATAGAAGGTTCTCCTACTGTCTTTCCCCCCAGAACAGAATCGATTTACCAATCTCCAAAACGGAAACGATTATTGATCTCTTCTGGTCTTTCTTTAATTGACTTTCCTAGATGTTTCTTGGTAAAGGGGCGCTTGCTAAATTTCTTACGGATCCGCACTGCTCTTAGCAAATCAATAACCATAATCTCTAACAATCCATGATGGATATAGATATAGAGCGTCTTGGTTGAAGGTACAACTACATCTACATGTTTTAATTTATAGGTGTGAACAAATGTATCCACGCTATATATTCTCGGTTTCTCTTTCATAGCTTCTGTAAATTCTATCAGAAAGTCGTCTGAAACACGATCCAGTTTCAGATAATAACTGGCTTCTCTAGCATAACGATAACGATTTTGGACAGCATCTGCATAACAGTGTTGATAGTAAACCTTCTGCCCATTTACTTTTTTCACTTGTGTTATGGAACCTTTATTAATTTCACAAGTAATAGTAGAGCGATTTTTCCCCAGTCGACGAGCAATTTCCGCAGGTTTGATTCCTGAGCATAAATAAGCCTCAATTTTTTCTCGTTCAGCTTCAGATAAGTGTTTGTAGGCTTGATTTGTGGTAGAATAATTTGTGGACACGTTCATTTTCCTTTATACTGTTTTTCGCAACTCTAGTATGTCAGATGAACATGTCTTTTTTGTTGCACTTCATTTTACAACAGGGCAAGTTTTTTTAACTCTTTTAACTTTTTGTTTTTAAATAGAATTTTTAAAATCTTTTAGATAGTTTTCTAATTTCTTTTTCATTTTTGTTTTTCCTAAACATCTTCTGTTTGTTAGTAATGCTTCATATTGTTCTTTTTCTTTTACTGTTAATTTTTCTTTAAAACGTTTTAAAGAATCTCTTAGTACAACCAACTCATCTAAATATATTTCTCTTGATGAAATTCTGTGGCTAATTTCTCCTATTTCAACATAGGGAAGTCTATTTATTTTTCTTTTATCACTTTCCTGTTGTCTTATTTTATCTTTAATATGATTTCTAAATTTCGTTTTAAAGTATTTATAAAGTAATTCTTCATTTGTTTCAATTTCAGGATTTTTTTGATAAAGTTCAAAGAGAGTTAGCTGTCCTTCTTGTTCCCAATCATCCTTTTCCCATAACTGAATATAATATTCCTTTTCACATTTTCTTACGATATATTTTACTTTTTGATACATTTTATTAAATTCCATAAGCTCTCCTTTACTTTTATCTGTATTTTATAAAAATAAAGAAGCCCAATGGACTTTTTTTCTATTCTGCACGTTTTTTCAACTATTTGGTCATTATTTTAACTATTTTGTCCAAATACAAAGAAAAACTGCCACTTGGTGACAGTTTATCAATAGTCCGTACGGGATTCGAACCCGTGTTACCGCCGTGAAAAGGCGGTGTCTTAACCCCTTGACCAACGGACCATTTTTACAACATATTCTATTATACAGAATATTTTTACTCTGTCAACACTTTTTTAATAAAAAAGAAGGAAAAGTCCATTTTGGACGATTTTCTTCAGTCTTTTTTAAAAAATAGAGAAAGTAAAAAACTCTTAAGAATAGCGCGATATCAGCATTCCTAAGAGTTTTCACTATATGGTACCCAACCTATAAAATAGCAATGTTTCTATTGCTGGTAGGGTTTGTCTACGTTCTGAAAGAAGGAAATATTTTCCTTCTTTTAAATTAGTTGTTTTCTTCTAATTTTGACTTAATCTCATCATATGATAGAGGTTTTGCTTCTTCTTCTAATTCATGCTCTGAATTTTCAGGCATTTTTCCTGTTTCGTATAATGATTTAATTTGAACACTATCCAAGGTTTCATATTTTAATAGAGCTTCAGCAATCAGTTTATGCGTTTCTCTATTTCCTTGAATAATTTCCGCAGCTTTATTACGGGCTTCATTCAATAGACCACGAACTTCTTCATCAATTTCGTAAGCCGTCTGTTCTGAAATCATTTTTTGTGGGCTTTGAGCACCAAACATCGCATGATTTCCTTCATATTGAACCGGTCCAAGTTTTTCACTCATACCATATTCTGTTACCATCGCACGTGCCATTTGGGTTGCTTGTTCAAAGTCATTTGAAGCACCTGTTGTTTGCGAATTGAAAATAATTTCTTCGGCAACACGTCCTCCCATGAGCCCTGCTAATTGTTCTTTCATGTCCTCTTTAGAAAGTAACATTTGATCTTCTTTTGGAAGGGCAATCATGTAACCACCTGCGCGACCACGTGGAACAATGGTAACTTTATGAACCACACGAGCATTTGATAAGACCAAACCAACAATTGTATGACCAGCTTCGTGATAAGCAACCATTTCTCGTTCTTTTTGTGAAATCGTCCGATCTTTCTTAGATGGACCTGCAATAACACGATCTTCTGCTTCATCGATGTCAGCAGCATCAATTACTTTTTTATTTCGACGAGCTGCAACCAAGGCTGCTTCATTCAAAACATTTTCGAGATCAGCACCGACAAATCCTGGTGTCTGTTGAGCAACCAATTTTAAGTCCACATCTTGAGCAAGTGGCTTATTCTTAGCATGAACACGAAGAATTGCCTCACGCCCCTTCACATCTGGACGTCCAACTAATACTTTACGGTCAAAACGGCCAGGACGAAGAAGGGCAGGGTCAAGGACATCAGAACGGTTAGTTGCTGCGATAACAATGATTCCTTCGTTGCCTTCAAAACCATCCATCTCAATCAAAAGTTGGTTGAGGGTTTGTTCACGTTCATCATTTCCGCCACCAAGACCTACACCACGTTGGCGCCCAACAGCATCAATTTCATCGATAAAGATAATGGCTGGTGCTGCTTTTTTAGCATCTTCAAAAAGTGAACGAACCCGGCTAGCACCGACTCCGACAAACATTTCAACGAAGTCAGAACCAGAGATACTGAAGAATGGCACTCCAGCTTCACCAGCTACTGCTTTTGCTAAAAGGGTTTTACCAGTTCCAGGAGGGCCTTCAAGAAGCACTCCTGCTGGGATTCTTGCTCCCAATTTAGTAAAGCGTTTTGGATCTTTCAAAAACTCAACTACTTCAACAAGTTCTTGTTTTTCTTCTTCAGCTCCTGCTACATCTGAAAAACGAACTTTAATATCTTCTTTATTAGCAGCGCGGGCTTTATTACGACCAAAGTTCATGGCACCTCTGGCACCTCCGCCACCGCCTTGGTTCATCATTGAGAAGAAGAAGAACATGACGATAACAAATGGAACAATTGAAGTGAGAATTGTTATCCACATGCCACTTGAGCTCTCACGCTTGATGGTGATTTCTGCTTTGTGGTCAGCTGCTAATTTTTGTAATTCATTGACGGTGATATCAGATGGAAGGATGACACTAGTAAAGCGAGATACTTTTTGAACACTTGGGGTAAAAAATTGAATTCCTGTATCTTCTTTTGATTCTTTTGCTTTATTATAGGTCCCTGCAATTTCGATCACACTACCATTCGGTTGGTAACTAATCGTCTTTACATTGTCATTTTTAATTTCCTTGACCAATTCTGTGTAGTTGATTTGCTGACTTTGACCAACTCCATTACCCGCAAAAAAGTACTGGAATCCTGTCACAGCCGCTACAATAATCAACAAATACAGAAAAGGATTTCGAACAAAACCGTTGTTTTTTCTGTTATTCATCTAGTCTCCTCTATTTTGAGTACACTTCTTCTTTTAATACACCAACATATGGTAAGTTACGATAATTTTCATCATAGTCTAAACCATATCCGACAACAAACTCATTTGGAATCGTAAAGCAAGTGTAATCTGCTTCAATCTCAACCAAACGTCCCTCAGGTTTATCCAGTAAGGTAGCAATCTTTACAGATGCTGCATTTCGTTCTTCAAAGAGTTCTTTCAGACTCTTGAGGGTTTTGCCTGTATCGATAATATCTTCTACAAATAAAATATCTCTACCAGTAATATCTTGGTCGATATCCTTGATAATATTAATAATACCTGAGCTTGCTGTACCACCATGATAACTTGAAACCAGCATAAAATCCAATTCAATATGTGTATCCACGTGGTTGATCAACTCTGCCATAAATGGAACAGAGCCTTTCAAAATTCCAACAAAAATTGGATTTTTTCCTTGGTACTCTTTTGTTAGGGTTTCACCCAATTTCTTTGCTGCTTCTACAATTTCATCATGTGAAACCAATACTTTTTTTATATCTTTTTCTAACATGTTTTTACCTATCTATTTTTTGAATATAAAGACTATCTTTCATTATACCACTTTTTGAGGGCTGACTCAAATCACTCGTTACCAATCCCACTACAGAAAGAATATTATGATTCTGTTCTATAATGAGAGCTTTTTGCCGAAGAGAAATTGGAATTTTATGGTTGATAAACCACCGTCTTAATTTTTGATGGTGGCCATTAACAAGCAGCTGATCTCCTTCCTTTCTCCCTCTAATTAAGATGGGAGTTTCGCGTGAAACAGAAAGAATTTCTACATTTTCCCCTACTAATGGTTGTCCAAAAGATAGTTTATAATTTGCAATTTCAAAGATATTCCCAAATTCTAACAAAAATGGGAGGGGGTGGTCATCCGACTTTTGACTGATTTTTTGTATTTTAAAGAAATCATATTCTTGATGTAGTTCATAATTCGACTTTAAATAATGAACGCAATTTCTTTTTTTTCGCAGTAAATCTAATAATTCTTGAAACTGGGCCCTACCAAGTTGCAAATCTGGAAATTGTGCCAAATACTCTTCTAATAAGAATGATTGTACAGAATGAGAATACGTTCTAAAAGAAGATAAATCTTGAATGGTTAACTCGCTAGTCAATTCTTTCAGTGCTTGGTGCCAATGAGTCACTTCCTCTGCTAAATAACGAAGACTTACTTGCATTTGGGGATTTTCTTTTTCAAAGTCTGGAAGGTATTGATGGCGTACACGATTTCGAAAATAGTCCTGTGAGTCATTGCTACTGTCTTCAAAGTGAGGGATTTCCATCAACTCATCTTTGGTAAAAGTTAACAAAGGACGGATTAACTCACCCTTACCAAATGGTTGGCGTACAGGAATACCACTTAAATGGCGTAATTTTGTTCCTCGTATTAAGCGCATGAAAGTTGTTTCAGCTTGATCATTTGCATGATGACCCGTTACTAAAGCGGTGCAATCCTCTTTCTCCATAATCTGTTTAAAAAAATCATAACGAAAGGTACGAGCTTTTGCTTCCGTAAAATCACCCGAATAGTGAGCAACATGGATACGTGTCTCTCGCATATCGGCTAGCTTTCGAAGTTCCCTTTCTTCTAAATCTGATTCTGGTCTTTGTCCATGATTGACATGAGCGAGTACCAGATGAATTTTCAATCGTTCTTTATTCTTATATAAAAGTTCATATAGATTCATTGAATCCAATCCGCCAGATAAGGCAACCAAAACACGGCGATGGGGAGTAAATAGATCTTGTTTTTCACAAAACTCTAAAAATCGCTTTTCCATTATTTCAATACCTCATAGATATCTTTTGAAATGTTGGAAATCGTATCATAATTCGAATGATCTGTAAAAATGGCTATTACATAGGGTGAATTTGTGTATACAATCGCAACATCATGTCTAAAATCATAGGCATCTCCAATTTTATGAGCAACCTTTACTGGAAGGTCACGCGCAATCCGTTGATCATCATATTTTGTAGAGGAGAGCGCATCAATAATAGGGCCATTCTGTTGATAAACAGCTTCCATGACATTGCCAGCCATTTCAGCGGATGCTTCTCTTTTTTCAACATCCCAATGTTTTTTTGCAATTTTATCCAAAGTTTTTTGGAAGTCTTGATCTGATTGATGAGTGACATAATAATTCAAGATATTATGTCCAACATTATCTGATTCTTTTGCAATTTTATCTACCAACTCTTGAACACTATATTCTTTTCCATCTGGTGTTTTTGAAAGGCTACCACTTCCTTCTGGTTCATAGCCACCATTGAAATCATTGACTTCTGGAATATATTTGTAGGTTGTAGTTGGAGAAATGGCTTTTTTATTGAGCTGTTCTTGGACGTAGTACAAGTATGGTAATTTCGTTACACTGGCAGAATACATTTCTTTTTGCGGATTGATGCCAGCAGTATTTCCAGTCTCTAATTGTTTTACATAGATTCCATACGAAGGAGAATTGTATTTACTATTTAACAAGTCCTGAACTTTTTCCATTCGATTATCTTTTTCAGTGACGAATGCTTTGTTCACCCAGCCCTGACCTTCAATCTCCACAAACTCATCTCGTAAAGTCTTAGCTGTACGTAAGACTGTCACTTTTGTATAAGGAGAAAGAGGTGTATTTTTTTCTTGTGCGCCATTTATTAAGGGTCGATCGTACACTTTAAAACCAGGTTTTAGCCACATGGCTTGTTTTTTTTCTTGTGTTTCTTGTACAACATCAGAAAAAATGACAGAAGAATCTGCTAATACATATCCTTTATCTGCTATTTTAAATACAGCTTTCCTTTCATCATTTACAAAGAGTTGTTCGATTGTAAACGGTGTGTTGGGAAGAATTTCTCCTTTTGCTTTTTTCAACTGAGGATCAGAAAAAACAGAAATTTTGCGATAGACATTAGGGTTCGCTGGAATTGAAGAAAAATAAATTTCTGATGGATGAGCCATTGTCTGAGAAGACTCAGACTGCTCGACACTCGCTGCTTGAGACCCAATAAATAAAATTGGAACTAACAATAGGAGCAGAAATCGTTTAGACACTTGTATTCCTTTCCTTTTCATCCTTTTGAAGTTTGACCATTTGGTTTTTCTTTTTTAATTCCTCTAATTTTTCATCCGAAAATTCAAGAAATTGTTTAACTGTTTGTAAGATATTTTCCATCGGTTATTGGGGAAGTAAATCTGGGATGGTATAAACATATTCACCATCTTTTGAAAAAGAATACTTTGCGCGTGCATATTTTGTTGCATAATCATCGTCTTTTAATTTTTTAGCGATGTCTTGTTGGTATTCTTTTTGTTCACTTGTTTCTTTATACTCTTTTTCCAACTGTTTGTATTGTTCTTTTTTATCTTGTAGCGATTGATAGCTCTGGGCTAAATTATAAGTTGGAAGAATAAATAATAACATGACCAATATCAAGACAAGCCCCAGAAAACGATTACGTTTTTTTCTTTCTTCTTCTAAAAAACGTTTTCGCTGACTTTCGTCTTTGATATATTTATTGTTCATTTGAACGATATTTTTAGGCATCTTCTTCTATCCTTGTTTCACTAATTATTTCGTACATTTTGGATGCATCTTCTTTTTTTGTACTATCCAACATTTCCAAGACTTTAACCGTCAATACTTTATTTCCAAAACGAACTTCAATTTGATCATTCACTTTCAAATCCGTTGAACTTTTAGCTAATACTCCATTGACTTTGATCCGCCCTTTATCTGCAACTTCCTTTGCAACAGGACGACGCTTAATAATGCGAGAAACTTTTAAATATTTATCTAATCTCATACTGTCACCTCTAACATAGTATTGTATCATTTTTTATACATAAAATGCGAAAAATGAGCTAAGAACTGCTAGTCCTCTTCTTTTTCCTGTTTAATTTCCAATAAGGTTTGGCCAAATTGCTTCAGAGCTTCTAAAATTTCAAAATCTTTCTTATTTCGAATATCGAAGATTACTTCAATCAATCCTTTTTCTTCTGCAATCTGTGCCTTCAATTGTGTCATTGACAGAGCTTTGAAATAATCCTGTGTTAAAAACAGTTGTTTGGCAATAGGTTCAAATTTCACTGTCACTTTTTGTTGTTTTCTCTCAACAAGACGGACAAAGACTTGATCCAAGTAAGCTTTCACTAACCCAATTTCAAGTAGGTAGGCGACAACATCTGGGTATTCTCCAAAACGATCGATCAATTCATCTTGCAAGTATTCATAGTCCGTCGCAGAATTCATTTCACGAATTTGTTTGTAAATTTCAATTTTTTGACGTTGATCTGAAATATATTCATTAGGTAAATACGCATCTATTTGAAGGTTCAACTCTGCATTGCTCTTTTGCCTGTAATGCTCTTGGCCTTGTTTCTTAGCAATAGCTTCTTCTAACAATTGAGAATACATTTCAAAACCAACTGAATCGATGAAACCAGATTGAGAAGCTCCAAGGATATTTCCTGCTCCACGGATCGATAAATCTCGCATAGCAATTTTAAATCCAGAACCCAACTCAGTAAAACCTTTAATAGCTTCTAAACGTTTTTCAGACACTTCTGTAAGAGATTTGTCTGGACGATACATCAAATAAGCATAAGCAATTCGATTGCTTCGTCCCACACGACCTCTTAGTTGATAAAGCGTTGAAAGCCCCATATGATCCGCATTTTCAATAAAGAGTGTATTGGCATTTGGAATATCCACACCTGTCTCAATAATGGTTGTCGTCACTAAGACATCGTATTCGCCATTTATGAAATCCAACAGGGTATTTTCCAGGCGAACTTCACTCATCTGACCATGGACAAAGCCAATCGAAGCCTCTGGAATCAACTCTTTTAATTCAGACACCTTTTGTTCAATTGTATCTACCTTATTGTAAAGATAATAGGCCTGTCCTCCACGATCCATCTCCCGCAACACAGCGTCTCGAATAATGGTTGGATTGGTCTCTAATACAAAAGTTTGCACAGGATACCGATTGGTCGGAGGTGTTTCGATGACAGACAAATCTCGAATTCCTAGCATAGACATATGAAGAGTTCGAGGTATAGGGGTAGCTGTCAAGGTAAGCACATCCACCTTTTTTTTCAATTCTTTCAAGGTTTCTTTGTGCTTCACTCCAAAACGTTGTTCTTCATCGATCACGATTAAGCCTAAGTCTGAAAAAACAACATCTTTGGACAAGAGCCGGTGAGTTCCAATAATAATATCCACTCGTCCTTTTTTCAACTTTTCAAGCGTTTCTTTCTGCTCTGCCTTACTCTGGAAACGACTTAAAACAGCAACTTCTACTGCAAAAGATTCAAAACGTTCCTTAAAATTGGCATAATGTTGTTGGGCAAGCACAGTGGTAGGAACCAGCACTGCTACTTGTTTATGATCATTTACTGCCTTAAAGGCTGCTCGCATAGCGACCTCTGTTTTCCCAAAACCGACGTCTCCAACCAGCAATCGGTCCATCGGACGATTCGATTCCATATCTTTTTTGATTTCTTCAATGGAACGTAATTGGTCATCTGTTTCAATATATGGAAAATCTTGTTCAAAAGCCTCTTGATTTTCATCATCTTTGGAATAGGCAAAGCCTTCTAATTGACTACGCTCCGCATAAAGTTTTATCAAATCATCCGCAATGTCCTCCACCTGGGTCTGAACCTTTTGCTTCGTTTTTTGGAAACGCCCATCATTTAACTTGTTAATTTTTGGCGTTTTTCCATCACTTGCAACATATTTGGACAACATCTGAATCTGATCGACAGGAATCGAGATGCGATCTCCATTTTGATATTGAATTGAAACATAATCACGATGGACACCCGAAATTTCAATCGTTTCAATTCCCAAATATTGACCAATACCATGAACTTGGTGAACAACATAGTCCCCTTTTTCCAATTCATTATAATTTTTTAGGCGTTCTGCATTGGAAATATTTTGCCTGCGAATCTTTCGTTTGATTTTTTTCTGATAAATCTCTGATTCTGTAATGTAGACAATTTTTTCATCAACAAATTGAAAACCGTGAGCTAATCCTCCAACGACTAATTGACTAGCTTGAGGAATGATCGTATCCCCATCAATATAATCTAATCGAATCCCATACTCTTCTAAATTTTTATGGAGCTGTTGAAGATTGTGATGAGAAGTTGCTTGGACAATAACAGTATAGTTTGATTTTCGATACCGTTCAATTTCCTCTTTTAGTAAATCAAATTGTCCAAAAAACTCCTGTATTGGATATTGATTGAATTGATACAAATGATCAAACTTCAGATTTCCCAATCCTTTTTGAAAGTTTGAAAAATAAGTTACAGGCGTATATTTTCGTAATGTTGTACTGGTGTCTGCAAAATACACTTGGCGAGAAGAAGCTCTATTTTTATGTAAATCTTCCGTCAAGAGATTAGCTGTATCTAGTTCAAATCTCGCTATTTGATCTGCTATTTTTTGATAATCATCCAGAAAGACTGGAGTATGTTTAGGGAGATAATCGAATAGGGTATATTGCTTCTCGTAAAAGAAACTAATAAATTTTCTAAGATCCGGATGGAGTTTCCTTTGAGAAATATCTCCCAGAATTTCTGCTAGATAAGATTTAAATTCTTCATTCGCGCTCTGTTCTTGCAATTGTTCTATTTGCTGCTGACCACGGATAAAATCTTCCTCTTGCAACAATAGATCACTCACTGCCTTCAGTTGAACTTCTTCAACATTTTCAACAGAACGCTGACTTTCTGGGTCAAAGATTCGGATTCCATCAATCTCATCTCCGAAAAATTCAATCCGATAGGGTTTGAGTTGTTCAATCTCAAAGATATCTAAAATATCTCCTCGTAGACTAAACTCTCCCTGTTGCAAAACTTGGCTCACCTTTTGATAGCCAATCTTTTGTAATGTGTCACTCAGAGTAGTTAAGTCTATTTCTTGACCAACCTTCAATTGAAAAATGCTAGATGCAAAAACTTTAGGAGAAGGTAATAGTAGTTTTATACCACTCACATTGGTCACAAGGATGCCTTGACGATCTTCTTGACATAAAAAGTTCAAAGCCTCTAATCGTGCAAATTGCCTTTCTTGTGAAGCAAAAACAAATTCTGCTAAAGGGTTATCATCTCCCAAAAATGTATGGACTTTCTCTTCTCCAAGTAAGGCAATAAAATCACTGGCCAATCGTTCTGCTTCGTTATAACTGGAAGTGATGAGGACTGCTTTTTCAATAGAATCAAATGCTGAAGCCATTACAATAGCCTTTGTGGTCGCAGACAATCCTAAGATCAATTCCCTATTATTTTTTTGCAAACCTTGTTGCCAGGATAGAAGGTTGGAGTTTTGACTCACTAAATCAATTACATTCATCTACTTACCCGTTGTATTTCTGCATGCTTCTTTCAAAATTTTCTTCTACCAAGTAATCGTTAACCGCTTCTTCTACTCGATCGATTGTTTGTAGAATAGTGATGTAATCGTCTTTATCAAATTTTCCTAAGACATGATGAACCACTGACATGCCTTGCTTAGGTCTTCCAATTCCAATCTTAATTCGATAAAAAGTCTGAGTTCCAATATGATTAATAATCGATTTAATTCCGTTATGACCTCCAGCTGATCCTTTAGCTCGAAGACGAATCTTGCCAACTTCCATATCTAAATCATCGTAAATAACCAAAAGATCTTCAATATCCAGACCATAATAAGTCAGAAGGGCATGGACTGCTTTTCCACTCTCATTCATGAAAGTGGTTGGCTTTACAAAATAGACCTTTTCGCCATTCAAAAATGTTGAGGCGATATCAGCTTGAAAAATCTTATCATGGGAGAAAGTAAGATTTAAAGACTTTGCCATTTGATCAACTAACATAAAGCCTACATTGTGTTTCGTTTCAAAATACTTATCACCTGGATTTCCCAATCCAACAATTAATTTCGTCATCTCTTTCCTTTCAAAACACTAAAAGGGTTGGAAATATTTTTTCCAACCTTTACATTTTTTTAGCTATCTTATACATTAAAACGGAATTCCATGATGTCCCCGTCTTGGACAACATATTCTTTTCCTTCTTCGCGCAATCGTCCTGCTTCTTTTACAGCCTTTTCAGAACCGTATTTAACTAAATCATCATAGGACATGGTCACGGCACGAATAAATCCTTTTTCAAAATCAGAGTGGATGATTCCAGCTGCTTGAGGAGCTTTCATGCCACGTTTGAAGGTCCAAGCACGCACTTCTTTTTCACCAGCTGTGAAATAAGTGCCAAGTCCCAACAAGTGGTAAGCTGCACGCGTGAGTTTATCAACTCCAGACTCTGTTAGGCCAATCGCCTCTAAAAATTCTTGTTTATCTGCATCATCTAGCTCAGAAATTTCTTCCTCAGCACGCGCAGAAATCACCACGACTTCCGCATTCTCTGTTGCCGCAAAGTCACGAATTTGCTTCACATAGTCAATAGAGTCTGGATCTGCAACAACATCTTCATCCACATTTGCTACATAAAGAACTGGTTTGGTAGTCAAAAGGAAAAGTCCTTTCACCACTTTTTGTTCTTCCTCCGTGAATTCAATGGTCCGAGCTGATTTACCATCTTCAAGAACTGGTTTGATTTTTTGTAGAACATTAAATTCCGCAACAGAATCCTTATCTTTTTGTGTGCGAGCAATTTTTTCTACACGCGCATAGCGTTTATTGACAGACTCTAAGTCGGCTAAAATTAATTCTAAATTGATGGTATCAATATCTGCCATTGGATCGACAAAGGCATCTTCACGACCTTGCTCCCGCATGACATTTTCATCATCAAAAGCACGTACCACATGGACAATGGCATCTACTTCACGGATGTTAGCCAAGAATTTATTACCAAGTCCTTCTCCTTTAGAAGCCCCTTTAACGATCCCCGCAATATCTGTAAATTCAAATGTTGTAGGAACCGTCTTCTTAGGAGTAATCATTTCAGTTATTTTTTGAAGTCGTTCATCTGGAACTTCTACCATCCCGACATTAGGATCAATAGTTGCAAAGGGATAGTTTGCGGCCTCTGCTCCTGCCTTTGTAATTGCGTTAAATAGGGTTGATTTACCAACATTTGGTAAGCCAACGATACCTGCTGTTAATGCCATTTTTCTTTTTTCTCCGTTCAAATTTCAATCTCTTTCATTATAACATAATTCAAAAGACAAGTGATGAAAAATGAAATATTTCATGACCTTTGAAACTAGATTTTTCATCAAACTGTAACGTTCTAAAAAGATAAATATGGTATACTCTATTTAACAATGAACAAAGGAGTTTTTCAGATGAAAAAACAAACATGGAAATCTATTTTTCTTTCTTTAATTGCTATCTTTACTCTCTTTCTTCTTGGAGCTTGTGGACAACAATCTGTTCAAAAATCCTATCTTCAGGGAATCAGCCAAGAAAAGAAAACAGATGTTCGTATTACAATAGAACATAAAGGAGATAAAGCGATCAGTAACCAAACCACCACTACTATTTATTACAAAGAAGCGGGAGTTACGAAAGATCAATTAAAGGAAATGATCGATAAATATGATGAAGAATACAAGGATGTCAAAGGATTCACACATTCTGCTGAATACAAAGACGATTATATGGTTGAAAAAACAACACTAAATTATGAAAAGGCAGACTTAGATCAACTAATTGAAAAGAAATTAGTAACAACACAACAAGATAAAAAAGTCGACTATATCAGCTACAAATCAACTGTAGATCTGATGAAACAAAGTGGTTTCAAAGAAGTTAAAAATGGAAAATTTGAAGAATTAAAATAATCGAAAAGGTTCGGTCACATAAGTGACCGAACCTTTCATAATACTCTCTTCATTTTCTGTTCAAAATCATGGCGACTCATCATGACCACATGATCACAATTGCTACACTTAATTTTTATGTCTGCACCAAGTCGCGTAATTTCCCAACGATTTGCCTTCTTGCCTGTTTCTTTTATCACACAAGCGTGTGGCTTTTTCATTTCTACAAAATCACCTAACGTATACATGATTCACCTTTGTTAATTTGTGCGAACTGGCGTAATCAATTGAATGAACCCTTGTTCATTTCCTTCTGGAACCAATGTAAACGGTCTAACAGAAGAAATAAAACGAATAACAACTTGTTCACTGTCAATAGCTTTGAGCGCTTCAATCAAATAAGTTGGATTAAAGCTAATAGACAAATCCTCTCCTGAAACGGCGCTCGTATCGATCTCTTCATTTACTCGCCCAACTTCTGGTGAATGAACGTGGGAAGAAACCACTCCATTTTTGAACTCTAATTTAACCGTTCCGTTTTGAGTCGCATTTGAAAGAAGACGAGCACGCTCCATTGCAAATCGAAGGTTAGCCACATTGAAGGTTGCCTCTGTATTGAACTCTGTTGGAATCAGACGGTCTGTATCAGGGTAATTTCCTTCTAGCAAACGGGTATAGAAACTAATGTGTTCACTTCTAAAGAGAATTTGATTGTTAGCAAAGAAAACTTCAACTGTTTCAATATCATCAGAAAAGACAGAGGTGAATTCACGAAGAGAACGACTTGGGATGACAACATCAAAGTTGTCTCCATTTTTCTCCAGTGTAATCACTTTTTGACTCATACGGTGAGAATCAGTTGCCACTGTTTTTAAATCTTTATTATCTGATAAAACAAAGTGAACACCTGTCAAAATTGGACGACTTTCTTGTACACTTGCTGCAAATGCCGTTTCATTAATTAATTGTTTTAATAATTTTGTTTCCAAAACTAATGGATTACTTGCAACAATTTCTTGAATACGTGGATATTGATCTGCATCTTTTCCTTTAAGTGTAATTTCTGATTTTCCACTTGTTAAAAGAACCTGTTTTTGTTCAATCTCTTTAAAATCTAAAGTAACATCTGGTAAACTTGAAACCACATTAATAAAGAAAGTTGCTTCCAATAAAATAGAACCTGGAGAAGTCACCAATAAACCAGCATTTTCATCTTTGATAGAAATAAAGTTTTCAATCGAAATTTGGCCATTCGATCCAGATAAGGCAACTCCTTCTGGAGTTACATCAATTTTAATCGTGGAGAGGATTGGAATAGCATTTTTTGAACTGATAGCTCTTTTGGTAGTATTTAGTGCTTGTAAAAATAAAGTTTTATTAATAGAGAAATTTATCATGGTCTTTCCTTTTTATTATTTTATTATTAGTAAGTTAATAGTAATAGTAGGTTGTGTGAAAATTGTGGAAAACTCTCGGAACCCTATATACGACTTGAATAGTTACTTGTTAAAAAAATGTGAATAACCCCTAGAGGTTTAGAGAAAGTTATCCACAGATTAATTTAATTTTTTCTTGATACTTTGGATTTCAAGTCGTAGATTATCATCCGTGTCTACCATACTTTTAATTTTTTCATAGGCATGAATCACAGTTGTGTGGTCTTTTCCTCCAAATTCTTTTCCGATTCGAGGAAGTGAGTTGTCCGTCATCTCTCTTGAAAGATACATGGCCACTTGTCGTGCTAGGACAATATTCTGAACTCTTCGAGAACCTTTGATTTCTTTTACACTGACCCCATAGAAAGCCCCTACGGCTTCTTGAATTTTTTCAATAGGGATGACAAGCATCTGGCTACTGTCGTTTTTACGAGCTCGAATAGCTTCAGCTGCAACATCGATCGTAATTTCTTTTAGTTTTTTCACCTTTGCCATTAAGGAAATATCATTTAAGGCACCCTCTAAGTCTCGGACATTTGAATCAAACTGACCAGCTAGATATTCAAGTGTGTCATTAGGAAAAATATAGTCTAGATCTTCAATTTTATTCCGTAAGATGGCAATTCGAGTTTCAAAATCAGGTGGTGTTATATTTTGCGTTAATCCCCATTTGAAACGAGTAACCAACCGCTCTTCGAGACTATCTAAATGATCTGGACTTCGATCGCTTGTTAGAACAATCTGTTTGTTGTCGCTATGGAGGGCATTAAAAGTATTAAAGAATTCCTCTTGAGTGGTTACTTTTTTCCCACCAAGTGACTGGATATCATCGATTAATAAAAGATCAAGACTTCGATAGGTATTCTTGAAAGTCTTCATTTCTCCTAATCGAAGGTGCTCTAAAAATTCATTAATAAAGGTTTCTGCTGGGACATACTTGACCCGTGCATTGGGAATATTTTCTAGGATTTGATTTCCAATTGCATTCAGTAAGTGAGTTTTTCCAAGTCCTGGTCCACCATAGATAAAGAGAGGGTTGTAAGTTGTTGCAAGATTTTCAGAAACTGCAAGCGCCGCTGCTTTAGCCCAAATATTTCCATCTCCTTGCACAAAATTATCAAAGGTATACTTCGATTTCAGACCTGTATCAATTTTAGGCAACGGTTCGGTTGTTAAGCTACCTGAAGATAGTCTCCTATTCTCACTGCTATGACTGTTAGGAAGTTCTTCGAGATCTTCAAAAATAAACTGGAATTTTAAATCTGTATTGTAGACTTCAAAACTGGCTGTGATCAAAGCGTTTTTTAGATTTGTTTCCCAAAATAATTCTTTATAATTACCATCAAGATAAATGGTAGCTGTCTCTCCATCGATTTTAACTAATTTTGAATCGGCGACAAAAAAGTCATACGCACTATCTTTTAGTTGTAATTGGGCTAATTCTAAAAAACGAGTCCAAAATTGCTCTTCTTGTGACACTATAAGACTCCCCTCCTTTTCTGGAATTGTATCAAATCGTACTTACTCCTATTCTACCACAAACGAAAATAGTTTTCCACAGGCTAAATTTTTAGGAAGTAAATTATATTTTAAAACTTTTCCACAAGTTGTGGATTTGAATTCACATTGTTTTTAAAAGTTATCCACAAAGTGGGGATAACTAGAGAATATCCCTGTTCTTCTACTATTTGTAAAAGATTTTTATGGTGGAAAAGCTTGTCGATACAAAAATAAAAATAACAGCCTTATTTGAGGCTGTTGATAATTCGTTGGTATTCATCAAGACTTGAAAAAGAAATTTGGATAGTTCCTTTATTTTGAGAAGAGGAGTGTATCGTCACATCTGTTCCTAATATTTTTTTCAATCGTTGTTCCTCTTCTAGTAGGAAGTTTTCTTTTACTCTTTTATTTTTCTGTTTTCTTTTTGAACTGATCTTGTTTTCTAATGTTCGAACATTTAAATGATCCTGTTTGATTCGCTCCAACCAAAAGCATTGCTCTTTTTCATCAAGAGGAACAAGAACACGAGCGTGAGCCGAAGAAATATCATTTTGAATGACTGCTTCTTGAACAGAGGGAGCTAGATGTAACAAGCGAAGCATATTGCTGATATAGGGTCTAGATTTTCCCATAAATTGAGCGATTTGGTCGTGCTTATAGCCATGATCAACTAGTTTCTGGTAGGATATAGCTTCTTCGATTGGATTGAGATCTTCTCGTTGAAGATTTTCGATAATGGCTTGTCGCATCATTTCTTGATCCGTTAACTCTTTAATAATCGCAGGAACAAGCTCTAATCCAGCAATTTTTGAAGCTCTAAAACGTCTTTCACCTGCAAGCAATTCAAAACCAATTATTGGAGATTTTCTGACAATAATGGGTTGAATTAAGCCATTTTCTTTGATTGACTGAGCCAGTTCTTCTAATTTTTCTTGATCAAATACTTTTCTTGGTTGGAAAGGATTAGTTCGAATGTCCTTTACCGCTATCTTTTCTAATTTTTCCATCTTATGAATAGAATAACACACCTTTACAAATTCGTAAAGGTGTGTTTACAAGTATGTCAAGAGGATAAGAATTACTCACTAAGATCCTCAGTTGATTTTGTTAACTTGATAGAAGTTGTTTGTTGTTTTCCATCACGATAGAATGTGACCTTGATCGTATCATTGATTTGGTGAGAATAGAGGGCAGATTGTAAATCTGCAGTTGACTCGATATCTGTATCGTCGATCTTTGTGATCACATCGTAGCGTTGCAATTTATCTGAAGCAGGCATATTTTCAAGTGTTGAACGAACCAGTACTCCTCCAGAGATTTTTTCAGGTAGTTTTAATTGGCTTAAATCAGAAGTTGAAAGGTTGGATAAATCCATCATTTGGATTCCAAGAGCTGGTCGAACTACTTTTCCTTTTTCTTCTAGTTGCTTGATAATATTGACAACATCATTTGCAGGAATTGCAAATCCCATTCCTTCTACTGAAGTTTGTCCGTTATTTGAAATTTTACTTGAGGTAATCCCGATGACTTGTCCTTGAATATTGATTAATGGACCTCCAGAGTTTCCTGGGTTGATGGCTGCGTCTGTTTGTAGAGCGCGTGTAGAGATATTTTGTCCATTATCGGCTTTCAATTTCACATTGCGACCTTGGCTGGAAATAATCCCTTGGGTAACAGAATTAGCATAATCTGTTCCAAGAGGGCTGCCAATTGCAATTGCAGTCTCACCGACCGTTAATTGGTTTGAATCTCCGAATTCAGCTACTGCCTTTGCTTTATCCGCACTAATTCGAACTACTGCAATATCAGAATAGACATCTGACCCAACTACTTCTCCAGGGACTTTATTACCATCTGCTAAAAGAATATCTACTTTTTTAGCACCATTGATCACATGGGTATTGGTAACAAGGTAGGCATATTTTCCTTCTTTTTTATAAATGACCCCAGAACCTTCACTAGAAATTTGTGAGTCAGGGTTTTCTTCTTTTTCAAACACTCCTTGATTCGAAGAATCAGAATAAGTAATCACAGAAACTACAGCATTTTTCACCTTATCGACGGCCTCACTAGTTGAGGTTGTGTTTTTATAAGCTGTTTTAACAGTGGTTGAGTGGACTTGCTTACTTTCAGTATTTGAAGTAGAAGAATGAGATGTTTTTAAGGTTAAAAAGGTTCCAAGAATCCCACCTAGAAAACCTACAACAAAAATGAGGGCTATGTTCCCAACTTTTTTCAGTAAATTAGATGAAGATTTCATATTTTCCTCCTAAGGCTATCAAATTGTCTAAAGTATAGACAAACTTTCTTAATTATATCTTAAATAACTGAAGTTATCCACAATTTGTGGATAACTTGTAGAAATTAGTTGAGAAATGGCTTTAAAAAGGACTTTATAGAATAGATTTCCTTTCTATATCTGTGGATTATTTGTGGAATTGAAGAATTATGCTACAATAGGGGAATGAAAATAAAATTGATAACCGTTGGAAAATTAAAAGAAAAATACTTAAAAGATGGGATCGCGGAGTATATTAAAAGGCTTGGTCGATTTGCAAAAGTAGAACAGGTTGAGTTAGTTGATGAAAAAACTCCAGATCGTGCTAGTCAACTCGAAAATCAACAAATTCTTGAAAAAGAGGGGGAACGAATTCTCTCTAAAATTTCAGATAAGGAATATGTGATTGTATTGGCCATCGAAGGAAAACAATTTCCTTCAGAGAAATTTAGTCAAACGATTGACCAGATTATGACATCTGGTTATTCAAACCTTACTTTTGTTATTGGAGGAAGTCTTGGTCTGTCTCCTGAAGTGAAAAAAAGAGGAAATCTATTAATGAGCTTTGGTCAATTAACTCTTCCTCATCAGTTGATGAAATTAGTGTTGGTGGAACAAATCTATCGTGCTTTCATGATTCAACAGGGGAGTCCTTACCATAAATAACCTTGACGCTCCTTCCTTTTTCTGCTAAAATGAAGTAAGTTCGGTCTCATAGCTCAGCTGGATAGAGCATTCGCCTTCTAAGCGAACGGTCGCAGGTTCGAATCCTGCTGGGATCAAATAAAAAACGTGGTTTGTACTACGTTTTTTTTTTTTACAAAATGTATATTATTTCATCATTGCTTATTTTTTGTAAAAATGGAATAGAAAGATAAAAATTTTAAAAAAACAAGTCATAATTTTCTTAAAAATAGTTAAAATCCCTAGATAGTAATGATTTTAAATTATAAAAATCATGTAAAGTAGTTTTCAATCGTGTAACAAATTCATTAAAAACATTACAATTTCATCTGATCCCTTTAATTTTATTCTATTTTATATTATAATTTTTGTATATAAAAATTTATTTTTTTATAATAATACCAGAGTATAATAAAATAGAAAAACAGAGTGGGAGAGTTTGTGTGTTTCAGTCATTAGTCTTGTCCTTTATTTTAGGGGGGATCATTGTTCTGACGTTTGCATTAGTAGACGAAAAAATATATCAAGAACATCGATTTCCGTATATCTTTCTTCTGAGTACCTTTGTTTTACTCTTTGAGAGCCTTTTAGTATTTTTAGACATGACTTTATTTTCAAATATTCAACTTTCCGATTTGAATATGCTCTTGTGGCCGGTTTATTTATACCCTTATTATCATTATGCCAATCGAACGAATCGTTTGTGTTCTATTTTTTATTCTTTTTTTACTTATTTAGCGGTTGAAGGAACAGCAACATTTCTGACGATTATTGTCTCTTCAGTAATAGGAGATGCTTTTGTAGCAGCTCATTCGATTGTTTATAATATGTTTATTCGTTTGGTTTCTTTAGGAATCATTTTGAAGTTAATTGACTTATTTGAATTTGATTTCACTCCTTTTTATGAAGAAGAATTTGAAAAGTATTTAAAGATATTGATTTCTGTCTATTTTGCTATATTTGTAGTGATCAATTTTGCTTTATGGATTAGTGAACAAGCGCAATTTAAAAATTTTGGAAGTATGTTGGCAACGATTTGTTTTTTCACTTTTGTAGTCAGCCTATTCCACATGAAAATTGAGCGAGATCAGTATCGAAAAAATTTGGAACTGGAGTATAAAGAATTTTCTGAGCAACAAATGAGTCGTTATATGGCTGAGATTCAAAGTCTCTATTCTATTGTAAGGGGGTTTCGTCATGATTTAGGAAATTTAGTTATTTCTATGTCACTAGCCATTGAGGAAGAAAATATTCCAGAAATTCGAAGAATCCATAGAGAAGTATTGGAAAAAAGTTATAAAAAAATTAACGCAGAAGAATTATCAGGATTTAATTTAGTCAATATAAGAGATTCTGCTTTACGAAGTATTTTGATTCGAGGTTGGTTGGATGCAAGAGATGCTGGGGTAGAAATGACCTTTGAAACAAGTGAACCAATTGAGCAACTACCAGTCGATTTATTGGATATCGTGAGAATTGTTGGGATTCTAGTGACGAATGCTTTGGAAGCTTCAAAAGAAGCAGAAGAAAAGAAGGTTCATATTGCTATTTTCTCCATTTCAAAAATTGTTTACTTAGTGATTCATAATACGACAAACGAAATCACTTTTGATATAAGAAAAATATATGAAGAAGGGTATTCGACAAAAGGAGAAAACAGAGGACTAGGATTAAATAATGTGAGAAAAATCTTAGCAAATTATGGAACGATGTTTTTAGAAACGGAATTGCAAGGAAATCGTTTTTTACAAGTTTTGAAGATTGGAGGATATGAACAAGAATGAAGATTTTTTTATTAGAAGATGAGCTCTCTCAACAGATACGGGTAGAAAAACATATTGCAGAAATTGCTAAGGAATTAGAAATTAAACTTGAAGTGATTTCTACCGGTAAAATTACAGAATTTGAAAATTATATCCAGCATTCTGAGATCCACCAATTATATTTTCTAGATATTCACATCCAAGACAATGAGTATTGTGGGCTAGAAATTGCTCAAAAAATACGAGAAGCAAATCCTTATGCCATTATTGTTTTTATTACTACAAAATCGGAATTTGCTTCTATTACCTATCGTTATAAAGTATCTGCCTTGGATTTTATTGATAAAAATTTGAATGAAGATTTATTTAGATTAAAAATTAAGGAGTGTATTGAGTACTTGACAACTATTCAAATTGGAAATGATGATTTGACAGATTATTTCGAGTATGATTTTAAAGATAAAAAAATTAAAATTCCATTTAAGGATATTCTTTATATCGAAACGGTTGGTTCAGCTTATAAATTAAACTTAGTTGGGAAAAATTTTCAAAAAGAAATTACAGGAAGTTTATCAGATGTCTTGGAGAAGGATGTGGAGGAGAGATATTTTAGTCCTCATCAATCTTTTATCGTAAATAGAAGTATGATCATTGGAATGGATAAGAAAAAGAAACAGCTGCTGTTGAAAGAAGGGTATTCTTGTCCAATCTCAAGAAGCAATATCAAACGTGCCAAAAAATTAATTGAAGAGCAAAATTTAGAATTTAGTGCTTGACAATTAGTTATATTCTGATATAATGAGATATGTTCTGTTAATGAATATATGGTCCGTTGGTCAAGGGGTTAAGACACCGCCTTTTCACGGCGGTAACACGGGTTCGAATCCCGTACGGACTATTTTTGCTACTTAGCAGTTTTATCCGCCATAGCTCAGTTGGTAGTAGCGCATGACTGTTAATCATGATGTCGTAGGTTCGAGTCCTACTGGCGGAGCTAGTATAGCACCCATTTGGGTGTTTTTTTATTTTGAAAAAGCTAGGATAATTGCTATCCTAGCCTTTTATTTATAAGTGAACGATATTTATATTCCTTAGTTTTTTCGTCTTTTTATTTGTCTCCATTCGTAGAGGAAAAAGAGAATAATTCCAACGAAAAAGGAAATGCCTCCCTCAACTAAGCCTTGGGGAATAAATGTTAAGGTGACAGTTCCTGATCCTTTTGGAACATGAACTCCCATCAATCCTTTCTGGATGCGATGAATTTGGATAGATTTTCCATTTTGTTTAGCTGACCAGCCTTTATCATAAGGAAGTGTAAAAATAAGGGTAGTATCTCTATCTGCGTTATAGGTTGCTACCACTCTATTTTTATTTTTGTGAATGGCAACTTCTTGTTGATGAATGGTGGTGATAGCCTGTGTATATTGGTCAAGATCCAGAGCAAAAAATTCTGGTGTATCAAAGGAGACTGTCGAATTTTCTGGAAAACTCATACGAATAGTAGCTGTTTCCCCTGTGTCAAAATGGCCAATCGAAAAGAATGGAAAGGCGTTATCAATAGTATAGCGTTGGTTCTGTCCATTGTAGCTGATTTCAATCTCTTTCCGATCATCATTTGAAAATTGTAAATTTGGAACATTGACATATAGTTGGCTATGGGCAGGAACCATTACTTCATATTGAATACTTGCGTAGGATAGATGACTATCTTCTTCAATTTTTGCAGTTTGCAACGAAGATGTAGTATTTTGTGAAGTATGCGACAGAATATTTAATTTCTTATAAAATTTATATTTTTCATCCGTGATTTGATGGATGAATCGTGTTTGATTATCCAGTGTTAAATTTGTAAAGGAAGCATTTTTATAAGTTTTTGCTGACAAAAAGGCGATTGGTAAGGCATATTCGTTCTCTGAAAGTGAGACTCCATTTTTGGTTGCAATCTCTTTAAATCCAAATTTTTGAACAGGTTGTTGGCTCAAATTATAGCGAACACCAAATAGACTATCCATTAAAATAGAATTATTTTGGTACCTAAGATTGAGATTGGTTCCTTCAGATTTAAATCCAAGTTTGTCCAATGTCGAGCTCGCATCCGTATTTCGTACAGATGAAAATTGAGAAATTCCATTATAACCATACTTCATACTATCATTGCCCGTTTGTGGCTGTAGAATCTCAGTCCGATAATTTGAGTCTGTCTTCCTTCTTACTAAGGATTGGATGGCTTTTAAGTCGCGTTCGTAGGATGACCGAGAAGCAAAGACCCATTCATTCGCAATTCCTTCCATTTGATAATAACTATTCACCGATAATTCAAAGATGGAGAAAAAAAGGATCGAAAGATAGAAAAGTCTAGGCGGTATTTTTTTTAGGATAAATCCTAAACAGACCAAATAGAAAGCAATTAAAAATTCAAAAGTAACAATGAAATTGACTGCATCTAAAAATTTATAGTGATTGCTGTAAAGGACAGTTGCTTCAAATCCTAGAATGAGTAGGAAATTAGCAAAACTAAAACGAATCCAAGTGATCTCCTCTATTCGATTTAGTACTTCTCCTGCCATCAGAATAATCGTCAAAGAAAAGATCCAAGAGTATCGATGAAGAAACATATTTGGCGCGTGCATACCTTGCCAAAGGAGATCTAATAATTGAAAACGAAAACTCAAAATAAGAATGGTCAAGAGTATAATGTAAGAAAGTTTCACGTGAAACTTGATCGACTTTACAAAGAAAAAGGTGATCGCTAATAGAAGTGGAAATAATCCCACGTAGATCATTGGAATTGATCCATATTTAGTAGTGTCAAAACTTCCAATGAAATTTTTTGCAAATACATCAAGATACCAACTTTTTTCTGTAAAGATACTGTCAACCTTTGAAAAACTTTCTCCATGAGTGCGTAAATCTAAGAAGGTAGGATATAACATCACAAGACTTGTTATAACTGTTAAAAGAGATACAATCACAAAATGAAAGAACCGTTTTCCAATTTTTTTGATGTTCCATGACAGTTGTGTCAAGTACCATAAAATGAGAAAAATAGACATCATAAATCCAAAATAATAATTTTGGATAAACAAGCTGGTTAAGCTGATAAAGTAGAGAACCTCTCCCTCATTGTAAATTAGTTTTTTGAATCCATAAAGAATTAATGGTGCCAAGATAAAAACGTCTAGCCAAGTTTTGATTTCAATTTGACTGATGGCAAAGCTCATAAGAGCAAATGAGGTTGAAAGAGTAAGAACCAGGCATCTAGGGATTTTAGAAAAGATTCCATGTAGACTAATATAAGCGCTTAGCCCAATTGCTCCAAATTTAAGAAGAGTGATGAGGTAAACAGCATCCGGCATGGATTGTACATTAAAGAAGTATACAAGAGGAGAAAAGAAACTTCCTAGATAATAGCTACTGAGTGCATAGAAATTAATACCTAGTCCACTTTGAAAACTGTAAAATAGGCTATCTGTCCCATGTAAAATATTTCGAAGTGTAGTATCAAAAATGACATACTGATGATAACCATCTCCTAACAATGGGGATGTATCACTGTTCCAGTAGATTCCTTGTGAAAGGTAAATAAAGAACATTATGATAGCTGGAATCAGGAAAGAAGATACTATAAAAAGGGATGTTTTTAGCTTTGTTTTATTCATATATTTCTACTGAAAGAGCCTGAAATCATTATTCCAGGGCTCTTTATTTTTATTATTGACTCCAAAGTTCTTTCACTTTTGCTTGAACTTCTTCATTTTCAAGAAACTCATCATAGGTTTCATCAATGCGATCGATTACGCCGTTTTTTGAAAGAACGATAATATGGTTGGCGAGTGTTTGAATGAATTCGTGGTCATGGCTGGCAAAGATAATCGATTCTTTAAAATTCTTCAATCCATCATTCAAACTTGAAATAGACTCCAAATCCAAGTGATTGGTTGGATCATCCAGTACAAGAACATTTGACTTGAGGAGCATCAATTTAGACAACATGACACGAACTTTTTCTCCCCCTGACAAGACGTTGACAGACTTGTTAACTTCGTCACCCGAAAAGAGCATACGTCCTAAGAAACCACGAAGGAAAGTATTGTCATCTTCTTCTTTACTTGCAAATTGACGAAGCCAATCAAGAATACTTTCACCACCTGCAAAATCCCGGCTGTTGTCTTTTGGTAGATAAGATCGACTAGTTGTAACTCCCCACTTGACAGTTCCTTCATATTCAATATCATCCATCAATGCACGGATCAAAGCGGTTGTTTGAATATCGTTCTGTCCGATAAGGGCGGTTTTGTCACCAGGACGTAAGATAAAGCTGATATTGTCAAGGATGGTTTCTCCATCAATCTTGACAGAAAGATTTTCAACTGTCAAGAGATCGTTACCAATTTCGCGTTCTGCTTTAAAGTTGATAAATGGGTACTTCCGACTAGATGGAACAATTTCTTCAAGTTCAATCTTGTCAAGCATTTTTTTACGCGAAGTTGCTTGTTTTGATTTTGAAGCGTTGGCTGAGAAACGTGCGACAAACTCTTGTAATTGTTTAATTTTTTCTTCAGCTTTTGCATTTCTATCTGCTTGTAATTTTGCTGCAAGTTCAGAAGATTCTTTCCAGAAATCATAGTTTCCGACGTAAAGTTTGATTTTTCCAAAGTCGAGATCCGCCATATGAGTGCAGACTTTATTCAAAAAGTGGCGGTCATGGGATACAACTATAACTGTATTTTCAAAATCAATCAGAAAATCTTCTAACCAGGTAATGGATTGGATATCCAATCCATTGGTCGGCTCGTCCAAAAGAAGAACATCTGGTTTACCAAAAAGTGCCTTAGCTAGGAGAACTTTCACTTTATCCCCATTGGCTAACTCGCTCATAGTTTGATAATGAAGGTCTTCTGAAATATTTAGATGTTGAAGCAATTGAGATGCTTCACTTTCTGCTTCCCATCCACCGAGTTCGGCAAATTCACCTTCAAGTTCAGCTGCACGGACACCATCTTCATCAGAGAAATCTTCTTTCATGTAGATAGCATCTTTCTCTTTCATAATGTTGTAGAGCTTTTCATTTCCCATAATGACAACATCAATGACCCGTTCGTCTTCGTAGTCAAAGTGATTTTGACGCAAAACGGACAAACGTTCATCAGGGCCAAGAGAAATATGACCAGTTGTTGGTTCAATATCTCCAGCTAAAATTTTTAAAAAGGTTGACTTTCCAGCACCGTTGGCACCGATAAGACCGTATGTATTTCCTTCTGTAAAGTTGATATTGACATCGTCAAACAATTTTCGATCACTAAAACGTAGTGAGACGTCTGATACTGTAAGCAATGATTTTCTCCTCTTTCTATAATGTCTTAATTTTACTAGAAAATAGGGGAAAATTCAACTTTTTTAGTGTCAATTTATTTTTACAACCCTGTAAATCAAGTTGACAAAGTAGTAAACTTTTAATTCATTACAAACATAGAGGATAGACTAACATTTTGAACCAGAAAGTGCTATAATGATAGGGATAACGATTAAGGAGAAGAATATGACAAAACCCATCATTTTGACAGGAGATAGACCAACAGGAAAACTCCACATTGGCCACTATGTTGGTTCTTTAAAAAATCGGGTCTTGCTACAGAATAAAGACGAATATAATATGTTTGTTTTTTTGGCAGACCAGCAAGCTTTGACGGATCATGCAAAAGATCCAAAAACGATTGTGGAGTCTATTGGAAATGTCGCTTTGGACTATCTTGCAGCTGGACTAGATCCTGAAAAAGTTACGATTTTCATTCAAAGTCAGATTCCTGAATTAGCGGAATTGACCATGTATTACATGAATCTAGTATCTTTGGCGCGACTTGAAAGAAACCCAACTGTAAAAACCGAGATTTCTCAAAAAGGTTTTGGTGAGAGTATACCTACAGGATTTTTGGTATATCCTATTTCGCAAGCAGCCGATATTACGGCATTTAAAGCGAATTTTGTTCCGGTAGGAAATGACCAAAAGCCAATGATTGAACAAACTCGTGAGATTGTTCGTTCCTTTAACCATGCTTACAATACAGATACTTTGGTGGAGCCAGAAGGGATTTATCCTGAAAATGAAGCAGCAGGGCGCTTACCTGGTTTAGATGGAAATGCTAAAATGTCTAAATCGTTGAATAATGGCATTTACCTAGCTGATGATGCAGATACTTTAAAGAAAAAAGTGATGAGTATGTATACTGATCCTGATCATATTAAAGTAGAGGATCCAGGAAAAATTGAAGGTAATATGGTCTTTCATTACCTGGATGTATTTGGCCGTCCAGAAGATGTAGCTGAAATTGCAGAAATGAAAGAACATTATCAACGTGGTGGACTTGGTGATGTAAAGACCAAACGATATCTTTTAGAAATTTTAGATCGTGAATTAAGACCGATTCGTGAAAGACGTCTTGAGTTTGCAAAGGATATGGGCGAAGTCTACTCTATTCTTGAAAAAGGAAGTGAGCGCGCTCGAAATGTAGCAGCTCAAACACTGGATGAAGTAAAATCTGCGATGGGAATTACCTATTTTAAAAAATAAAACGACTTCATTAATAGCGAACATTTCTTTACTGCTCATTGATAATTTACCAATAAATGATTGACAAATTGCCATAGAATGGTATGATATTAACAATAAAAATTCGAGCCTTGCTCAAATAAAAAGAAAAGAGGATCCAGCTAATGTCTAATTGGGACACAAAGTTTTTAAAAAAAGGGTTTACATTCGATGACGTGCTTTTGATTCCAGCAGAAAGTCACGTATTGCCTAATGATGCAGATTTAAGTACACAATTAGCAAGTAATTTACGCTTGAATATCCCAATCATTACTGCTGCTATGGATACGGTGACTGAAAGTCAAATGGCAATTGCTATGGCACGTGCTGGTGGACTTGGTGTTATCCATAAAAACATGTCAATTGAGCAACAGGCAGATGAAGTACGCAAAGTAAAACGCTCTGAAAATGGGGTTATCATTGATCCGTTCTATTTGACTCCGTCTCATACAATTGCAGAAGCAGATGAGTTGATGGGACGATACCGAATCAGTGGTGTTCCTGTTGTTGAAACACTTGAAAATCGTAAATTAGTTGGTATCCTTACAAACCGGGATTTGCGTTTTATTTCTGATTACAATCAACCTATTTCAAATCATATGACAAGTGAAAATTTGGTGACTGCACCGGTTGGAACTGATTTGGAAACAGCTGAACGCATTCTACAAGAGCACCGTATTGAAAAATTACCATTGGTAGATGAAAATGGTCGTCTTTCTGGCTTGATTACAATCAAAGATATTGAAAAAGTTATCGAGTTCCCAAATGCGGCTAAGGATGAATTTGGTCGTTTGCTTGTGGCTGGTGCCGTAGGGGTTACTTCAGATACTTTTGAACGTGCAGAAGCTCTTTTTGAAGCTGGTGCAGACGCAATTGTCATTGATACTGCTCATGGACATTCTGCGGGTGTTCTTCGTAAGATTGCAGAAATTCGTGCTCACTTCCCAGATCGTACCTTGATTGCAGGAAATATTGCAACTGCTGAAGGTGCTCGTGCATTATTTGATGCAGGGGTAGACGTAGTTAAGGTCGGAATTGGTCCAGGATCAATCTGTACAACTCGTGTTGTTGCAGGGGTTGGTGTTCCTCAAGTGACTGCCATTTATGATGCAGCCGCTGTAGCTCGTGAATATGGAAAAACGATCATTGCTGATGGTGGTATCAAGTATTCAGGAGATATTGTCAAAGCACTCGCAGCTGGTGGAAATGCGGTTATGCTTGGCTCAATGCTTGCAGGTACAGATGAAGCACCAGGTGAAACAGAAATCTTCCAAGGTCGTAAATTTAAAACATACCGTGGTATGGGATCTATTGCAGCAATGAAGAAAGGTTCTAGCGACCGTTACTTCCAAGGATCTGTCAATGAAGCCAATAAATTGGTCCCTGAAGGAATTGAAGGACGCGTTGCTTATAAAGGATCTGTAGCAGATATGGTCTTCCAAATGATCGGTGGTATTCGTTCAGGTATGGGTTATGTTGGTGCAGCAACTATTCAAGATTTACATGATCATGCACAATTTGTCGAAATGAGTGGTGCCGGATTGAAAGAAAGCCATCCTCATGATGTGCAAATTACAAACGAGGCGCCTAACTACTCAGCACAATAAATTTACACATTTGTAAACAAAAATAACAGCATCTTGACAGTATTGTCAAGATGCTGTTTTGATATGACCGGCTTGAATAGTAAATATTTTCAACTCCTCAGGCAGTTCTTTTAAATGATCAAGAGTTGTCGTTGTAATAAATGTTTGAATATTATTAGAGATAGTTTCAAGTAGTTGAAGTTGACGATAATTGTCAAGTTCGCTCATGACATCGTCAAGTAATAAAATAGGCTTTTCTCTTGTGATTTCTTCCATCAATTCGATTTCTGCTAATTTTAGAGAGAGAACAACACTTCGATGCTGGCCTTGACTACCAAAGGTAGCATTCATATTATTGATGAAAAATGCCAAATCATCCCTGTGAGGCCCAATACTTGTTGTTTTCCTAAAAATATCCTTCTGACGGTTTTTTTCCAACATAGAGAGAAACTGCTCTTCTATATCATTTCCATCTTCAGAAAAAACAGTTGACTGATATTGAATTGATAGGTTTTCTTTGTTGTCAGAAAGTCGAGTATGTTTTTCTTTTGCTTTAGCTTCTAATTTTTTAATAAACTCAAGCCGATGATGGATGACGCGACTTCCAAAACTAGCTAGTTGTGAATCTAAGACTTCCAAAAATGTAGCATCAATTTTTTCCGAATTTTTTAGGTAACTATTTCTTTGTTTCAGTACATGGTTGTATTGAGATAAGTCGGATAAATAGAGAGGTTTCATCTGACCTAATTCAATGTCAATAAACTTTCGACGCCCTGCAGGTGATCCTTTGATCAGTTGCAAATCTTCGGGTGCGAAAAGGACAACATTCATATGGCCAATATAGTTCGATAATTTGGCTTGTTTCAAATGATTTACCTTAGTTATCCGACCTTTTGGTGTCAAGGAGATTTCCAATGGAAGAGGACCAGTTTCTCTTTGTAATTGACCAGAAACTTTAAAATCTGTGGATTCAAAATAGATGAGATCTCTATCATTTCGTGTTCGATGACTTCTGGTTAAAGCTAGAAAATAAATTGATTCGAGAATATTGGTCTTTCCTTGAGCATTTTGACCTAGGAAAATATTTAATCCAGGATGAAACTCGACTTCAAGTTCTTGATAATTACGAAAATGTTGAATGGATAACTGTTTTAACCACATTAGGAGATACCAGGAAAGCGAATTGCTTTTTCTTTTTTGTTAGTCTTTGTCGGTTGTTTCTTTTGTTGTTGATTGAGTTGCTTGACAAGTTCAGCAACACGTTCCTTTTCTTCCTTCTCTTTAAGATGCTCTTCTATTTCCTCTTGAGAAGGTTCAAGAATGGTGATAGTCATGCTCAGTTCAGGAATGTTAATTTGATCGTTGACACGAAGTTTACGGCCTCTCCGTTGTTCTAATTCACCATTAACAAAGACTTCTTTTTCTTGAAGAAAGGCTTTGATTGCACCACCACTCTGTATAATACCGAGTTCTTTTAAGATTGCTTGCAATGTAATAAAGTCATCAAATAATTTGTAATTCATAGTTCACCTCTTTGCGTGTTATTATACCATATTTTTAGTTTATCTAGGGTAGAGAATGTTGAGTGATTTGAGAAGCTTTTTCACAGTTTGAATTAGGATTTTAGTGTGATTTCGTGTTATAATGAAAGTTACTATTGAGTAGAACGAGGATGAAAATGGAATTAGTAAAGGGCGTGAATCTTCACTTTCTTCAATCAAAAAAATTTAAAACCAATAAAATTAAGGTCCGTTTTTCATCGCCATTAGATGAAAATACCGTGGCTGCGCGTGTTTTGGCAGCTTGTATGATGGAAACTGCAAATCAAAAATATCCAACTTCACAATTATTCCGTGAAAAATTAGCGAGTCTATACGGGGTAGAATTGTCAACGTCAGTCTCTAAGAGGGGGCGTGTTCATTATGTTGATTTGAATATTTCCTTTGTGCGCGATGATTTTTTGAGCAAGAAAAATGTTCTTACTGATGAGGTTTTGGACATTATAGAAACCATCTTCTTTTTACCTTTGGTAGTAGAAGATCACTTTGACAGTGATACCTTTGACGTTGAAAAGAAAAATACAATTTCCGATTTGGAGTCGGAAATTGAAGAGCCTTATTATTATGCACATGGGCAATTGAATCAACTATTTTTTGAAGACGAAACAATCGGGATGTCAAGATTGGGGAAAGTTGATTTAGTGAGACAAGAGACAGCTCAAAGTTCTCTTGAACAGTTTCATCAGATGCTCCAATTAGATAACATTGACTTCTTTTTCATAGGCGATTTTAATGAGGTCGCTATTGTGGATCGAGTGAACCAGTTTGAATTCAAGCCACGTGATAACAATTTGTCTGTCAACTATCAACAACCTTTTACAAATGTTGTTAGAGAAAAGTTAGAGCAAAAACAAAATCAACAATCTATTTTAGAATTAGGTTATCATTTTTCTACCCAGTATGGAGAATCTCTCCATATCCCACTAGTTGTATTAAATGGGATGCTGGGAGCTTTCTCGCATTCAAGACTTTTTCAAGTAATTCGTGAGAAAGAAGGTCTTGCTTATACCATCTCTAGCCATTTTGATATTTTTACAGGCTTTATGAGAGTTTTTGCAGGCATTGATAAGGGATCTCGTACCAAAGTAATGACTTTGATTATGAAACAGTTGAATGATTTAAAACGAGGCAAGTTTACAGAGTCAGAGCTTCAATTGACAAAAGAAATGTTGATAAATACGACCTTATTAGCACAGGATCGACAAAATACCCTGATTGAAAGGGAATATCTGAAAACGATGCTTGGAAAGAAGGTTCTTTCTCTAGAAGAGTGGTTAGAATCTATCAATAAGGTTAGTAAAGAAGAAATTATTGAGACGGCAAAAACAATTAATTTACAGTCTGTTTATTTTATGGAAGGAAAGTAGTGTAAAGATTGAAAATTAAAGAAAAATACTATGAATCAGTAGGCGAGCAGGTCTACTTTACACGCTTGTCAAACGGATTGACCATTCATTTAATCCCAAAAGAAGATTATTATGAAACCTATGGAATGATCACAACCAAATTTGGTTCAGTGGACACACGAATTCTAGTGAATGGTGATGAAAGACAATATCCTGCAGGAATTGCTCATTTTCTAGAACACAAAGTATTTGAAGATGAAAAAGGTCAAGATTATCTAACAAAATTTGTTCATTTAGGATCGGAAAGTAATGCCTTTACAAGCTTTACAAAGACAAGTTATCTTTTCTCAACAACTTCAAAAGTCCCTGAAAATATTCAATTGTTATTGGAGATGGTTTCAAAGGCTTCCTTTACAGAAAAATCTGTATCTAAGGAAAGAGAAATCATTCAACAAGAGATTGGAATGTACCAAGATAGTCCAGACTATCGATTATTTTTTGGTGCTTTAGAAAATTTATATCCTGGAACACCGTTAGCAGATGATATTGCTGGGACAAGAGACTCAATTTCTGATATTACAATCGATAATCTCCATGAAAATTTTGATCTATTCTATCATCCCTCTCAAATGCACTTATTAGTGATAGGAAAATTCGATGTTGATCCGATATTACAAGTTTTAAAAGAATATGATCAAATTTCCCAACTTCCTTCGATCAAGATGGAACGTTTTCCTGTAGAAAAAAACGAAGTGAAACTGAATCAATCCTGCAGAATGGATGTGGCGACTCCTAAATTGGCAATTGGAATTCGGGGAAATGATGACATTAAAGAAGAGGAAAAATTTCGCTATAAATTAATGTTAAAATTACTATTTTCGATGATGTTTGGTTGGACTTCGCAACGGTTTCAAAGTTTATATGAAGCAGGGAAGATTGACAACTCATTGACACTCGAAGTGGAGGTTGAAGAATTATTTCATTTTGTTATTTTGACAATGGATACCAAAGAACCAGTCTCCTTATCTCATCAATTTAGGTCAGCTATCAAACAATTTGATAAGGATCCAGATGTGAATCAGGAACATTTGGATACGATTAAAAGCGAAATGTTTGGTGATTTCTTACAAGGTTTAAATTCGCTTGAGTATAGTGCAACTCAGTTTGATTATTTTTCAGACGGTAGCACATCTTATGATCTTCCAAAGATTTTACAAAGTATTAGTTTACAAGATATCATCAAATTAGGTCATAAATTCATTGATCAGGCTGAGATGGTTGACTATATGATTTTTCAAAAGTAGTAAACAATGTATCAAGAAGGGAAAAAATGAAGAAGAGAACAATTGGTCAGGTATTAAGACTGTCAAGAGTAAATTTACATTTAAGTTTACAGGACGTGTCAAATAAGACAGCCATTGAAATTCCTTATATAGAAGCGTTGGAAAACGATGAGTTTGATCTACTACCAAGTCCGTTTTATGCTCAGATCTATCTAAAAAAGCTATCATGGGCTTTGGGGTTAGATGAGTCCATTCTATTGACAGCTTTTCGTGAAGGAAAAGAGTTGTTATTTGATGAAGAAATCCTTGTAGATGACGAAGAGCTTCATTCAAGGAAATTAAGACAGAAAGCAAGCTGGTTACCAATCTTGTATTATCTACTAATTAGCTTTGCTATTCTTGGTTTTGTGATTTATATCGTATATTTTTATGGATTTACAGCATCTGTAAAATAGATGGAAAGATAGTTTATTTTTTGGAGGAAGTATGAAAAAAGAAAATATTCCTAATGCATTGACATTAATTCGGGTTGTGATGATTCCTATTTTTATTGCTATTTTAAGTTTAAGTCATTCTTATCTAGGACATATTGTAGCAGCAGTTATTTTTGCAATTGCAAGTATTACAGATTATTTGGATGGCTTTCTAGCACGAAAATGGAATGTGGTTAGTAATTTTGGTAAATTTGCAGATCCAATGGCGGATAAATTATTGGTTATGTCAGCCTTTATCATGATGATTGAATTAAAAATGGTTCCTGCTTGGATTGCAGCCGTTATCATTTGTCGTGAGTTAGCTGTTACTGGTTTGCGTCTTCTACTTGTTGAGACAGGTGGTACAGTTCTTGCTGCAGCTATGCCAGGAAAAATTAAAACCTTTAGCCAAATGTTTGCCATTATCTTTTTGCTTTGCCATTGGACTCTTCCAGGGCAAGTGTTGCTTTATATTGCATTGATTTTCACAATTTATTCTGGTTACGACTACTTTAAGGGAAGTAGTTATCTCTTTAAAGACACATTTAAATAAATGAAACAGATTATTGAGCTAAAAAATGTATCCTTTCGATACGATAAAACAGTAGAAGAGTATCAAATTGACACGGTTTCGTTTCACGTGAAACAAGGAGAGTGGCTTTCGATTGTTGGACACAATGGTAGTGGGAAATCTACAGTTGTACGCTTGATTGATGGTCTTTTGGAAGCTGAGTCTGGTGAGATTTACATTGATGGAAAAAAACTGACTCGTGAAACTATATGGGAAATCCGTAGTAAAATTGGAATTGTATTTCAAAATCCTGACAACCAATTTGTTGGTGCGACAGTAGAAGATGATGTAGCCTTTGGTTTAGAAAATCAAGGAATTCCACGGGAAGAAATGCTTCAACGTGTGGAAAAGGCTATTGACCAAGTTGGTATGCTGAAGTTTAAAGATCGTGAACCATCTCGTTTGTCAGGTGGTCAAAAGCAACGAGTGGCTATAGCAGGTATTATCTCCTTGAGACCAACTATTATTATCCTTGATGAAGCAACTAGTATGTTAGATCCGGAAGGCCGAGAGGACCTAATGGCAGTAATGAGAGAACTTCAGAAAAAGTTCCAATTAACGATTATCTCCATTACCCATGATTTATCCGAAATTGCCTTAAGTGATCGAACACTCGTGTTTCAAAAAGGAAAACTAGAGTCTTCTATGACGCCGCGGGAATTGTTTTCAAGAAATGATCTGAATGAGATTGGACTAGATAAACCTTTTAGTAAGCAGGTCCAAGAATCTCTCAGCTCGCATTTTCCGCTAAAGCAGGACTATCTAACAGAAAGTGAGTTATTAGACCAACTATGGGAATTTCTTTAAAGAATGTCTATTATACTTATCAAGAGGGAAGTCCTTTTGAAGGGCAGGCGCTTTCTGATATTAGTTTGGAAATAAAAGATGGATCTTATACAGCCATCATCGGGCACACTGGTAGCGGCAAGTCTACTTTGTTGCAATTACTAAATGGTTTACTGCGTCCGACTAAAGGAACGATTCAATTTGAAAATTTTGTTTTAGATAACAATTCTGAGCCAAAAGAAATGAAGTGCCTGAGAAAAAAAGTCGGTTTGGTTTTTCAATTTCCAGAAAGTCAGCTATTTGCGGAAACTGTTCTAGCTGATGTAGCCTTTGGACCACAGAATTTTGGGGTACCTAAGGACAAAGCTGAGGAAATAGCTAAAGAAAAATTAGCGATCGTTGGTCTAGAAGAGGCTATCTATGATAAAAGTCCATTTGAACTATCTGGTGGACAAATGAGGCGAGTTGCGATCGCGGGTATTTTAGCTATAGAACCAGAGATTTTAGTATTGGACGAGCCGACAGCAGGGCTAGATCCTGCTGGGAGAAAGGAATTGATGGCGCTGTTTGAGGCATTACATAAAAATGGGATGACCCTAGTTCTGGTAACTCATACGATGGATGATGTAGCCAATTTTGCAGATACCGTATTTGCTTTGGAAGCGGGAAAACTTGTCCTAAAAGGATCCCCAAGGGAAGTCTTTCAACAGGTTGATTATTTACAAAAACTTCAATTAGGAGTTCCACAAATTACGAATTTTGCTCTTCAATTGAAACGAAGAGGGCTTTCTCTGGACAGATTACCAATCAAAATTGAGGAACTAAAGGAGCTGTTACTTCATGAATAATATGATTTTGGGAAGGTATATTCCTGGAAACTCCATTATCCACCAACTAGATCCTCGTGGGAAGTTGCTCTCAATGTTTTTGTTCATTTTTCTTCTGTTTTGGGCTAATAACTTGCAGACAAATCTCCTGCTCTTTTGTTTCATCTTTGTTTTAATGTATCTAACGAAGATTTCGGTTAGTTTTTATGTCAAAGGCTTAAAATCAATGATTTTTATCATTGCTTTTACAACTATTTTCCAATTATTTGCGACCTCTCAAGGAACAATTTTGTATCAATGGTGGTTTTTAAAATTAACCGATCAAGGATTGATGCAAGCTGCTATCATATTTTGTAGGTTTATTTTAATCATTTTTTATTCGACGATTTTAACAGTGACGACGACACCATTAAGTTTAGCAGATGCTGTTGAAAAGATCCTCACACCGCTAAAATTGATTAAGGTTCCAGCACATGAAATTGGGTTAATGCTATCTATGAGTTTGCGCTTTGTTCCAACTTTAGTGGATGATACGAATCGAATCATGAATGCTCAAAGGGCGCGTGGTGTAGATTTTGGAGAAGGAAATCTATTAAAAAGGATTCGTTCCTTTATTCCTATCCTCATTCCTCTATTTGCTTCTAGTTTTAAACGTGCAGATGCACTTGCGATTGCGATGGAAGCGAGAGGCTACAAAGGAGGGGAAGGAAGGACGCGCTATCGGAGTTTACAGTGGAGATTAAAAGATACCTTAGCATTACTAGTTATTCTATGCCTGATGTTATTCGTTTTTTATCTAAAAAATGGATAAAGGGAGCCATTTTGATTCAAAAATAAAGAAAAAGCGCTATATATGGCGCTTTTTACATTAAATTCTCATATTCTTGTAACATTTGTAATATATTTTATAACGAATTGTAACATTTTGTGTGTATTATAGAATTATGTTCGAAAGGAGAATAGGATTCATGAACAGTAAAAAGTTCCAATGGACAGTTACTTCCCTAATTTCAGCGACATCACTTTTCATTTCTGGTATTGCTACAGTGAATGCTGAAACTTACGAAGTGAAGTCTGGAGATACTCTATCAAAAATTGCACTTGAAAATAACACTTCATTAGAAAATATTATTTCAACTAACAACCTTACCAATGAAGATTTAATTTATGCAGGACAAATTATTGAATTAGGTGAGCGTTCTAAATCAATGGTTGATAAGGTTGCTCCGCAAGAGCAGGCAAAGATTGCTGAAAATACGCCTACAGAAACTGTAGTAGCACCACAAGCTACTCAAAAACAAACAACTTATGGTGCAAATGCAACCGTTACTTCTGTACAATCAACAAATGGTGGAATTGTTTTATCAAATGGAAATACAGCTGGTGAGCAAGGGGCATATGCAGCTTCTCGCATGGCTGAAATGACAGGTGTACCTGCCTCTACTTGGGAAGCAATCATTGCTCGTGAATCAAATGGTCAGGTGAATGCAGCAAATGCTTCTGGTGCAAGTGGTTTATTCCAAACAATGCCAGGTTGGGGTTCAACTGCAACAGTTGATGATCAAATCCAGGCAGCATATAATGCATACAACTCACAAGGTTTGTCAGCTTGGGGTTATTAAAAAAATAGGTTTACAAATTTGTAAACCTATTTTTTTAATGCCTCAAGGATATCAAGTGGAGAATGACAAATAAAATCTGGTGAGTAAAGAAGTAGCTCTTCAAGATCTCCAAATCCCCAAGTGACTGCCATGGTTTTTATGCCCACTGTTTGACCTCCAATGAGGTCAAATTTTGTGTCTCCAATAATCACTGTCTCCTCTTTTGGAAGGTCATTGATTGACAAGGCGTATCGAATGACATCGGCTTTGTGGGTACGATCTGAATTTGATCCATAAATTCCTTTAAAGTATTTAGCGATACCTAAATCTTGACACATCTGTAAAGCAACTGGTTCATGTTTTGAAGTAGTTACATAAAGAGGAATGTTTTCGTCTTGTAATGTTTTCAAAGCTTCTACTATCTGAGGAAACAGAGTTGATTTGTATTGACCTTTTTCATGATAATACTGGCGATAGATAGTTACGGCTTGATCTACTAAAGTTTCCGGAAGGGTAGCTTCAAAACTAGAAATCAAAGGTGGTCCCATAAAACTACGGATGGTTTTGAGATCGGGTTGAGGAACCTTCAAAGTATCGAATGTATGTTGAAAGCTCTCTGTAATTCCCTTGGAACTGTCAACTAATGTTCCATCTAAATCAAAAAACAAGGCTTGCATGTTATTCTCCAAATATCTCTTTTTGTAATCTACGTCCGGTTGGTGTTGCTGCCAATCCTCCTTCAGCTGTTTCTCTAAAGGCAGTTGGAAGACTAGAACCAACTTGGTACATGGCGTCAATAACTTCATCAACAGGTATTTTTGATTCAATACCTGCTAAGGCCATATCAGCAGCAATGAAGGCATAGCTGGCTCCCATTGCGTTTCGTTTGACACATGGAACTTCCACGAGTCCTGCTACTGGATCACAAATGAGCCCAAGCATGTTTTTGATGACAAAACAGACTGCTTGACTCGCTTGATAAGGAGTTCCCCCAGCAGTTAGTGTTAATGCAGCTGCACTCATAGCTGAAGCAGAACCGACTTCTGCCTGACAACCACCTTCTGCACCTGAAATAGAAGCATTATTGGCGATCACTAAACCAAAAGCTCCAGCTGTCAGTAGAAAATCTAATTGTTGCTGACGGTTTAACCCTAATTTTTGGGTGGCTGCAGTGAGAACTGCGGGAAGGCAACCAGCAGATCCCGCAGTGGGTGTTGCGCAGACCAGTCCCATCTTAGCATTGTGTTCGTTGACAGCAATAGCATTCTTCGCTGCGGTTAGGACGGTCAAGTCAGATAACGTTTTTCCTGATTTGATATAGCGATCTAATTTTGCAGCATCCCCACCGGTTAACCCACTACGAGAGTGGTTTTCATTTAACCCTAACTTTACAGAATCAATCATCACTTCTAAATTACGGGTCATTAATCGTAGGACTTCTTCTCGTTCACGACCAGTTAGTTCAAATTCAGTTGCAATCATTAACTCTGCGACGTTTCCTTCGTATTGTGTGCTTGCTTGTTCTACGAGGTCTACAATTGAATAAAACATATGAACTCCTTATTTGAAAAAGTTGACATTATGAAGATGAGGAATTTTACGGATATCTTCGATCGCTGCTTCACAACTCCTTGAGTCAACTTCTATAATCATAATCGCTTTTTCTCCAGCTTTTTCCCGTGTCACATTCATTTGTGCAATGTTAATATCATAGCGAGAAAGAGCTTCTGTCACATGAGCGATCATTCCAGGGACGTCCTGGTGAACAATGATAATGGTTGGAGTATTCATATTTAGCGAGATGGCAAAGCCATTTAACTCAGTAACCTGTATGTTCCCACCACCAATTGAGATTCCAGTGACAGAAATCGTTTTATGATCATTTTTAACAGTAATTGTCGTTGTGTTTGGGTGAGGAGCATTGCTCTCTTTTTGAATAGACCAAACAATCCGAATGCCTCGTTCATGTGCAATTTTTAGACTATCTGGGATTCTAGGATCATCTGTGTCCATTCCTAAGATGCCCGCTACTAAGGCTAAATCTGTTCCATGACCACGATAGGTTTTGGCGAAAGAATTAAATAATTGGAACTCAACTTCTTTTGGTTCCTCTCCAAAGATAGAAGAAACAATTTTACCAATTCGAACAGCACCTGCAGTGTGACTACTGGATGGGCCGATCATCACAGGTCCAATAATATCAAAAACTGATTGGAATTTTAAAGAGTTCATGCTCTGCTCCTTTGTGATCACTTTACTTCATTATATCAGATATGTCTAATGATTTCTTCTATTTTTCCCGAAATATCTGAGAAATCTTAAAGGGGGCTTAAAGCATTTATATTATCCTGGATTTTTAGTATTTCTAACATCTGACTGAAATATTTGACACATTATTTCAATAAATATGAAATATTTCTTGTGTAGTATAGAGGTATACCAATAAAGGAGTACATAATAATGAATAAAAAACAAATGATGAAACGAATTATTGGACTTAGTTTACTTGCAGGACTTTTCCTTCCAATTGTAGCGAATGCAGATTCTTATACTGTCAAATCAGGTGATACTTTATCAGCTATTGCTAAAGAGAAGAACACAACGGTTGATGCAATTGCTAAGAAAAATAAGATTAGTAACGTGAATCTCATCTCAGTTGGTCAAGTTCTTGAGATTGAAGATGCAAATACAACGCAGAAAACCACGGAGCAAGCTCCTGCTAGTAAAACTGATACTACACAAGCAACAACTACTGTCTCTGCTTCAGATGGCTTGAGTGCGGAAGATGCAGCTGCTAAGGAATGGATTGCCCAAAAAGAGTCAAGTGGTAGTTATACAGCACAAAATGGCCAATATTATGGTCGTTATCAATTGACTATCACTTATTTGAATGGTAATTTATCACCTGCAAACCAAGAAAAAGTGGCCAATCAATATGTTGTCAACCGTTATGGATCATGGTCAGTAGCTAAAAATTTCTGGTTAGCAAATGGCTGGTATTAAATTCGTTTGAAAAGAGTTCTTGAATAGGACTCTTTTTAAATTTACAGACTTGTAAACCCATCGATCCTGATCAACAAAAAGAATAGTAAGATGCTTGTTTTCTAATATAAAGCGTGTTAAAATGGTAACTGCTCAAAACGACCTTCAATCGTTGAAGCAAACCACGACCTTCAATCGTGAGAAACGAAAAGATGGGAGGAGTTATCTATGACTGATAATTCAAAAACACGTGTTGTTGTTGGAATGAGTGGCGGTGTCGATTCATCTGTAACGGCTTTGTTGTTAAAGCAACAGGGTTACGATGTCATCGGCATCTTCATGAAAAACTGGGACGACACAGACGAAAATGGCGTCTGTACAGCTACAGAAGATTACAAAGATGTAGCAGCGGTTGCAGACCAAATTGGCATTCCTTACTATTCTGTCAACTTTGAGAAAGAATACTGGGATCGCGTCTTTGAATACTTTCTTGCAGAATACCGTGCAGGTCGCACACCAAATCCAGATGTCATGTGTAATAAGGAAATCAAATTTAAGGCCTTTTTAGATTATGCTATGACACTCGGTGCAGATTATGTAGCGACAGGGCACTATGCGCGCGTGGCGCGTGATGAGAATGGCATTGTCCATATGCTACGTGGCGTTGACAATGGAAAGGATCAAACTTATTTCTTAAGCCAGTTGTCACAAGAACAACTTCAAAAAGCGATGTTTCCATTGGGACATTTGGAAAAGCCTGAGGTTCGCCGATTGGCAGAAGAGGCTGGATTGGCTACAGCTAAAAAGAAAGATTCCACTGGGATCTGCTTTATCGGAGAAAAGAATTTTAAAGAGTTTCTCAGCAACTACCTCCCTGCCCAGCCAGGCCGAATGATGACTGTAGACGGACGTGATATGGGTGAACATGCCGGTTTGATGTATTACACAATCGGTCAACGGGGTGGTCTTGGAATTGGTGGTCAACAAGGTGGGGACAATGCCCCATGGTTTGTAGTTGGTAAAGATCTGAGTCAGAATATTCTTTATGTCGGTCAAGGATTCTATCATGAAGCACTCATGTCAACAAGTTTACAAGCTAGTCAAGTTCACTTTACACGAGAAATGCCGGAAGAGTTTACACTAGAGTGTACAGCCAAGTTCCGCTATCGCCAGCCAGATTCCAAAGTGACGGTTCATGTCAAGGGTGACAAGGCTGAGGTAATTTTTTCAGAACCTCAACGGGCCATTACACCTGGGCAGGCTGTTGTCTTTTACGATGGTGAAGAGTGTCTCGGAGGTGGTTTGATTGATAATGCCTACCGGGATGGAGAAATTTGTCAGTATATTTAAATTGACAAATTTTCGCAATTTGCTACAATAAGAAAAGCAATAGAAATGATGGTCAAAGCTCATGGATGTTGCAGGCTTTTTTTGTCCTGCACTTCTCAGAGTTTTGACTGTTTTTGTGTCTTTTAAGGGAAAGGATAAAAATGAGTCAGCAAGACTTTCGGACAAAAGTGGGGAATACGGTTTTTGGTGTTCGGGCGACAGCCTTGATTGTAGAAGAGGGCAAGTTGTTAGTGGTAGAAGATGAGGATGGTTTTTACACGATTGGTGGTGCGATCCAAGTCGGTGAAAGAACGGAAGAGGCTGTAATTCGTGAAGTGAAAGAAGAGCTGGGTGTCAAAGCTCAAGCTAGGCAACTAGCTTTTGTGGTTGAAAATCGTTTTGAACAAGCTGGTGTCCACTTCCATAATATCGAGTTTCATTATTTGGTGGACTTGCTTGAGGATGCACCTTTGACCATGCAAGAAGATGAAAGGCAATTACCTTGTCGGTGGATAGCTCTGAATCAATTGCATACAGTTCCTCTGAAACCAGGCTTTTTAAAAACAGTCTTACCAGAATGGGACGGGCAACTAAGACACATCCATTTTGAGAAATAGGAGAGAAAATAATGGTTAAGCTTATTGCCCATGTACTTGTTCATAGTGGTGATGATTATTTGCTCATTCAGCGTTCGGAAATTAAAAGAGGACAACCCAACGTTTATCCAACTTACTGGGATATTCCTGGTGGTGGGGTTGAAAAGGGTGAGCTTCCGCGAGATGGGGCTCTCAGAGAATGTGTTGAAGAAGCGGGAGTTAGGCTAGATAGCAGTTCGCTCAAACTTCTTCACGAAGATAGTCAACTGGATACCTCTAAGGATACTGTCTTTACTCGCTTAGTTTATAAAGCAGAGTGGGTTGGGGAGAAGCCAATTATCAGATTAGATCCTGAAGAGCATACACATTTTAAATGGGTTACTATGGATCAAGCTCTAGAGGAGGAGAAGCTAGTTCCTTATTTGCGAGAAATTTTTGAAAGGTTAAGAAATGACTTATAACTTTATTGAAGAATACGATATCATTGTAATTGGTGCGGGACACGCTGGAGTCGAAGCTTCCCTAGCTGCTAGCCGTATGGGCTGCAAGGTCTTGCTTGCGACTATCAATATTGAAATGCTGGCGTTTTTGCCATGTAATCCTTCGATTGGTGGTTCTGCAAAAGGGATTGTGGTCCGTGAGGTAGATGCCCTCGGTGGAGAGATGGCCAAGAATATTGACAAGTCCTACATTCAAATGAAGATGTTGAATACAGGAAAGGGTCCAGCAGTCCGTGCGCTTCGTGCCCAAGCGGATAAGGAACTTTATTCTAAGGAAATGCGCAAGACGGTTGAGAACCAAGAAAACTTGACTCTTCGCCAATCAGTTATTGATGAGATCATCGTCGAAGATGGGAAGGTCAGAGGAGTTGTAACAGCGACTCATCAAGCCTATGGAGCCAAGGCTGTTATTGTAACGACAGGAACAGCTCTCAGAGGAGAAATTATTATCGGGGATCTCAAGTATTCGTCAGGACCAAATCACAGCCTTGCTTCGATTAAACTGGCTGATAATTTAAGAGACTTGGGACTTGAAATTGGTCGTTTCAAAACAGGAACGCCTCCTCGTGTCAAGGCATCGTCAATCAATTACGAGGAAACGGAAATTCAACCTGGTGATGAAAATCCAAATCACTTCTCTTACAATTCGCGTGACGAGGATTATTTAAAGGATCAAATTCCCTGCTGGTTAACCTATACCAATAGTCAAAGCCATGAGATTATCAACAGCAATTTACACCGGGCACCTATGTTTACAGGGGTTGTAAAGGGAGTGGGTCCTCGCT
>ERZ827496.733-NODE-733-length-44118-cov-5.050405_pt1 | contig 44118 bp, 47 predicted proteins | sample MGYA00519769_ERZ827496 | MGnify/ENA primary metagenome ERZ827496 (study PRJEB31778, sample SAMEA3449327) | human gut metagenome | biome: human gut; feature: human-associated habitat; material: faeces | place: United Kingdom | collected 2010/2012 ...
ATGCGTGCGGGAAGATACGAAACAGGCTCTGAAGGGAAATTTGCAAGCAGATGGCATGCAAAATCGCCAGATGTTCTTTGTGCGGTATTGCCTTAGAGTCTGTTTCCTCATTCCTGAATGTGTTCCAGAGCCTGTCCGAAAATGGAGGAGATGTGGGAATCCGCCAGTGCATAGAAAATGGTCTTTCCCTCCCGCCGGCTGGTGACCAGACGGGACTGTTTCAGCACACGAAGCTGGTGTGAAATGGCAGACTGTGTCATTTCCAGCTTCTGGGCAATATCCATAACACATTCCTCATGCTGAAAGAGGACAAAGATAATTCGCACCCGTGTCAGATCGCCGAAGATCTTGAACAGTTCTGCCACATCTGCCAGCTGGGATTCCGGCGGCATCTGTGCCGGCAGTGCGGCGGCGTGATCGTGTAAATGGTTGTGCTCCATGGCGATTCCCCTTTCGTTTCGGACAGTACAGGCGTTTTTGATTGCCTTTCTATCATACGATATTTTGACAAATTTGTCAAGCCGCAGCCACACCGGCGTGCACGCACTGCTCCGCATATGTCCGGAAATACAAAACAGCCGCCGGCAGAATTGCCGACGGCTAGAGTTTGTGCGGTATTGCCTTTGCATAAATTCGTTATCGCTTTTAGCGGACAGTCAAAACAACATTTTTTGCACCGGTCGGGAAATCCGCTGTCGGACCGGAAATGTTAACACGTATGGTGCCCGGAATGGACTCCATTGCAAGATCATAGCGACCTTCTTCAAAATAAATCGTTTTGATTGCACCGGTACCCAAATACATCAGATCCACTAATGTTATCAGTGCATCTGTATTGTCCAAAACACCGTCGCCGTTCACGTCCAGCAGGTTATAGCATACTTCCGGCAGTGCATCATCATAGGTGTTGGAATCCGATAAATCTACGCCCTTTTCCAAAGGATACGCAGCTCCTGCACCCGTCTTGGCAATATAGAGCAACTGGAAAAATGCAGTTGTAGGATTCATGAAAAAATCTTTTTGCAATTGCCCCAACTCATACACCTGATTTTCATGAATCCAGTCCGCGTCGCTCTGGTCTACCACGCCGTCGCCGTTCACATCTGCCAGCTTCAACTGCTCCGCGGTCAAAGCCTCGTTGTCCACATACAGTGCATGTGTCACCATTGCCGCATCGTGTCCGGTGATAAAACCGTCCATGTCCACATCGCCCAGTGCATACGCTCCCTCAGCACTTGCACTCATGGCAGATACCGGCAGTGCTGCCAGTGCCATAACGCCCGCAAGTACTGCGGAAATACCCTTTCTTATCTTCATAAGTAAAAGCCCCTTTCTGATTGAAAATGCGATAAACTCCTGCCGTTCTGGCAAACATTTACCTAATTTTATTATAATGGTTTTTTTGTATTTTGTCAATCTTTCAGCTGGTGTAATCTTGCACAAATTCACACGCATTCTTTTAGCCAAAGCAAACAAAAAGAGGACAGGTTCCCCTGTCCTCTCCGCATTTTATTGCGAGTCTTTACTTTGCGTAATCGACCACGCGGCTTTCGCGAATCAGGTTGACCTTGACCTGACCCGGATAGTCCATTTCGTTTTCGATCTGCTTGGCGATCTGTCTTGCCACCAGTACCATTTTCTCATCGTTGATGATCTCCGGTACCACCATGACACGAATCTCACGGCCAGCCTGCAATGCGTAGCACTTTTCTACGCCCTCATAAGAAGAACAGATGCCTTCCAGCTTCTGTAACCGCTTGATATAATTCTCGTAGTTTTCGCTTCTCGCCGCCGGACGTGCCGCAGAAATGGCATCTGCCGCCTGTACGATACATGCGATTGCGGTTTTCGGTTCCACATCGTTGTGGTGAGCCTCGATCGCGTGAATGACCTCGTTGCTCTCGTTGTACTTCCGGCAAACATCAACACCGATCTGTACATGAGAACCCTCGATCTCCGCAGTCAGAGCCTTACCAATATCGTGGAGCAGTCCGGCACGGCGTGCCAGATTGGCATCAACGCCCAGTTCCGAAGCCAGCACACCGCACAGCTTGGAAACCTCGATAGAGTGCATCAGCACATTCTGCCGATAGCTGGTGCGGTAATACAGCCGTCCCAGCAGCTTGACCAACTCGTTGTTCAGTCCGTGTACATTGGTTTCCAGCACGGCATGTTCGCCCTCCTGCCGGATCCGATGTTCCACTTCCCGCTTTGCCTTTTCCACCATTTCCTCGATCTTGGTCGGGTGGATTCTGCCGTCTGCGATCAGCTTTTCCAGAGCAATCCTTGCCACTTCCCGACGAACATGGTCGAAACAGGACAGGGCGATTGCCTCCGGTGTGTCGTCAATGATGATGTCCACGCCGGTGAGGGTTTCCAGTGTCCGGATATTTCTGCCCTCTCTGCCGATGATACGGCCTTTCATTTCGTCGTTGGGCAGTGCCACAACGGAAACTGCCGTTTCCGAAACCTGATCTGCCGCACACTTGGCAATGGCGAGGGAGATATAGCTGCGAGCCTTTTCCTCACACTCGTCCTTGATCTGCTGCTCATAGTAGGAGATCTTCACAGCCTTTTCGTGCACCAGTTCGCTGTCCAGCGTGCTCAGGATATATTCCTTTGCCTGATCCTGTGTCAGTCCGGAAATGCGTTCCAGTTCTTTCAGCTGGCTGTTCTTGACTTCTTCCGCCTCTGCCAGCTTCTTGTCTGCATTTTTCAGACGCTGCTTGAGAGATTCTTCCTTCCGGTCCAGATTATCTGTCTTTTTGTCCAGATTTTCCTCTTTCTGCTGAATCCGGTGTTCCTGTCTGCCGATTTCAGAGCGTCTGTCTTTGATTTCTTTTTCCGCTTCAGAACGGAGTTTATAAATTTCGTCTTTTGCTTCCACCATGGCATTCTTCCGCTTGGCCTCTGCCTCTTTTTTGGCATCTTCCAGAATGCGTCCGGCTTCTTTTTCGGCGGAGCCGATAGCAGCTTCTGCCTGTTGTTTCCGCTGTTCAACGCCGGACTGTACGCCCTTGCGGTACGCCAGAAATCCGGCAATCGCGGCACCCACCAGCAAAGCCACCAGACAAAGCACTGCTGCCAGTGCCCAGTTCATCGCTTGCATGTCTATGCACTACCTCCTTTAAAATCTGTTTTGTATTTGTCTATCTGTATACAACACAGCGGCGTTCTGCCAAAGGCGGCATGTGCGTCTTGTATTCACTTGTGTTTCCCGACAGTCGGGAATTCTCCTCAGGAAGACGTGCATCTCCTTCCCCTCTCCGTCCTGCACAGCAAATCCGCGGCATTCTCCGTTCCGCCGAATCGCTTTCAGACAGCATCACACAAAGTCGCCAGACGCTCTTTGTACGATATTGCCTTATGCATTGATGTCTTAGGACGTATCATGAGGATCATAGACAATCCCATCCAAAACGCTGTTCAGGATCGCCTTTCTTTCCTGTATGCCGTGCGGCAGAATCCTGTTCCGCACGGCTCACAAGTCCATTTCCAGAAAAAAAGCGGTTTCCCACACATCGCAGAAACTGCCTTCTCTGCTCTATCGGAACCCATTGCCGGAACAAATCTGCCGGCAGACGGGATACATGAATAACCACGACGCACACGCAAAAAACGCAGCGTCACCCAGCATTTTCACTGAGAATCGTTTGTAATTTGATACAACACTTTTATTTTACACTGTTTCCGTGAAATTGTCAAGACGTTTGCAGAAAGATTCACATTTTTCTTGAGAAACACTGAATAAAGCTTGTGCGTAAGATGCGTGCAGTGTTTCCCTTACAAGACACAAAAAACCGGCAGACAGGAATCTCCCGCCGCCGGTTCAAAAACGATCAGTTGTCTTAGAGCTTGTGTTCATAGGAAATGTGTGCGGATTTTCGAGCAAATTTTGTTGCAGACAAGGCAAAAATTCGCAGGCATACTCTATGTCTGGCAAGAATTTTTAACGCAGTATGCAGCAAAATTTTCCGAAAAGACGTGAATAGATGCCTATGAACACAAGCTCTTAGGGCAATACCGCACAAAGATTGTGCAGCATTGCCTTTATTTCTTTGCCGAGATCCGCATGGAAATATCAAAGCACTTGACAGAATGGGTCAGTGCTCCCAGCGAGATGATGTCCACGCCGGTTTCTGCAATGCCCCGAATGGTTTCCGCGGTCACGTTGCCGGAAGCTTCCAGCAGCACCTTGCCGTCCACACGCTGCACCGCCTTGGTCATATCCTCGCAGCTCATGTTGTCCAGCATGATGATGTCCGCACCGGCAGACAGGGCTTCTTCCAGTTCTTCCAGTGTCCGCACTTCCACTTCGATCTTCACCATGTGCCCGATCTTTTTCCGCAGGGCAGCCACAGCCGGCGTAATGCCGCCGTAAGCATCGATGTGGTTGTCCTTCAGCATGGCACCGTCAGACAGATTGTACCGGTGGTTCTTGCCGCCGCCCACTGTCACGGCATACTTTTGCAGCGGACGCAGCCCCGGCAAGGTCTTGCGGGTATCGGTGATCTGGGCGTTGGTGCCAGCCACCAGTTCCACGCACTGGTGTGTGGCAGTGGCAATGCCGCTCATGTGCTGGAGAATGTTCAGGGCAGTCCGTTCGCCTTTCAGCAGGGTCTTGGTGCTGCCGGTCATGGTGGCGATAATATCGCCCTTTTTCACCTGTTCGCCGTCATGAATGCGAATATCCATGGTGAAGTCGCCGCCAACCAGTTCAAATACCCGCTTGGCAATGTCAATGCCGCAGAGCACACCGCTGTCCTTTGCCAGATAATACGCCTCACTGGTGTGTGCGTCGTCCAGCAGATTGTCAGTGGTCACGTCGATATAGTGAATATCTTCGTCCAGTGCGGTGGTAATCAGTCGGTCAATATAGGTTTGCTGTAACATGGGGAATGGTTCCTTTCACGATGTTTGCTTAAAGTACTTCTTTCAGAATAATATATGCCACCGTTGCCAGCGACTTTGCTTCTACATAGTCGGCATCTACAATATAGTTGCCGTTCAGCAGCTGGTCGCGGATCTCGGTGATTCTCCGGAATCCCTCCGGCAGTTTTTCCTTGTTGGGAATAACAAAATAGTTGTCCTGCATGATCTGCCGAATTTCGGTACGCAGTCCTTTCGGAATCTTCTGCGGGTTCGGCTTGGCAGGGAATTCTGCGGCGGTAAAGGTCTTGGGAGCGTCCGGCAGCTTCTTGGCAATGTCCAGTGCCGCCTGTCTGGAGAACACCAGAGCCTCCAGCAGAGAATTGCTGGCAAGACGGTTGTTGCCGTGTACGCCGGTATGGGAGCATTCGCCGGCAGCGTACAGATTGGGAACTGTGGTTTCGGAATTGTCGTCCACCTGAATGCCGCCCATGAGGTAGTGCTGGCAGGGGAAGATCGGAATCGGCTCCTTGGTCATGTCGTAGCCCTGTTCCAGAACCTTTTCGTAGATCATGGGGAACCGGTTCTTGATGAACTCCGAGTCCTTATAGGAAATGTCCAGATAGAAGTTGTCAGAATGGGTTCTGCGGCTTTCCAGAATAATGGCATGGGAAACCACATCACGGGGAGCCAGCTCCAGCCGTTCGTCATACCGGTCCATGAAGCGTTCCTTGTTGCAGTTCAGCAGATATGCCCCCTCGCCGCGGACAGCCTCCGAGATCAGGAAGCACTCTCTGGTGTGGTGGTCGTTGAATGCTGTGGGGTGGAACTGGATCAGATGCAGGTTCCGGATCTCCGCACCGTTTTCATAGGCAAATGCAATGCCGTCGCCGGTAGCGATCTTGGAATTGGTGGTGAACCGGTAGACCCGTCCGATGCCGCCGGTAGCCAGTATCATAAAGTGGCTGCTGTACACGGTGCAGGAGCCGCCCTGCATCACATTGACAGAAAAGCCGGTGTCGGTCTTTTGCATGCCCGTCATCATGGCGTGTTCCAGAATGGTCACATTGGGCAGTGTCTTTACCTTTTTGATCAGCTTGTCCAGGATCTCCGCACCGGTGGCATCTTTGTGGTGGAAAATGCGGTGGCGGCTGTGACCGCCCTCCAGTGTCCGGTGGAGTTCGCCGTCCGGTGTCCGGTCAAAGTCCACGCCGAAATCCAGAATCGCCTGAATCTCGTGTGCGGCATGTGTGGTCAGAATGTGCACCGTTTCCGGATTGTTGGTAAACCCGCCGGCAACCATGGTGTCATGCTCGTGCAGTTCAATGGAATCCTCCGGCGACTTGTACACACCGGCGATCCCGCCCTGAGCCAGTGCAGAGTTGCACAGGGTCAGTTCCTGTTTGCACAGCAGCAGGATCCGGCAGTCTGACGGCAGATTGATGGCACCGTACAGTCCGGCAGCACCGCAACCGGCAATGATCACATCAAAATTGTTTTCCATGTTTTCCATAACATTCACGCTTCCTATCCTTTATCGCGGCAGTTTCGCCGCCAAATTCGATTTCACGCACTGACGACAGCAGGATATTCGCACGTCAGGCGGTTCTTTTGGTCAGCCCGTATCCAGATCTGCATCGGGCTGTCTGATTTTGTGAAGGGAACACTGTGCAAAGCCACAGGCAGGCTTTGTTCGGTATTGCCTCAAGTACAAGTATACCATAACACGCCCCGTTTGTCACTACTTTTCCGCACATTTTGGAGATTTGTGCAAAATCGAAAGGGAAAGCTGTTAATTTTTTGACAAATGAAAGAAAAGTGGGCTTGCTGTGGGGAGAATTGCCGTTTTCCGCAAGGGCAGACGGAGAAATTTTCCCATATCCATTATTGCCTCATCAATGATGCCACTATGATTTTTCAACATTTTCGCATATTCTCATTGACAATTGCCATAAAGTATGGTATACTAAACATACGCTACAGAAACTGACGATCTGCGGCAGCCCGCAAACCGTCCGATTTCAATTCATATTAAAGGAGAATACTTATGATTTGTCCGAAATGCGGCAGCAACAATTCTGACGGCACAGCATTCTGTGCAAGCTGTGGAGCCCCGCTGTCCAATGAAGCACCGACTCCCAACGGAGCAGTTCCGAACAACAGTGTTCCGCCCCAGACACCGCCGCCGGTATTCAACGGCAACCCCTACGGCGGCCCCATCGAGCAGAGAAACATTGCCCTGTGCATCATTCTGTCGATCGTGACATGCGGCATTTACATGTGGTACTGGATCTACAAGCTGACCGAAGATGTCAACAAACTGACAGGTGATCCCAATGCCACTTCCGGCGGCATGGTCATTCTGCTGAGCATCATCACCTGCAACGTCTACATGTGGTACTGGCTCTACAAGCAGGGCGATGCCATTGATCAGGTGAAAGCATCCCGTGGACTGCCCTCCGGCAACAGCGGCATTCTCTATCTGATTCTGGCAATTTTCGGGCTGGGCATCGTGTCCTATGCCCTGATGCAGAACGAACTGAACCAGCTGGCATAAGGAAACGCTGAACAAAACGCAAAAGCTGCACGGAACGATTCCGGTGCAGCTTTTTTCTGTACGACAAACTTTCCCGCAACCGGCAAGGAGGTATCCCTTTTGCTGCAAAATCTGCGTTCCTTTTTCCGCACCCACCGCAAACAGCTCCGAACTGCCGGCATCTTTTTTCTGCTGGGGCTGGCGTATTATATCGTCACCCAGCTGACACCGCTGCGGATCCCCTGCCTGTTCCAGAAGATCACCGGTCTGGCATGTCCGGGCTGCGGCATCTCTCATTTTTGCATTCGCCTGCTGCATCTGGATCTCCTTGGTGCCGCCAAAGAAAATCTGGCGATCACTTTGCTCTCTCCTCTGTGGCTGGCGGCATTTCTGGTTCGGGTGCTGTGGAATCCAAAGTGGTTCGCCAAGGGCAGCAAAGGGGAAAATCTTCTGCTGTGGGGCAGCGTTGCCGTGCTTCTGCTGTTCGGCGTTGTCCGCAATCTTCCCCATATGGAATTTCTCCTGCCGTCCTATCTGCAATAGCACTCCTTTTTCCCTCCGCGAATATAATAAAACAGTATCGATTATTTTTGAAAATCACGGGCATACTAAGAGCGTGATCACACAAAACCATTCATCGTTGTGTTTTCTAAGGCAATACTGCACAAGACCTGTGCGGCATTGCCTTGACAGATAAAGGAGGGATTCCCCATGCTGGTCAAGCGTGGCGAAATTTATTATGCAGACCTGAGCCCCGTTGTCGGCTCTGAACAGGGCGGTGTCCGACCGGTACTTATTGTGCAAAATGATGTCGGAAATCGGCACAGCCCCACCGTGATTGCGGCGGCAATCACCAGCCGGCGGGAAAAAGCCAAGCTGCCCACCCACATCGACGTGCAGGCAGCCACCTGCGGACTGACAAAGGACAGCGTGGTGCTGTTGGAGCAGATCCGCACACTGGACAAACGGCGGCTGAAAGACCGCATGGGCGAACTGGACGAACCGTCCATGACGCGGGTGGACCACGCCCTGCAAGTCAGTTTCGGACTGCCGCTTTAAAGTACAACTTGAAAGTACAAAAAGAGCGTACACCCACATCGGGCATACGCTCTTTCTCTTTGCAAAATGAAATTCGCTTTCGCTTACTTTGCAGCGTTCAGCTTCTTTGCCAGCTGGGACTTCTTACGAGCAGCTGCATTCTTGTGCATCAGACCCTTTGCACAAGCCTGATCAACACGCTTGATGGCAACGCGTACAGCGGTTTCCTTGTCAGCAGCATTTGCTGCACAAGCTGCGTCAGCCTTCTTGATCATGGTCTTCAGGTTAGACTTGCGAGCCTTGTTGGCAGCAGTCTTGGTTGCACTTACTTTTACACGCTTCTTAGCAGAACGAATATTCGGCATAGTTCAGATCTCCTTTTTTACAATCAAAAATAATGGGTAGAATTCCCTCGAATCACCGGATTCTGTACGTCATACACTAATGACAGCATTGACACGGTACTGTCATTTCGTGGGGAAACTTCCCCGCAATTGGAACGACCAAATGCTGGCATTCTTATCAGAACGCCGTGACTAAACTCTATTATAACACAGCCCGTCCGAAAATGCAATAGGTATTTTCAAGGAACGCCACAATTTTTTCGCGTGAAAAGCCAGCAATTTGCACAAAAACACAGGAGGTTATGCCACATGGAGCCAATTCGCACCGACCTGGCCGTCGAACGCACCGCCGCCGTCCCCAGTCTGCCGGGGGTCACACAGGAAACCCGTGGGAACGCCTTTTCCGTCACAGAGATCCGCATCAAGAATGATGTCTGCGGTGCCCCTATCGGAAAGCCTGCCGGACGATACGTTACACTGGAAGCCCCTGCCATTTCCCGCAGCAGTGCCAACTATCAGGAAATGGCAGAGGAGCTCGCCGCGGAACTGGGGAAATTTCTGCCGCAGGAGGGCTGTGTTTTTCTGGCAGGGCTGGGAAACCGTGCCATTACGCCAGACGCTCTGGGTCCCCGCGTTGCTTCGAAAGTGCTGGCAACGCGGCATCTCCGCACCGCCCTCACTGCGGAGGAACTCACCTATCTGCCGGAACTGCGGCCAGTCTGTGTGCTTGCCGGCGGTGTGCTGGGGCAGACCGGCATGGAGTCGGCAGAACTAATCGAAGCGGTCTGCAAACAGATCCGGCCGGCGGCAGTGGTGGCGGTAGATGCTCTGGCGTGTGCGGAGCTCTCCCGACTGGGCACGACAATTCAGATGAGTGACAGCGGCATTTCCCCCGGCAGCGGCGTGGCAAATCACCGTGCGGAACTCTCCCGCCGGACGCTGGGGGTGCCGGTGATCGCACTGGGGATCCCCACTGTGGTAGACCTCCACACCGCCGTGCAGGGCATCTACGGCAAAAGCGTTCCCAAGGATCGCCCCAACATGATGGTCACGCCGCGGGACATCGACCGGCTGATCGACCACGCCGGCGATCTGCTGGCGTGTGCCCTCAACATGGCACTCCATGACGGCATGACCTTTGCACAGGCGGAAGGACTGGGGTGAACCCTATGGAAACGCTGAATAAATTGCAGTGATAAACGCTTGACAAACGAAAAAGAATAGAGTATAATAAAAATAAGGAAGGGCACGCCGGCAGACGGTCTGCTCCCACATGTGTTAAGAAATAACTGTCATGATTGGAGTCACGGGCGGTTATTTCTTTTTATATGCGAAGTAAGCAAAGACAGCTCTCAGAACGTTGCTAAGAACGTTTACTGCGAATGCAATAATATCCAGCATCACAAGGCATCACCTCCCGCCATTTCTATGTAGAAATACAAGTGAAATGTGGGAGCGGAAATAGACCGCCATACCGTTTTGGCGTACCCTAGATCTTCATTATACCATACATGCTATTTTTTGTCAAGATTCTGCATGAAATCATTGTCAGATTTGTTTTTTAAGGACACGTACACCGTGTCCTTTCCTTTTATATAGAGCAATACCGCACAAAGATTGTGCGGCAGATGCGTCGTCAAATTTTTCGTCAGATGAAACAAAAAGCGGAGTGAATACTTGATGTATTCACGAGCATTTTTGTGAAATATGACGGAAAATTTGCAAGCAGATGGCGTGCAAAGTCGCTAGACGCTCTTTGTGCGGTGTTGCCATAGGTATCCAGACACAGATCACAGCCGCGGCAGAAACCGGCACCGGCAAAGCCGCACAAAAAGCCGGAAAATTTCCGTGCAAATTTTTTTGCAAAAGGGCTTGACTTTTTTTGTCGGGTTTGGTATAATAGGTGTGTTATCCTTGCTCATGCCCTGCATGGGCGAAATCCAGAAGGAGGTGTATTGAGTATGGCAAAGAAACAGGAATCCTACGAACTGATGACGGTTTTCAGTCTGAAGAACGGTGAAGAAGCTGTAAAGGAACTGGTTGAAAAGTTCCGCGAGAAGATCGCATCTGCTGCCACACTGGACGAAGTAAACGAGTGGGGCAAGCGTAAGCTGGCTTATCCGATCAACGACGAGCCGGACGGTTACTACACACTGTATACCTTTACGTCCACTCCGGACGTTCCGGCAGAAGTAGAGCGTGTTCTGAACATCACAGACGGCGTTCTGCGTTCTCTCGTTACCGTAAAGTAAGACGAATTTCAGAAAGGGGAACAACATGCTGAACAAAGTAATTCTGATGGGACGGCTGTGTGCGGATCCGGATTTCCGGCAGACGCCGAGCGGTGTTGCAGTTTGCCGCATTCGTCTGGCGATCGATCGTCGTTTTACGAATAAGCAGACCGGCGAACGGGAAGCTGATTTTATCAACGTCAGCTGCTGGCGGCAGCAGGCAGAGTTTGTCAGCCGCTATTTCCACAAGGGCAGTATGATCATTGTGGAAGGCAGTCTGCGAAACAATGACTACACCGACCAGAATGGTGTAAAGCACTACAGCATGGAAGTTCTGGCAGACAGTGTTACCTTTGGAGAGTCCAAGCGTTCCGCACAGGAAAATGGCGGCGGGTATCAGGGTGCCTATCAGCAGCCGGCGTATGCACAGCCGGCTCCTGCACAGTCCGCACCGGCATATCAGCAGCCGGCAGCACAGCCTGCACCGCAGGCTCCGGCAGCGAACAACGCACCGGGTGCGATGCAGCTGGGCGATCTGGGTGACTTTGAGGAAATTCTGAGTGACGGCGAAGTTCCCTTCTGATCGAATCCAAAGAAATACCGCATTGCAGATAGGAGGATAAAAACATCATGGAGAGAGAAAGATCTCAGCGTGGCGGCAAACGCCCCCGCAAAAAGGTTTGTATGTTCTGTGTAGATCGCGTTGAGCGTATCGACTACAAGGACGTTGCCAAGCTCAAGAAGTGCATGACTGAACGTGCAAAGATTCTGCCCCGCAGAGTCACCGGCACTTGTGCATTCCACCAGCGTGAACTGACAACTGCAATCAAGCGTGCAAGACATATCGCACTGCTGCCGTATGTCAGCGACTAAGCTGTTTTTTACAACGAAAATGGAAGCGTTTCGGCTCTTGCCGGAACGCTTTTTTGTTTGGCGTTGGTTGTATGATCTGCTGAATTTTTCTGTGAAAATTTGTGCAAAATCACACCGGTTGAAAGATTGACAAAATACAAAAAAACCATTATAATAAAATTAGATAAATGTCTGTCAAAACGGCAGGAGTTTATCGCATTTTCAACCAGAAAGGGGCTTTTACTTATGAAGATGAGAAAGGGTATTTCCGCAGTACTTGCGGGCGTTATGGCACTGGCGGCGTTGCCGGTATCTGCTATGAGTGCAAGTGCTGAGGGAGCGTATGCACTGGGCGATGTGGACATGGACGGTTTTATCACCGGACACGATGCGGCAATGGTGACACATGCACTGTATGTGGACAACGAGGCTTTGACTGCGGAGCAGTTGAAGCTGGCAGATGTGAACGGTGACGGCGTTGTTGACCAGAGCGATGCAGACTGGATTCACGAGAATCAGGTGTATGAACTGGGACAGATCGACGTGTTTACGATGAATGCATGCACGATTTATGAACAGTCATACACTGTTGCCAGAATGGGTGCGGGCAAGGCACGTCCTCTGGAAAAGGGCGTGGCTCTTTTGGAAAACGGGTACTATGAAGATGCTTTGCCGGAAGTCTGCTACAACTTGATGGACGTGAATGGTGACGGCGTTTTGGATAATGAGGATGTGTTTGTCACTGTTTTGGATGTGGCTCTTAGAGGTGCATGTGAAATGGACACCATTTATTTCACGGAAAAGCGGTATGATCTGGGTGAAGATCTGGTGCTGGCTTGGGTGGATGCCGATGCAGCTGGCGAGAGAGAAAATGTCTGGGATCAGATCAAAGCTGGTGTAGAACACAGCATTCGGTATGGTGTAGAAAACGCTTAAGGCAGTTATGTGCAAGATTTATTCCGCGTTTTTTTAATTTGAAGGAGGAATTTTTATGAAAATGAGAAAGGGTATTTCCGCAGTACTTGCGGGCGTTATGGCACTGGCGGCGTTGCCGGTATCTGCTATGAGTGCAAGTGCTGAGGGAGCGTATGCACTGGGCGATGTGGACATGGACGGTTTTATCACCGGACACGATGCGGCAATGGTGACACATGCACTGTATGTGGACAACGAGGCTTTGACTGCGGAGCAGTTGAAGCTGGCAGATGTGAACGGCGACGGTGTTGTTGACCAGAGCGATGCAGACTGGATCCATGAGAATCAGGTGTATGAACTGGGACAAATGGATAAGACATCTCAGCTGGACGTAGTAACGGTGTACTTCCAGTTGTATTGTGTTGCCAGATCTGGTGCCGGAAACGCTTGCTCCAACGTAAAGGATGCAGATCTTCTGGATTCTGTTCTGGATTATAACGACGAATTTTCGGAAGTATGCTATAACTTGATGGACGTGAACGGTGACGGCGTTCTGGACAATACAGATGCTCTGACTGCACTGGTTGACGTGGGATTTATGGGAGCAGGAATCCAAAAGACCATTTATTTTGAAGAAGGACGCTATGATCTCACAATGGATTCTATTCCGGGAACCGTGAATATCAACGTTGTTGGACCAACAACGGCAAACGTTACTTTGAGCGTGTATTAAGGCGATTTTGAGCATGTATTAGAGTCTGCTTCGCATCTTTTTGCATGCATTTCTCAAAAAAATTGATGACACAAAATACGAAACAGACGTTTATAACTGCTTTCGTTTGAAACGCAAGCCGTCGGCAATTCTGCCGGCGGCTTTTTCTATGGGCAGCCACCCAAAAAGTACACAAAACCCATTGCAAACCAGCATCATCTATGCTATAATAAAAGGGTATATCCGGCAGAACGCCGGTCATGGGAATCCCGCAAACAGGATTCGTATCAACAGAAAGGAAGTTTTTTCACCATGGACGCAAGTACATTTCCGATTTCATTCACCTATCACCTGATCTTCTGCCTGATCGCAGGAGCCTTTTTCGTTGTGCAGTTCATTCGCCTGCGTCGCCCGTACCAGCTGCTTCTGGCAGTGGGCATCGTCGCTTCCCTGCTGATCTACGTCGGCGGCGAACACAACAAGGTCTGGTTCCACACGGTGGGCATCTTTGAACTGGTGCTTCTGCTGGGAGCCATTGTTCTGTCCATAATCGCCCGCAAAAAGGAGAAGCAGGCAGCTGCTGCACAGGCAGCTGACACCGCCGGCGACAGCAAAACCGAGGAAACCGACGCATGAAACTGGTAGTGACAGACGGAGCGACCCTGTCCGGCGGCGGGGTGTCGCTGGACATATTTTCACAGTTTGGCGAAGTGCAGATCTACGACCTCACTGCACCGGAACAGCTGGCGGAACGTGTCGGCGATGCCGACGGCATTCTCTGCAACAAAACGCCCATTCCGGCGGAATTGTTCGACCGCTGTCCGAAGCTGCGGTACGTGGGCGAATGTGCCACCGGCTATAACAACATCGACATTGCCGCCGCAAAAGCACACGGCGTGACAGTCTGCAATGTGGCAGGCTATTCCACCGATGCCGTGGCACAGCACACCTTTGCCCTGATCCTCCACCACTACAGCCGCGTGGCACAGTATGATGCCGCTGTCCGGCAGGGTGCATGGAAACAGGCAAAGACGTTCTGCATCATGCCCTACCCCATGCAGGAACTCGCCGGAAAAACGCTGGCAGTGGTGGGCTACGGCAGCATCGGCAAAAAGGTTGCCGCAATTGGTGCTGCTTTTGGAATGCGGCTCTGCATCGCCACACGAACCCAGCTCCAAAACTGCCCCTATCCGCTGGTATCGCTGGACGAAGCGTTCCGGCAGGCGGACATTCTCACCCTGCACACGCCCCTGACAGAACAGACTGCCGGCATGGTCAATGCCCGGCGGCTGAATACCATGAAGCCCACGGCTCTGCTGGTGAATACCGCACGGGGCGGACTGATCGTGGAAACCGACCTGGCACAGGCTCTGCAAAAGGGCGTGATCGCCGGTGCCGCACTGGACGTGCTGACGGAAGAGCCCATGGGAGATACGCCGCTGTTCGGGCTGGAAAACTGCACGCTGACACCCCATGCGGCATGGACACCGCTGGAAACCAGACAGCGGCTGCTGGAACTGGCGGCGGAAAATCTGCGGTGCTGGCTCGCCGGAACGCCGCAGAATGTGATTACTGCACCATAAGGAGAAAAACCAAAATGATAGATGTATCCTCAAAAAAGCGTATTGTTCTTAAGCTGGGAACTTCCACGCTGACACATAAAACCGGAAAACTGAACATTCGTCGCATGACCAATCTGGTGCGGATCTTGTCCGACCTCCACAACGCGGGAAAGGAACTGCTGCTGGTTTCCTCCGGTGCGGTAGGCATGGGTGTCGGCAAGCTGAATCTGCCGGAACGCCCCAAGGACACGCCCTCCAAACAGGCTGCCGCCGCAGTAGGACAGTGCGAACTGATGCACATTTACGACGACATGTTTTCCAAATATAATGTTACCGTGGCACAGATTTTGCTGACACGTGCCACCCTGACCAACGAGCGTCTGCCCCACGTACAGAACACCATTGGCAGACTGCTGGAAATGGGCGTGATCCCCATTGTCAACGAGAATGACACGGTGGCGATCGATGAGCTGGAACTGGAAATCGGCGAAAACGACTCCCTTTCCGCTACGGTTGCTGCCGCAGTGGGAGCAGATCTGCTGATTATCCTGTCCGACATCAACGGACTATACTCCGCTGATCCCCGCACCGATACCAATGCACAGGTCATTCGGGAAGTCCGGAAAATCGATGCCCGCATTGAACAAATGGCAGGCGGTGCCGGTTCGGCACTGGGCAGCGGCGGAATGGCGACCAAGATCAATGCCGCAAAAATTGCCACTGAAGCCGGCGTGGATATGGTCATCATGAACGGCAGAGATCCGGAACAGCTGTACGCCCTCTTTGACGGCGAACCGATCGGAACACATTTTCTGGCAGAATGAGTTTATTACACGAAACCCGCAAGTGATTGCATCAATAAAGTTTTTTGCTCCAGCAATTTTTTCAAAAATGCTGGCGAGGTTCAGGGCGAGGAGCCCTGATCGCTGTCCGCAGACAGCGAAACGCCCCGTGCCACGCTTTCGGCACGCGGAGAAAAGGGTGAGAAAATCGGCAGATTTTCGAGGGGAAGCGAACAAGACCGCTTCCCCTGACTGCCCTTTTCCAGCAAGAAACCTATGAGAAATATTCCAGTGGAATATTTCTCACGAGATACCTGAAACAAGACTTGGTGCAGTATCAACATGGACAGCATTTTTTAGAAAAATAGCTGCACTAAAAAATCTTCTCATCCACCTTTATCATCTGGAAAGGAGCATGCCCATGAACGCTCTACTGACCTACCGCCGTCTGACAGAAGCAGACGTTCCCACATTTGTGACAATGCGAATCACGCAGCTAAAAGAAGAAGGGGCACAGTCCGATCTGGACTTAGAGCCGGCACTGACAGCATACTACCAGAAGCATCTGGCAGACGGCACTTTCGTGTCATGGCTGGCAGTGGACAGTGAAAAAATTGTCGGCACCAGCGGCATGTCCTTTGTGGAAAAGCCGCCGTACTACAGCAATCCCACCGGCAAAATCGGGCTGCTCTCCAGTATGTACACGAATCCCGCCTATCGCAGACAAGGCATTGCCCGAAAACTGCTGGATCATGTGGTGGAAGAAGCCAGAACCTATGGCTGCGGAGCCGTGTGGATCACTGCGTCTGAAATGGGTGTGCTGTTATACACCGCATATGGATTCGAGAAAAACGGGCGGTTTTTGCAGTACCCGCTGTCATGAAAGAAATCATTAGAGAACGCTTCCGTGTAAAACATCCCGCTGGGATGTTTTACAGAGTCACCAATACAAAAGGGGTAGCCAGGGAAAGCGGTCGTGTTCGCTTTCCCTCGAAAATCTGTCGATTTTCTCACCCTTTTCTCCGTGCGCCAAAAGCACGGCGCAGAGATTTCGCTGTCTGCGGACAGCGACCAGGGCTTCTCGCCCTGGACCTCGGCAGCATTTTTTTAGAAAAATAGCTGCACCAAAAAAATCCTCTTATTATGAATCATGCCATCACTTTTACCACTCAGAAAGGAGCATACCCATGAATTACGCTGAAACCCTTGGTGTCAAGGCAAAAGCTGTGGAATCCGCCATTGCCACTGCCGCACCCCAAGTCAAAAACAACGCCCTCGCTGCCATTGCCGATGCCCTGCTGGCAAGACAGGAGGAAATCCTCGCCGCCAACGCCAAAGACTTGGAGGCTGCCGTACAGAACCACATGACAGAATCGCTGCAGGACCGTCTGCGGCTGACTCCTGCCCGCATTTCCGGCATGGCAAACGCTGCCCGCCAGCTGATCGCCGCCGAAGATCCCATTGGTTCTGTAGACAGCGGCTCTGTCCGCCCCAACGGCTTGCAGATCCTCAAAACCCGTGTGCCGCTGGGTGTCATCGGCATTATCTTTGAATCCCGCCCCAATGTCACCGTAGATGCTGCCACCCTCTGCCTGAAAGCCGGAAACGTGGTCATTCTCCGCGGCGGCAAGGAGGCGATCCACTCCAACACCGCACTGGCAGAGATCATGCGGGACGCTGTGGAAACTGCCGGACTGCCCAAGGACATCATTCAGCTGGTGGAGGACACTTCCCGTGAAACTGCCGCCGACATGATGCACCTGACTGGCTATCTGGACGTGCTGATCCCCCGCGGCGGTGCCGGTTTGATTCAGGCAGTGCTGCGGCAGTCCACCGTGCCGGTCATTGAAACCGGTGCCGGAAACTGTCACGTCTACGTGGACAGCTGCCTGCACGGCGAAGCGGATTATGAAATGGCTGTCCGCATCATCGACAACGCCAAGACCCAGCGTCCCTCTGTCTGCAACGCCATTGAAGGGCTGATCGTGCATCAGGACGTTGCCGCAGAAATTCTGCCGCGGGTACAGGCTGCATTCCGCACCCATGATGTGACTATTTACGGCGATGAACAGACACGGAAGATTCTGGGCGATGCCGTTCAGCCGGTGACGGAAGAACTGTATGACACAGAATTCAACGACTACAAAATTACCGTAAAAGTGGTGGCAAGTCTGGACGAAGCCATGGCACATATCGCCAAGTACAGCACCAAGCACTCGGAATGCATCATCACCCGCGATCTGGATGCTGCCCAGAAATTCCAGCGAACCGTTGATGCGGCAGTCGTCTATGTCAACGCCTCCACGCGATTTACCGACGGCGGCGAGTTCGGCTACGGTGCAGAGATCGGTATCTCCACCCAGAAGCTTCACGCAAGAGGGCCCATGGGACTGCACGAACTGACCACAGTGAAGTATCTGGTCAGCGGCAACGGACAGATTCGGGAGTAAGTCATGCTGCCTATTCTCTGCGGCATCGGCTGTGCCGTGCTGGTGATTCTGGACATTGCCGGAAAGCTGCACCCAGAACGCACCCGCTCACAGGTACTGCTGCATCTGTTTTCACTGGTGGGAGCACTGCTTCCGCTGGCAGCGATGGTTTGGGTGTACGTTCTGTTTCCAGACCAGACCGACTCGAATCCTGTGCTGCAAGTCCTGCGGTATTTGTATGATCTGCCGGCACCGCTGTCCTTCCTGCCCAAACTGGCAGTGGCATTTTGTGCCATGACATGGTGCTATACCATGGTACGCACTTGCAGCTGTGTACCCATTTCCCAAACCGGCAGCACCCCGCAGCAGGCGGCAAAACAACAGCTGACCATGCTGTGGCTCTCCCTGCCGTTTTTCCTGCTGATGCTGGTTTCCGGTGTCATTCTGCTCGTGTACCTGCTCAGTTTCTGGTGGATATTTGCACTGCTGGTACTGATGTTCGGCATTATTTTCCTGCCGGCAATTATTTTCGGAGCCGTGATGCTGGGATATGTGACACTTCTGATGGCTCTGCCCCTGCTGCTGTATCTTGTCGCCCTGCTGATTCCCTATGTCATGGGCATTGTCTACGGCAGCCGGTATCTGATCGCCTGTGCTCCCTGTCTGGGCTGGAAAAAGCCCTGGCGAATCTTTTTGCAGGTGGTCATGTGTCTGCCGTGGCTGCGGTGGATCGTGACAGCGATTACTATGGAAAAGATGCGAAAAATACATTAAGTCAAAACGCCTCGGCAAACGGAATTTTTACCGTTTGCCGAGGCGTTTTATACGATCTATGAAAGTTTTATCCCACAGCGTGAGCATCGTCCAGCTGTTCCAGCTGTTTCTGATACTCCTCCAGCGACAGGGCAGTTTGGGCATCTTTCACCTGCGGGCTGGCTTTATAGCGATAGTCCTCGATGCTCTGCTCGTCCAGCCGGAAAAAGCCCTCTCCGGCGGTGAGATCGTAATAGCCGTAAGCCGACTGTGCTTCATTCTCCATCTGGTAGGCGTAGATCTGCACTTCTTCCAGCGAGTTCCCCTCTGTCAGATAATCCTGTGCAATATACTCCGTATCCATGTGACAGCTGTTGATGAAAAAGCCCAGTTCTGTTTCCGAGCCGTAGATCTGGGTATGGGCACCGTTTCCACAGCCCTCCACCTGTACCGGCTGTTTGTCCGCATCGGCTGTCCAGACGTAGAGGGCATAATCCGCTTCGCTGTAGCCTGTCCGGACGATCAGTTCCGGTGTGCCGTCCTTGTCCATGTCATAGAGCACATAGGTGAACGGCTGAAGCATATCGTCACTTTCCAGATCTTTCTGATACTGTTCCTCATAGTACGCGATCACATTGGCGTAAGGGTCTACCCCATCTGCGGAGAATTCCAGCTTCGGGGCATCGGTGAACACCGGCGTGGTTTCCGGTCTGGTGTCCTTTGTCAATTCCTCTGCACTGTGGATTCGGGTGCAGCCGCCGGACACGATACCGGCAAGCAGCACTGCTGCCAGAATGATCGCTTGTGTATGCCGCATGAAAATGCCTCCTTATTCCACCGGTTTCCGCACCACGCTGCCTGCGGGGAATGCCGTTTCACAGGCAATGGAGCACTGCATCATGGCATGATTTGCGGTTTCGATAGATTCGCCGTCCTCGTTTTCCAGCCCCTGTGCAGCCACCGTCACCGGCGGCTGTCCGGCAGCCACGATTTCCAGAGAATCCCCCGCAAAAAAGCGGTTTCTCTGGGTGAGGTACAGTCTGCCCTGTTCCCAGCGGTTGACCACTGCCACCACGTCACAATTCCGGACATAGCTGCTGTCGGCGTATCGCTGGGCAGCGTTTTCTCTGCCGTAGAAAAAGCCGGTGCAGTATTCCCGATGACTGACCTGTACCACTTCCCGCAGTGCCCATTCCGGTGCCGGTTGTCCTGCCATTGCCGCGTCCAGAGCCGCACGGTAAGCGTTGGTGATAATTGCCACATAGTACGCCGACTTGTTCCGCCCCTCGATTTTCAGGCTGTCCACGCCGGCGTCCAGCAGTTCCTGCAAATGGTCGATCATGCAGAGGTCTTTCGCGTTGAAAATATAGGTGCCCTCATCGGTTTCCTCCACAGGGAAATACTGTCCCTCCCGCTTGGATTCCACCACGTGATAGTTCCAGCGGCAGGGCTGTGCACAGGCACCGCGGTTGGCATCCCGTCCGGTGAGATAGGCGGACAGCAGACAGCGTCCCGAAAAGGACATGCACATGGCACCGTGGACAAACACTTCCAGTTCCATTTCCGCCGGAATCTTTGCCCGAATACCGGCGATCTCCTCCAGCGAAAGCTCCCGTGCCAGCACGGCACGTTTCACGCCGATATCATACAGAGCCTGACAGGTGGCATAGTTGACAATACCGGTCTGGGTGGACATGTGGATCTCCATATCCGGTGCCAGCTTCCGAGCCGTTGCCAGAAGCCCCAGGTCTGCCAGAATCAGGGCATCTGCTCCGGCTTCCTGTGCTTCTCGCAGGAACTGGGGAAATGTGGGAATTTCCTCGTTGCGGGGCAGGGTGTTGCAGGTGAGGTATACCTTTTTCCCGTACTGATGTGCCAGTGCAACAGCTTCGTGCAGCTGTTCCGCACTGTGAAAATTGCTTGCCGCCGCCCGCATACTGAAGCTTTCCCGTCCCAGATACACCGCATCTGCCCCGTAATCCAGAGCCCCGCGGAGGCGTTCCAGATCGCCGGCAGGTGCCAGCAGTTCCGGTTTATTCTTCTGTGTCATTGCTTTCCTCCTCGCTGCTTTCCGCAGCTGCGGCTGCTTCCTGCTGTTCCTGCACTTTCTGCTGGTTGGCTTCGTGCTCCTGCAAGGTTTCCGCAAAGTAGGTTTCCTTGGTGTCAATGTTGGAGTAGAAGAAATAGTAGTTGGTGTTGTCCGGATAGAGTGCCGCGTGAATGGCTTCGCTGCCCGGATTGCAGATCGGGCCAGCCGGCAGACCGGTGCACTGATAGGTATCGTAAGAAGTATACAGATCCTGATTATAGGATTCGCTGTGAGGCTTGATGACTTCTTCCACATACTTGGTGGTGGGGTCGGACTGGAGCAGCGGATACTCGGTGGCATTGTTCAGACGATTCCAGAATACGGAAGAGATCGTCGTCATCTGCTCGGTGTTCCCTGCCTCTGCCTGGATCATCGATGCCAGCGTAATGGTCTGATCCAGCGAAATATGCAGAGCGTCCATGCGGTCATACATGTCCTTGGTGATCTTGTCGTTGAAGTTCCCCAGAATCTTCTGGCAGACCAGTTCCACGTCCATTTCCTGATAGAATGTATAGGTATCGGGGAACAGATAGCCCTCCATCTGATAGAACTTTTCGTCCTGGAAGCTGGGCAGATAGTCCTCATAGGCATAGCCGAACTTCGCACTGTGGTTAAAGTAATCCAGAAATTCGTCGGCATCGCAGACGTTGTTTTCTTCCAGCAGATCTGCGGCATCTACCAGACGCATTCCCTCCGGAAATGTCACAGATACCGACAGCGAACTGTCCATGGGATCACTGATCAACTCGCTCAGAATGGTTTCATACGCCATGTCCGGACGCAGCTCATGGTCGCCGGGCTTAATGTCCTTGTCCTTGTCGCTCATGCCCACGATAAAGACAAAAAAGTCCGGCTTGGTAATGATCCCCGAATCCTGCAAAGTCCCTGCGATCTCTTTCATGGTGGCACCCTGCGGAATGGTAACGATCTTGGTGGAACTGTCGCTGTTGATGCCCAGAAGATCACGCCCGTAGACGATCAGAGCACTGGACAGCAAAATGGACACGCCAATGATGATAATGATCATTGCCAGTGCACTGATGACACGATGCTGTTTCCGCTTTTTGCGGGGACGCTTGGCGGTGCTGGCAGTGGTGCTATGTACCGATTCCGGACGAAACGGCTGGCTCTCCCCTTCCAGATCTTCATACAGCGGGTCATTTTCCAATACCGGCTGCCGGGCGGTGAACACCTGATCCGTATTCCACTGGGCACTGTTGAAAAGAACAGTGCGGTTGTCGGGCTCCGGTGCCGGTGTTTCCGCAGCCGGCTGCTGCTGTGTCTGTGGTGCTGCCGCAGGACGTACCGGTTCTGCCGGTGCCGACCGGGCTGCCGGAGCAGCGGGAGCCGGTTTTGGCGGTTCCGGATCCCGTGCCGGTGTGGGTTGAGGAGCCGGCTGGCTCTTGGGGGCAGCCGTTTCCCGCAGGATCTCATTCAGCAATTGATCGCGGTTGAAGTCTTTGTTATCCATTCCATACCTCCAGCGAAGATTCTGTAGCAATACCGTCCAGACGCTGGTCTGTCGGTTCCGTGGGCACACAGTCCGTGAGAAACGGTGTCAGTGCACAGCCGATTTTCAGCAAAAAGGGATACGCCGCCAGAAAGCGGTCGTAATAGCCGGCACCATAGCCCAGTCTGCCGCCCTTTCGGTCAAACGCCAGCCCCGGCACCAGACACAGCGGTGCCTGCTCCGGCTGGGGCGTGATGACCGGCAGCGTTTCCTGCGGTTCTGCCACGCCGAAGCTGCCGGAGAGCAGCTGCTGTTCCAGCGGCACTTCCCTGTTCAGCTGGTGAAATGCCATGCGGCGTTCCGGCAGACAGCGGGGCACGGCAACAATTTTACCGTCTGTCAGAGCCTGCCGGAGAATGCCCCGTGTTTCCGGTTCCTGCGGCAGGGCAACAAAACAAAACAGCTGGCGGCAGTTCCGGTAATACGAACTTTCCAGAAACCAGCGGCAAAGCCGCTGTTCCCCTGCGGCTTTTTCTTCCGGCGGCATTGCTTTGCGGCGGCGACGCATTTCCTGCCGGAGAGCCTGTTTTGCCGCAATCTGCTCAATCACAGAGAATAGACCCGCGAATCTGCTGCTGGATTTCTCTGCCGCATACGGCTCCCACCAGTTCCAGACCGAAATCCACTGCCACGCCGGCACCCCGTGCGGTAATGATCTTGCCGTCCCGAATGACACCGTCGCTGCCGATCTCTGCTCCGGTCAGTTCCTTTTCGAAGCCGGTATAGCAGGTAGCAGTCTTTCCGTTCAGCACGCCCTTGTGTCCCAGAATCGAGGGGGCAGCACAAATCGCACCGATCCAGCGGTCATTGGCAACGCAATAGTCAATGGCAGCCTGCACCACCGGAGAAGCTTCCTCGTTCAGCGTGCCCGGCATGCCGCCCGGCAGCACGATCATATCCATATCGCCGCCGATCTGCAATTCCTCTGCGGTGATGTCTGCGGTCACGGGAATGTGGTGCGAGCCGGTGACGATCTTTCCGGTCACGCCTACGGTGGTCACTTCCTGCTTGGCACGGCGGAGCATATCCACCGGTGCAAGAGCTTCGACTTCTTCAAATCCATTGGCAAGAAATACATAAATCATAGTGATGATCCTTTCTGTATGTTGAGGCAGCACCGCATAAAACCCGTCTGTGGGCTTTGCACACAGTCTGACATCAAAGCTTTGTGCAGTGCTGTTTTAAAATTTCCGGAGAAAGGCTTTCAGCACAGTTTCTCCGGCGTATGACAAGTTGCCGTCCATTTTTCCAGCAGCAGTTCCGGATAGTAGGACAGCTTCGATTTCCGCAGTCCGGCAATGCCCAGATCTTCCTCCCGATTCAGATAGGTGTAGTCCATGGCAAAGTGTGCCGCGAATTCCTGTGCCATTGCCGGATACGCCCCATGATAGCGGGTATCCGCCTTTTCAATGTGCACGCCAAACACATTGCTGCAAATGGGTTCTCCGATGGAGAACGCCGCCAGCCTGCCGTCTACCCGCAGCACGCCGCCTTTCAGTTCCAGTGCGGAAAAATTCTCGAAGAAGGTGTGAATGGCGTACTGCTCCGCCACGCTGGAAGCATCGGTATAGCCGTCCTTGGCGTTATAGCTTTCCGCTGCAAAGGCAATGCACTCGGCAAAGTCGTCCGGTGTCATCTCCGAGAAAACCGGAGCATACTTGGCAAACTGGGCAATATGATTTCGCTTTTTGTGATACTTCTTTCCGGAGAGTGCCACAAAGTCGGCGGTGCGATAGAGATAGTCCGCACTGTCGCGGTCGTTTTCCAGCGTGAACTGTTCCGGAAATACCGCCTGCAACAGCGGCAGGCTCTGCTGGGTCAAGCCGGTAATCACCAGCGGTTTCTGCATTGCCGCCGCGTATGCCGCCATTGCCGCGATCACCTGTTTCAGGTCGCCCGTCCCGCTGGGGAACGAAAAATGCGGCGTGCCGTCCGGCGTATCGAATGCACAGATCAGATAGAACCCCTCAAAGGCACAGATGCGGGAATCCGCCCCGCGGCACCATGCCAGATTGTTGGCGAAGCTGTATTCGCACCCCATGAAATCGGACTGCCGCAGAGCCGTCTGGATCCACGGGCGGTCTGCCAGAGTGATCTGCCGGAAATTCAGCATGCAAATGCCTCCTGTATGCGTCGGTATAATTCGTCCCGAATCTGTTCTACCGGATAAAGCTGTCTGCCGTCTGAAACCTCCACGAACTGCCACCCCAGCTTTTCGCCGGCATAGCGGGCAGCACGGTCACACTGTTCCAGATAGGCAAGGTCTGTCTCGTGAATGTCTTTTTTCGAAGCGTCCCCGTCATAGCGTTTGGCGAGAAGCTTCTGGGAAAGTTCCAGCGGCAGGGACAGAAACAGCACCAGATTCGGCTGGGGCAGTCCCAGTTTACAGTACTCATAATCCTCCAGCCATTCCAGATACCCGTCCCACTGCTCCTGCGGCAGCTTGCTCATCTGGTGAATGGCGTTGGACGTGGTATAGCGGCTGGCGAGGATCAGTTCCCCAGCCGTGTAGTTCTTTTCCCAGTCCAGCTTATAGTTGGCGTAGCGGTCTACGGCGTAGAAGCTGGAAGCGGCATAGGCGTTCACGCCGTCCGGCGTGTCGGAAAAATCGCCGCGGAGATACATTTTCACCAGTGCGGCAGAGGGCTTGTCATACATGGGAAAGCTGATCGGCTTTACCGTTTCGCCCTGCTCCGTCAGCAGCTTGCCCAGTGCGGCAAACTGGGTGGACTTTCCGCAGCCGTCCAGCCCGTCCAGCACGATAATTTTACCTTGTTTCACCATGGATCACCTCAAATTTTTCCCGTACTTCCTTCGCCTTGCCACAGCTCATCTTGCCCTCGGCACAGCCGCCGCAGTAGCAGGACGGACCGGCGGTGCGGAACAGGGCAGGAGAAACCTCGCAGCAGAGCCGGAGCATTTCCGTTGCCACTTCCCGAATCTCCCACTGTGCCCGATTGCAGCACCGCAGCCGGAAAAAGTTCCGCAGACTACGGACATTCATGGTCAGGATCATTTTGGTTTCACAGGCGTTAGGCAGCACATACCGTGCGTCCTCGATCGCCTTTTTCTCCGCCTTGGTGCGGGCTGCCTTTTCGGTGCAGCCCTGTGCCAGAAATTCCGGCACATATTTCGCCGCCAACGCGTCCGCCAGCCGGTTGTAGCTGTCAATGGACTGCTGCATGGCGTTTTCGTATTCCCGCAGCAGTTCCGGCTCGGCAGCAATTGCCGGAGGTGTCACAAAGACAAAGTGATCCTGCCGCACATACCGCTGGCTCTGCACGGAAAACGAAGCAATGCGGTGACGGGTCACCTGTGCCAGAAACGAACGGGAAACGCCCTCGATCCCAAATGTAAATGTCACATGTTCCACGGGGCTTTCGTGACCGAATCCCGCCAGCATTTACACAAACTGTTCTGCACGCTCCTGCGAAATGGACTCCCGCAGAGCCTCTACATCGGTGTCAGAATAACATAGCCGTGCCGCAGCGGCAACGGTCTGTTCCGGCGTGGGGGTATGTGCCAGCAAAACCACCTTCATAGTATCACACTCCTACTTTTGATTATACTTTATTGATTACACTCTATTATACCACAGAAGCTGCCTGTTTTCAAGTGCTTTTCCGCAGATGCAAAACAGCCGCCGGCAATGTCGCCGACGGCTGTTTGCGTTTCTGTGGACAGCACCCCACAAAGCTCGCCTGACAGCTTTATGCAGTGTTTCCTTAGTCTTGTTCTGCCTGCTCCGGCAAGGGCTTGTCGTCCGGCGTTTTGGCTTCCGGATGATCGTCATAGTCCATTTTCCGCACGTGATACTGCACATCTTCCAGCAGCTTCCGGTTGGCTGCCACAGTATCCCCCAGCAGACCAATGGTAATGGTCTGGAATCCGATCATCATCAGGGACGATGCCAGAATCAGCGACTGCACATGGCCGTGTCCGCCGCCCATGCAGAAGTACACCAGAAAACGAACTCCCACAGCAACGCCCAGCAGGAACAGGATCGTTCCCAGAACGCCGAAGAAATGCAGCGGGCGGTACATTGCCGTAGAGCGAATGATCACCGATGCGGAACGCTTCATATACCGCCACATGCTGGAAAACAGACGGGAGGGTCTGGTTTCCGGATTGGTACGGATCGGCACCGAAGCCACTGCCATTTTGCTCTGTCCCGCCTGAATAATCGTTTCCAGCGTGTAGGTATACTCGTTGACCACGTTCATTCGCATCGCGGTTTCTCTGGAATAGGCACGGAAACCGGACGGTGCGTCCGGTACGTCAGTGTTCGAAGCCACCCGCACTACCCAGCTGCCCAGATGCTGGAATTTCTTCTTTTTCCACGAAAAGTGTTCGGTTTCGTCAATGGGACGTTCGCCGATGACCATATCCGCCTTGCGTTCCAGAATCGGACGCACCAGCTTTTCGATGTCCTCGCCGCAGTACTGGTTGTCTGCGTCGGTGTTGACGATAATGTCCGCACCCAGCCGCAGGCAAGCGTCCAGACCAGCCATAAAGCCCCGTGCCAGACCCTTGTTCCGCCGGAACGACACAACATGGTGAAATCCCAGTTCTCTCGCCCGCTGTACCGTCTTGTCCCTGCTGCCGTCGTTGATGATCAGATACTCAATGGTATCGATGCCGTCAATGTGACGGGGCAGGTCATTGTACGCCAGTTCCAGTGTTTTCTCCTCATTGTAACATGGTACCTGAATGATCAGTTTCATATACTTCTTCCCTTTCTCCATATTTCAGAGCCGCTTATGCCGCTTCGAATTCCACATCCTGCAACGGGATTCCCAGCTCCCGTTCATCGTCCTCCATCACACAGCTGCCCTTCCAGAGTTTCGACTGGAATGTGACAATGTTCGAGCCGTCGTGCAGGACTTCCTTGGACACCGACAGCGTATACTCACCGTCGTTTTGCTGGTCGTCCAGCGTGATCGTTCCAACGTCGTTGCCGTTTACCAGCACATGCACCACATACGGATTCTGGTGGATCTGGTACAGTGGCACGGCTCCGCCCAGCGAAACCGTCATATTGTAATCCCGCTTTTGCAGGTCACACTGCACGGAAGCGTTCTCGCTGCCCGACCAGCAGAAGTTCCCTTCCAGCGGATAGAACCCATAGTATGCCGTATTGGCACAGGTGCTTGCCGGATAGGACAGGTTCTGTTCTTCGCCCCAGTACGCATACAGGGAAACCGTATAGCTGACTTCCTGATAGGACAGCGGGAACATGATAATGCGTCTGCCGGTATTGCCGTAGTTTTCGTCTGTGCTCTGGGTAATGGTATTGGTGTATACCTGCTGGAACTGATGCTCAAAGGAATCGTTCCACTTGCCGTTTCCCAGATAGTACACATGGTCATACTGCCCAGCCAGTTCTGCCGCCTGTGTTTCCGGATCTTCCATTTCCGGATACATTGCCGCACCGGTGGTGGCACGCAGCGTCAGATACAGTGTCCACATGTCGTCGTCGCCGACGATCACGCAGTCATCAGAATCGATCTCATTGGACAAGTCCTCCAGCACCGACCATGTCATGCGGGTGTCGTCCTGATGTGTCGCCAGAAAATAGTCAAAGGGCGAAACAAACAGCAGGCATGCCGTCATCACCGGCAGCGTCACTCTCGCACGGAGTTTGTCCAGTGTCAGTGCCGCAAACACGGCGGCAATGGGCATAAATGGTGCCAGATAGCGACCATAATAATAGTAGAATTCCACCTCTGTCCGCAAAAATGCAGAGTATACCACCACGCAGTAAAATGCGGCTACCAGTATCACCAGATGCTTGGGCGTTTCCAGATAAGTTTTCGGGCGAATCACACCTACTACCCACGCAATGGGCAGCAGGAACAAGCCCGAACCACAGACAAATCCCCACAGGGTGTTCCCCTGCAATTTCAGCAATGGATTTTCTGCGGTAAGCACCTTTGCACCGATGTACAGCACCAGTGCCACCAACAGAAATTCCACCAGCACCACTGCAATTTTGGAGTGCTGCACCCACTGCATATAGGTTTCCGTGGAAGTGTCCCGATTTTTCCGGCAGATCAGGAAATAGGCCAGACACAGGTAAATTCCCACAGCCACCAGCCCCACGCCGCACAGCAGCGGCACCAGCACCGGCAGATCTTTCTGGGAGATCCCAGCCACGAAAAATGGGCGGTAGTTGTTCATGGTGTAGAACGGCTGGACATGCCGCATGGCGAAAAAGCTGATGCAGTAGCCCACAAGTGTCACCGGCATGAGAATCGCAAAGCTTTTCCGGCGGGTGATCCAGAACATGCCGCCATAAAGCACCACAAACAGCGGTATCATGGTATAAATCGACACGTGAAAGCACGAAAAAACAGCAATGGGAATGATCGAAAGCCATTGCCGATAAGGGTGTTCCTCATCTGTCAGCAAATAGAGGAACAATACCAGCAGCACCACCAGAAAGCTTTCCGTCAAAGCGGACTTTTCCACCCAGACCACGATTGGCGAAGCCGCAAACACTGCACAGGCAAGTGCACTGCTGCTTTTCCGAATTTTCAAATTTTGGCAAAGAAAAAACAACAAAAAAATAGTACAGCCATAGCATAAGGTCTGTACCCCCTGCATATTTGCCATACCGAAGATTTTTCCCCACATTGCCAGCATCGATGCATAGGTGGGAATTCCGTGATAGATGCCGGAAACCGGACTGACATTGCGGTCATAGACTGTAGCAGGATAATCCTCTGTTTCCAAGTCGTATCCCACCAAGCAGGAAAACACCTTGTCGTGAAACAATTCCTGCTGCTCCTTGGAAAGCGTATGATATTCCGCAAAGTCCTGCTGGCGATCTGTGATGCCGTTCAGGAAGTTGACCGCCACCGTCTGATACACGCCCTCGTCCTGTCCCATGCCAAACAGCTCATGCTTGAATGCCACCAGCACAAAACCGCCGGCAAGCACCACCGCAGGAATCCAGTAGGCACGCACGTTCCATGAAATCCGCACCAGCTGTTTCCACGGGGTCTTGTCCCGCAGCTTTCGTACCAATACTGCCGCGATGCCCACCAGCAGTTCCACAGAAACTGCCGCAATGACACAACGCCGCAGCGAAAACTGATCCAGTACAAAAAGCCCCATGCCGGAAATCACCCATGTGCAGAGCCAGTAAACCACGCCCAGCACCAGAAGTTCCAGCACATTGGTCTTTTTCCACCAGACACCAACTGTCAGTGCCGCCAGTACAACCCCCAGCAGCACTGCTCCTGTAAATAAACTCATCCCTTTTTCTTCTTCCTCCACTGCGTTTTCCGCGTCAGTCTTTCTCCGGACTGACCCACTCTATGATCTGCTGAAAACGCTGCATAATACTCTCCCAATCGTAATATGCCGTGATGTATGCCCTCGCATTGGCACACAGCTGCATATACTCCACGGGGTGCTGCATCAGATATTGCAGAGCACCCTCAAACTCAAAATAACTCTGATAGAACAAGCCGCCGTTGCTCTTTTTGCAGTGTCCCTGCAGCACCGGACTTCCTCCGTTGACCAGCACCGGCACAGACATTGCCATAGATTCCAGCAGCGTCATGGAAACGCCCATCTGTCGGGACGGAATCACCACGGCTTTGGCTCCGGCAATGGCACTGAACTTTTCGTTCTCCGGCAAAAAGCCCAGTGCCAGAATATCCGGATGCTCCGGAATCCGGCAGATCTTCTTTCCCGCCAGCACCAGCTTCAGCTTGCTGCCGGTCCGCTTCTGGAACTCCATGAAGTACCGCATCAGCATGGGGCATTCCTTTTTTTCGTCCACCTGCCCCACATAGAGCAGATATTCACCGTCCAGCCCGTATTGCCGCCGGAATGTGCCGGTGTCCACCTGCCGCGGCACGTCCATGCCCAGTCCCATTACGGCACAGGGGATCGGCTCTGACAGCGGAAACCGCCGGCGAACCAGCAGGCGTTCTTCTTCCGACAAAAAGACAAATGCCCGCGGCTTCTGGTACAGGCTTTCCAGTGTGGAAAACCGCAGGAACGGGGTATCCTGTGCCATAGGGATAAAAATCGCCCGATTTCCCGCCAGCGGCAGTCCGGCATAAGTCAGATAGTTGGCATCGGACAGAAACAGGATCGCCCCATAGGTTTCCCGATACCGCTGCAAATAGCGGATCAGGTCTGGTGCATAGGGTCCGTGTTTTTCGAACCACTCTTTCTCTGTCACCAGATTAGATCTGCCCTGTGCCAGTTCTGCCAGATATGCCTCGTCGAATGCCTGAAAATCTCTGGCACGCATCTGCTGTACGGAGAACCGGCGTACTGTGACACCGCGAATCATCTCCACGTCCCGCACATACCAGTCTTTCCATGTGGCACTGTCCACTGCCTTGGTGGTCAGCACCTCCACTTCATACCGGTTTGCCAGATGTTCTGCAATTTTTCGGGCATAGGTTTCGCTGCCGCCGCTGATCTCCAGCCCGTACCGCGGGTGAACCAGTGCGATTCGCTTCATGTTCTCACGCTCCCATCAGCTTCTGGAAAAATGTCCGGTATTTTTCCACGATCACGTCCCACTCGAAGTTTTCCCGTACAAACGCCCCGCCGTTGGCACCCAGTTCTGCGGCTGCCTCCGGATTTTGCAGGATGTACTGCACACAGCCCTCGAATTCAAAGTAATCCTTGAAATACAGACCGCCGTTGGAACGCTTGGCGAAATCCTTTGTCACGGCACACTGGGACGAAACCAGCACCGGTCTGCCGCAGAGCCAGCTTTCCATAATGACCAGCGAAAAGCTTTCGTTATGAGAGGGCTGACAGAGCAGTGCTGCCGCCGCCATGGCGTTGTACTTGTCCTGCTTGGAAACGAAGCCCAAGTCATAGACATCGTCTTTCACCGATTCCGGAATGGCAATATCGCCGCCGCCGATCAGCACCAGCTGAAGGTCGTCCTTCTGCCGCTGTTTCCATTCGGCAAAGTACCGCAGCAAAGTGTGGACGTTTTTGCCCACGTCCTTTCTGCCGGCGTACAGGAGAAAGGGCTTGTCGATATGGTACTGTTTCCGGAATGTTTCCGCATCGGACTGAATCCTGGTATCCATACCGATGCCCATGCAGATCTGCTCGGTGGTGGTGAAGTCGTACACCCGATTTGCCAGTTCCATTTCCGGCATAGCATTGTAGATCATGCCCCGTGCTTTCACATACGCCTGCCGGAACAGCCGCATGTACACATAGGCTTCGTCATGGAAGCAGGGGATCAGCACCGACTTTTCCGGACAAACCTGCATGCCGTAGTATGTCGTGCCGAACATATACGGGATAAAAACAAACAGACCATACTCGTCGGCAGTGTCCCGCATGTACTCGTACAGCTGGGGACTGTTGACCATTTCCTCCACGAAGATCTGTTCTTCCTTGGGAGAGATCTGCTTGCCGTCCATCAGCTTCCGGTTCACGCGGTCAAAAGCGGCAGTGTCCCGCCGCCGCACCGGAAACCGGCGAACCGTGATGTTCCCCACCACGGCAGTTCCTGCGGCGTAATAGTTTTCATTCCAGTCGGCGGTGAATTCCTTGACACATGTAGTCAGGATCTCCACTTCCATACCTGCCTGCTGCAAGTGTGCAGTGACTTCCCGCAGTTCCATTTCTGCACCGCCGGGAATATTTTCTCCAAACCACGGAATAACGAATCCAATTTTCTGCATGACGATATGACCTCCTGCCAATGTACCGCGTTCTGCGGCGTACCTTCTCAAAGACAGCACTGCACCAAACCCGCCTGACGACCGGAAGTGCATCTTACGCACCGGCTTTGTGCGGTACTGCCCAAAAATTTTTTCCCCTATAATGATTTACTTCCGCTTTTTCGAAACCGGCGGAACGGTGTCGATAAACTGCTGCAGCTGTCTCTCGAACACCTTTCGAATTTCCGGATAGGCGAATTCCTGCTGCCGCCGGTGCTGTTCTGCCACGATCTCCCGCCGCAGTTCCGCATTGCGGAGCACATGGTCTGCCGCCAGTGCCGCTTCCATGGGATCATTGGTGGGCAGCAGAATGCCGCTTCCGCCCAGCGTATCGGAAATTGCCGACGAATCGTATGCCAGAATCGGCAGATTGAAATACATCGCTTCCACCAGCGGCACACAGAAGCCCTCGTGGTCGCTCATGCACAGGAACAGGTCTGCCAGATGATAGTATGCCAGAATCTGTGCAAAAGGAATGTGCCCCGTAAAGACCACGTTGTCCAGTTCCAACGCTCCCACATAGCGGCGGAGGCGGTGGTAATACCGTTCCATGCCGTTGTACGAACCCACGATGAACAGGCGGGACTTGGGATTGCAGTACTTCTTATAGCAGTAAAACGCCCGAATCACGTCCTCCTGCTTCTTGTTCGGAGCCACACGGCCGACGAAAATGAAATTGGTGTAGCCGTCGTCCTGATAGTGTTCCATGACGGACTGATCCGGTGTCTTGGCGTAGTCGGCAAAGGGGATCAGGATCGGACGCACGGTAATGGGGCAGCGGTAGTTCAGTTCCCGCAGCACATCGCCGTTATAGGCGGAGTCTGCCATACAGCCGTCCACCTTGTCTGCCAGATGACAGAGTCCACGCATGCCGTATTCTGCCGATTCCATTGCCGCCTCATTATAGCCCTTGAAGAAGCGGGGCGGAGTGATGTTGTGGAATACCATGAGTTTCCGGCAGGGGTACTTCTCCAGAGAAAAGTTCAGTTCCGAACCGGTGGACATGTGATACAAAATCACGTCCTCGCCGGAAAGGCGGGGCATTTTTTCCACCTGCTGTGCAGTGCCCTCCGGCAGTCTGCCGTCAATGACTTCTGCATAGATGCCGGTCTGATAGCCCATGCCGCGAATGACCTTGTCCAGTGCACGGACATCGTTTCCGATCGCATCGCCCATGGCAAGGGTAGGCAAAAGCTGCAATACTTTCATCGAGCGTCCTCCCCGTTCAGCTTCGCCTGTAATGCGGCAATCTGTGCCTGCATCTGTTCCATGGCGATCTTGGTGTTCTTCTGCTGGAGTTCCAGTGCCTCCACCTTATCCAGCAGTTCCTTGGTGCTGTGCATGCGGGATTCCCGAATGTACAGTTCCACCTGCTGTTCTGCCTGTGCGATGTTGGCATTCAGGCTGCTCTGCTCTGCCGCATAGGGCTCCACATAGAAGCTCATGAATTTCCGCAGGACTTTCTTGAAAAAGACTGCCACGGGATTTCCTGCCAGAGGACGATACGGGTCTACGCGGTGGTGTTCGCTGATATACTGCACGTTGCCGCGGAGCATGTCCGCATCGAACCGTTCCACATAGATCCCTGCATCTGCATCTGCGGGGACATCGGCAAACGACAGCATGTCACTGCTGTATCCCTTTTCCTGAATTTCTGCCCGAATTCCGGACATGATCTCTTCTACATTTACGCTCATTGCTGCGATACTCCTTTAACCTTCCAGCGAAACGCCGGTGATTTTTTCATAAAACTGCTTGTCCAGAAAAATCGAGTTGATACCCGTAAAGGCATATTCCACATACCCCTTTTCCTGCATGAACCGCAGGATCTCCGGATTCTTCTTTCCCGCCACCAGCTGTTTGGAATAGGGGATCATTTCAATGATCATGGTGGTGGGACGATATTTTGCAAAGTCGATGCTGCGGAGGATCTCCATTTCCATGCCCTCAATATCCAGATTCAGGATCTTCGGGGCACCGCCCAGCTGTTCCATGAGGTCGTTGACCGCCACGGTCTGCATGGGAATGGTTTCCAGCACCCGCACTGCCGGATTGGCACGGAGCACCTCGGAAACATCTCCCGGAGCCGAAAGCCCGTCGGCACTAAGCACATGGAAATCCAGCGTTTCGCCGGAAACCGGACCGACACAGGCGTTGATGACCTGATCTTTCGGTCTTGCCCGCCGCAGTTCCTCTGCCAGCTTCGGATTGGCATCGACCAGAATGCCGGTGGCTCCCTGCTGATAGAAGAACCAGGTGTTGCTCATATCGCAGGGGTGATTGGCACCCAAGTCCAGATAATTGCATTGTGAAAGCGGAACACCCAGCATGACAAAGATGTACATGAGAATGGCATCTTCGCCTGCCTGTGAATAGCTTTTTTTGTTGAACAGCTGAAGTTCAGACGGCAGCAGCAGACCCGCTTCTCTCATGCCGTCCTCTGCCCACTCCATACGCCGCTGCAAGTCATTTGTCTGCCCCGTAGTCTGCTGCAGCTGGGCATCGATGTTGTTGCGATGCTCGTCCTGTGCGGCAGCGTGCAGTTCCAGATGATCCAGCCGTTCCTGCGATGCCGTGTTGAATTGCTGTTGCTGTGCGTCTTGTGCTTTCCTTTCTTCTCTCTCTTTTTCCATTTGTGCCAGCTGCATCTGCTGCGTTTTCACCTGCTGTTCCAGCATCTGAATGTGCTGTTCCAGCAGATACGCACCAGTCGCCCGATACAGACAGCGGCGAAAAAACCCCTTTTTCACAATATCGCTCATTCTTTTTTATTCTCCTGTCTTGCGTTCCAGTGCCTTTCCGTCCACGAACCACTGGGACTCCAGCCGGCAGACACCAATGTCCCGATGCTCTGAAGTCACGGCAAACGCCTGAATCCGGCGAATGTCATCGTAATAGGTGCCGTCCGGTGCATGGACTGCCACGTCCAGAAAATAGCGTCCCGGCAGCAAATGATTGCGGAACCGCACTTCGATTTCGCCGTTGGGCTGCAATGCCACCCACGAGTCCGATTCGATCTCCACATTGGTGCCGTAACAGTGGACACTGTCCTCCCGAAAGATCCCGTACCCGAAGTTGCCCTTGGGGGTCTTTTCCGGTTCTACGCAATGATATTTGAGCCGCAGGGTGATCTCGTCACCGGTGCGGAACACATACTTGGATTCGCCGTCCTCGTCCAGCAGGGCGGCATCTGTAAACTGTACCTGACCGGTCCCCAGACGAACTGCCGACTTTTCACAGAATGCCGGCAGTTTCTGCTTGGAGAGCTTTTCCGCATCTGCGGTTTTCTCCTCGGCAGGCGTTTCCGCAGATCCCTCTGCGGCTTTTTCGGCTTCTTCTGCGGCAGCGTGTTCTTTCTGGCGGTCGGCTTCTTCCCGTTCCAGACGGATCTGTTCCATTTCGGACAGATAGTGCTCGTCCACGTACTTGGGAACGCCTTCTTCCTTGATTAGACCGTCCTCGATCCAGATACACCGGTCGCAGATCTGTTCGATCTGTCCCATAGAGTGGGACACGATCACAATGGTAGTACCTTCTGCCTTGATCTCCTGTAGCTTCTGGAAGCACTTCGCCTGAAAGTTGACATCGCCTACCCCCAGAATCTCATCGATCAGCAGCACATCTGCGTCCACGTTGATCGCTACGGAAAAGGCGAGCCGCATGTACATACCGGAAGAATAGGTACGCACCGGATTGTCGATGAACTGTTCCAGTTCGGAAAAGTCGATGATCGTTTGCAGACGGGAATCGATTTCTTTCTTGCTCAGTCCGAAAATGGAAGCATTGGTGTAGATGTTTTCCCGTCCACTCATATCCGGATGAAAACCGGCACCCAGTTCGATCAGGCTGGACACCCGACCTTTGATGGTGATGGTGCCGCTGTCGGGATAGAGGATCCGTGTCAGCAGCTTCAGCGTGGTGCTCTTGCCGCAGCCGTTGTGTCCGATCAGACCCACGGCTTCTCCACGCTTTACCGTGAAAGAAATGTCCCGCAGCACCTGACGGTTCTCATACCGCCGGCGGTTCCGGAACAGGAGCCGTTCCTTAAAGCTCTGTCCCTTGTCCAGAAACACCTTGAAGTGCTTCTTGACATGGTCCACAATAATTGCATTTTCCTGTTTGCTCTCTGCCGCCATTACAATTCCTCCGCAAAGCCCTTTTTCAATTTTCCGAACGCCAGCATACCCAGCACCAGGAACAGGGCTCCCAGCACGACTGCCTCCAGCAGACTGGTCAGATCCGGCACCTGAGCGTAGTACAGCACATCCCGATAACAGCTGATGACCGAGGACATGGGGTTGATGTGATAGACAAACCGCAGCTTCTCCGGAATCATGTCAATGGAATAGAAGATCGGTGTCATGTACATCCACACCATAGTGATGATGCCGAGAATGTGCTCCAGATCGCGGAAATAGACCGTGACTGCCGAGGACAGCATCGCCATGCCCAGTGCCAGAAAATATTCCACTATCATAATCACCGGCAGACACAGCAGAGCCAGCGGGTTCAACGAAATGCCGGAGATCACCATGACGGGGAAAATGATGAGGAAGCACAGCAGCATGTTGACAAAGCAGCTTGTCACATAGGAGATCGGTATGACTTCCCGCGGGAAGTAGATCTTCTTGATCAGATCCTTCTGTGCCACAATGGAACTGGAGCCACCGGTGATCGACGAGGAAAAGAAGATCCACGGGATCAGGGCGACAAACAGGTACAGATAATACTTGTCGATGCCAGCTTTCATGATGTAGGTAAACACAAAGGTGTAAACTACCAGCTGCATCAGCGGGTTGATAAACGTCCACAAAAAGCCCAGCACGGAACCTTTATACCGTCCACGCAGGTCTTTTTTCACCAGACTGAAGATCATCTGGCGATACTGATAAATTTCCTTGCAAATTTTCATAAAAACGTCCTGTCTGGGGCTTGCGGTACTGCACTGCTGTTTTCTGCACGGCAAGCCCGAATCAAAGTGTTCGTGCAGAATACACGTATATTTTATTATAACCGATTTCCGCGAAAAAGTCAATGTTTTTCCAGCATTCCGACAGATTGCACAAGAGCCTGCCGCTTTTTCGAAAAATGGAATCGATTTCTCCAAAATTCACAGCAAACAAAAAGCCGGTGCAGAAAAAAACTGCTCCGGCTTTTCTGTTTCACATATGCTGCACCGCGTCAGAACTTACGCTCTGTCTTCGATGTAGTTTACGATGTCGCCAACGGTCTTGATGTTTTCCAGATCTTCGTCAGCAACCTTGACACCGAATTCTTCCTCAACGGACATTACCAGATCTACCAGATCCAGAGAGTCTGCACCCAGATCGTCCTGCATGGAAGCTTCCATTGTCACTTCGTCTTCTTCAACACCCAGCTGATCTACGACCAGTTCCTTCAGCTTGTCAAAAATTTCTTCTTTTGCCATGTTCTTTCTTCCTCCAATAATTTGATGTTGCACCCTCCTGCGGAAGGCGGCGTCACCGGCAGAAACCATGACGGGTTTCGCCGTTCAAACCGGCATGGTTTTAGTTTTCTTCAAACACGCCGATTTTCCTAAACTTAGTATACCGTTCTTTTTGCAAAACGTCAATATCTTTTTGTAATTTTTCTGTTATCGTTTCCGCCAAATATTCCTTGATATTTGCCGAGATTTTGTCTATATCGCCCTGTGCCCCTGCTTCCGGCTCCGGAATAATGGCTTCTGCCACGCCAAAACGCACCATATCCTCTGCTGTGATCTGCATGACCTCACAGGCTTCCTGTTCGCGGGAGGCATCTTTCCACAGGATCGATGCGGCTCCGCGGGGAGAGATCACAGAGTACAACGCGTTCTCCAGCATTGCCAGAGCATCGCACACGCCCAGTGCCAGAGCACCGCCGCTGCCGGCTTCGCCCAGCACTACAGAGATCACCGGCGTTTTCAGCATCATGAACTCTGCGATATTTCTGGCGATTGCCTCGCCCTGTCCCCGTTCCTCGGCTTCTACGCCGCAGAACGCACCGGGGGTGTCGATCAGGCAAATGATCGGGCGGTGGAATTTCTCCGCCTGATGTGCCAGACGCAGAGCCTTGCGGTAGCCCTCCGGATGCGGCATGGCGAAATTCGACGCCTTGTTTTCCCGCAGGTTTCTGCCCTTGACCTGTGCCAGAATCGTCACCGGCAAGCCGTTCAGTCTGCCGATGCCGCCGATAATGGCACCATCGTCCCCGAAATTCCGGTCGCCGTGCATCTCATAGAAATCTGTAAAGATCCGCGGGATATAATCCCGAACGGTGGGACGGTTTTTGTCCCGTATCAAAAGCTGGCGTTCCCACGCCGTCCGGTGCTGCTGCTGTTGTTCCATTGTCAAGCACCTCCTGCTTCTTGTTCCCGATCGTAGCCGTGGAGTTTCAGCAGATGCGACAGCGTGCTACGCATGCTGCGGCGTTCCACGATCATATCCACAAAGCCCTTTTCCTGCAAAAATTCTGCCAGCTGGAAATTGTCGGGCAGCCGCTGGCGAATCGTCCCCTCGATGACACGTCTGCCGGCGAACCCGATGAGCACCTTCGGCTCTGCCAGAATAATATCTCCCAGCGAAGCAAACGAAGCGGTCACGCCGCCGGTGGTGGGGTCTGTCATGACGGTCAGATACAGCAGTCCGGCATCGTTGTGCTTTGCCACTGCTGCCGAAGTCTTTGCCATTTGCATCAGAGAGATGATACCCTCCTGCATTCTGGCACCGCCGGAGGCTGTGAATGCCACTACCGGCAAGCCTTTTTCCGTAGCGGTTTCAAAGGCACGGGTGATCTTTTCGCCCACCACGCTGCCCATAGATGCCATCATGAAATGGGAGTCCATGATAATCAGCACGGTGCGGGAGCCTTTAATGGTGCACTCTCCGGTGATGACAGCGTCTTTCAGCCCCGTCATGGTCTGGAGAGATTCCACTTTTCTGGCATACCCCGGAAATTGCAGGGGATCTGCACTGTGCATCTCTGCATCATATTCCACAAACGAACCGCTGTCCACCGTCAGCCGCATGCGTTCTGCGGCGGTGAGCCGTGCATGATAGTTGCAGTGGGGGCAGACCTTGTTCAGTTCCTGAAACTTGCTTTCCGGCGTGGTCTGCTGGCAGCGGGGACACTTGAACACCGGCTCATGTTCCTCCGGTGCGTCGTCGTTAAATCGTTTGGTGACGTTTTTGAACAGTTCTTCCAATGCCATGTTACATTCTCACCTTACTTTCCGTTTTCCTTCTCGCCGTTCTTGGAATCCGCAAGGAATTTTTCCAAAAAGGTGTTGTCATATGTACCGGCTTCGAAGTCCTTGTTCTTGATCAGCCGCAGCTGGAAGTCAATATTGGAATCGATGCCGTCCACGATAAATTCCGCCAGTGCCCACCGCATTTTCATGATCGCCTGACTGCGGGTCGGGGCATGGACGATCAGCTTTGCGATCATGGAATCGTAGTACGGCGGAATGGTGTAGCCCTGATACACAGCACTGTCCACACGAATTCCCGGACCGCCGGGGATATGGAGAGACCGGATCTTTCCGGGGGAGGGACGGAAGCCCTGCTCCGGATTTTCCGCATTGATGCGGCACTCGATCGCATGCCCGCGAACCTGAATGTCCTCCTGTGTAAACGGCAGGGGCTTGCCCTGTGCCACCAGCAGCTGAGTCTGTACCAGATCAACTCCGGTGACCCATTCGGTGACAGGGTGTTCCACCTGAATACGGGTGTTCATTTCCATGAAATAGAATTTCCGGTCGTCGTCTACCAGAAATTCAATGGTGCCGGCGTTGTAATAGCCGCACGCCTTTGCCGCACGGACAGCGGCTTCCTGCATGGCTTTCCGCAGTTCCGGTGTCATCAACGGGCTGGGGCTTTCCTCCAGCACTTTCTGGTTCCGCCGCTGCATGCTGCAATCACGCTCGCCCAGTGCCACAGTGTTGCCCATCTGGTCTGCAATGATCTGGATCTCCACGTGATGCGGTCCCACGATCAGCTTTTCCAGATAGACTTCATCGTTGCCGAAGAACAGCTTGGCTTCTTCCTTTGCCACGGACATCTGTTCTTCCAGCTGGTCTTCCCGATCGATCCGGCGAATGCCGCGTCCGCCGCCGCCGGCAGAGGCTTTCACCAGTACCGGATAGCCGATCTCTGCGGCGATCTTCTTGGCTTCTTCCACAGAAGAAATGGCACCGTCCGAACCGGGGATGACCGGCACGCCGGCAGCCTTCATGGTTTCCTTGGCACGTGCCTTGTCGCCCAGCATGGAGATCGACTCCGGTGACGGGCCGATGAAAGTGATGCCGTTATCGATGCAAAGCTGTGCAAACTCCGCACTCTCCGACAAAAAGCCGAAGCCGGGGTGCAGTGCTGTTGCACCGGTATTCTGGCACGCCGAGATGAGGGCGTTCATGTTCAGATAACTGTCCTGTACCGAGGGCGGTCCGATGCAGACGGATTCGTCCGCGATCTCTGCATGCAGAGCCGTCCGGTCCGCAGTGGAATAGACCGTGACGCACTGCAAGCCTGCTTCACGGCAGGCACGAATGATACGCACGGCAATTTCACCGCGGTTTGCAATTAAAACCTTTTTCAACATCTTGCTGCCGCCTTACTGCTCCACTGCGAACTTGATTTCGCAGGTCACGGCACGCTTGCCGTCTACGCTGGCGATCGCCTTGCCGACACCTACCGGTCCACGCTGTGCAATGATCTCCACTTCCAGATCCAGCACATCACCGGGAACTACCTGCCGGCGGAACTTTGCCTTATCGATTCCGGCAAAGAGGGCGATCTTGCCCTTGAATTCCGGCTGGGACAGAATGCAGACCGCACCTGCCTGTGCCAGCATCTCGACCATCAGCACGCCCGGTGTCACCGGCTTTTCGGGGAAATGTCCCTTGAACCAAAAGTCGTCTGCCTTGATATATTTCCGTGCCACAACACGCTTTCCCACTTCCATTTCCAGAACCTCATCAATGAGGAGGAACGGGGCACGGTGGGGAATGATCTCCTTGATCTGTTCCTGATTGAGCAATACTTCTGCCATGTCTGCACTCCTTTACGAAAGAATCATCAGCGGCTGGTCATATTCTACCGCATCGCCGTTTTTCACCAGAATTTCCTGTACTACGCCGTCCACGTCGCTGGTGACTTCGTTCATCAGCTTCATGGATTCGATAATCAGCACCACGTCGCCCTTTTTCACGGTATCGCCCACCTGTACAAACGGCGGCTGATCCGGAGAGGGAGCCGCATAGAAAGTACCTACCAGCGGAGCCTTGATCGACTTGCCTGCGGGCTTCTGGGAAACTGCCGGTGTTTCTGCCGGAGCTGCCGGTGCAGCAGCGGAAACTGCCGGCGAAGCAGCCACAGGTGCACCTGCCGGCGGCATCGGCGGCGGGCACTTCTTACCCTTTACGGTAATATATTTTTCACCGTCCGCAATGGTGATCTCGCCCAGTTCCTTTGCAGCCACGATGTCTGCCAGTTTTTCAATGGTTTCCAGATCCACCATGTTATAAATTTTTTCACTCATGTCTGATTCTCCTTAGTCTGTGCACTTCTTGAAGCAGAGTGTCGCATTGTGTCCGCCGAAGCCCAGCGAGTTGGACAGTGCGGCATTCACCGGCATCTCTACCGGACCGTCCACACAGTAATCCAGATCGCACTCCGGATCCGGTGTGGTATAGCCGATGGTCTGGTGAATGAAGCTGTCCCGAATGGACAGGGCACAAACTGCCGCTTCCACTGCACCGGTACCGCCCAGCATGTGACCAGTCATGGACTTGGTGGAGTTGATCTTCACCTTTCGTGCCTGCTCCTCGCCCAGAGCGATCTTCACCGCCTTGGTTTCCAGCATATCGTTCAGGTGTGTGGAGGTGCCGTGGGCATTGATATAGGTGATGTCCTCCGGCTTCAGACCAGCTTCGGTGTAAGCCTCAATCATTGCCTTGGAAGATGCACCGCATTCGTCTGCCGGAGCTGTCATATGGTATGCATCGCAGGTCGCACCGTAGCCAGCCAGTTCGCAGTAGATCTTTGCACCGCGAGCCTTGGCGTGTTCGTATTCCTCCAGCACCAGTACCGCAGAGCCCTCACCCAGTACAAAGCCGCCGCGGTTCAGGTCGAACGGGGTAGAAGCCTTTGCCGGATCACTCTCGGTAGTCAGTGCCTTCATGGTACGGAAGCCGCCCAGTGTAAATTCGGTAATAGTGGATTCGCTGCCGCCGCAGAGGCAAACGTCCAGATAGCCGTCCTTGATTTTGCGGAACGCCTCGCCAATGGCGTGGGTCGCCGATGCACAGGCAGTGGTGGTGCAGAAGTTGTCGCCGCGGAAGCCGGTGCGGATCGCTACCTGTCCGGCAGCCATGTTGCCGATCATCATGGGCACAAAGAACGGAGAGATCCGTCCCGGTCCCTTTGCACGATACTTGTCGTGTTCTTCTTCGATTCTGCCGATGCCGCCGATACCGCAGCCGATAATGGTGCCTACACGATACGGATCCATATCCTTGAAATCCGTGCCTGCGTCCTGCAACGCCTGAATCGCAGATGCCACGGCGATCTGGGTAAAGCGTTCCATGTGGCGAATGTCCTTGCGTTCAAAATATTCTGCGGGGTCGAAATCGCGGATAATGCCGGCAACGCTGACACCCAGTTCGGTGGTGTCAAAGCTGTCGATCTTGGAAACACCCAGTGTTCCCTTTTTTACGTTTTCCCAGAACTTTTCTACGGTGCTGCCCAGCGGGTTTACCGTACCCAGTCCGGTGATTACTACTCTTTTCATATTTCCTCGCTCTCTGCCGCCGTGCTGCGGCAAGCTTGTTTTTCATCTCAAAGCATTCTCAGACTGCCTTCCCTGAAAGAGAAGGCGAACCTGCGAAGCTGGTGGAAAAGTCCCTTACATCATCAGTCCGCCGGAGATCTCGATGGTCTGACCGGTGACATAGCTTGCATCTTCCGAGCAGAGGAACGAGATCACGCTCGCCACTTCTTCCGGATTGCCGTACCGCTTCATTGCCACCAGTTCCAGCATCTTGTTCCGCTGTTCCTCGGTGAGAGCGTCAGTCATGGGTGTCTTGATAAAGCCCGGAGCAACGGCGTTGACGGTGACATTTCTGGCACCCAGTTCCTTTGCCACGGTCTTGGTCATGCCGATAATGGCAGCCTTGGAAGCGGAATAGTTGATCTGTCCCGGATTGCCGTACAGACCGGCTACTGATGCCAGACTGACAATGTGTCCGTGCCGCTGCCGCATCATGACAGCACCCACCAGCTTCATCATGTTGAACACGCTTTTCTGGTTGACGGCGATCACGGCATCATACTGTTCCTCGGACATGCGAACCATCAGACCGTCCTTGGTGATGCCGGCGTTGTTGACCAGTGCGTCGATCGAGCCGAAACGCTCTTTTACTGCCTTGGTCATTGCTTCGCACTGGGCATAATCTGCCACGTTTGCTGCGAACAGTTCTGCCTCTACGCCGAAGCTGCGGCATTCTTCTGCCACCTTTTCTGCGTTTGCTTTATCGGAATCGCTGGGGAAATGGTTGATCGCTACATTGTAGCCGTCCTTTGCCAGACGCTTTGCGATGCAGGCACCAATGCCCTGCGATGCACCTGTAATCAATGCTGTTGCCATAGTGATTTCTTCTCCTTTATCTAGTATCTATCTGTATCTGCATTAGTTCTTGCCTAGCATTAGTTCTTGCCTAGGGAATCACTGAATAAAGCCCGCCTGACGGCTTTGCACGCAATCTGCTTGCAGATTTTCCG
>ERZ827496.750-NODE-750-length-43365-cov-6.414038_pt1 | contig 43365 bp, 46 predicted proteins | sample MGYA00519769_ERZ827496 | MGnify/ENA primary metagenome ERZ827496 (study PRJEB31778, sample SAMEA3449327) | human gut metagenome | biome: human gut; feature: human-associated habitat; material: faeces | place: United Kingdom | collected 2010/2012 ...
GATGTCGTGACGGAGTTTGGGGCGCCCTGGATGGGCGATACCAAACCGGAGCGGAAATGACATCTCGGATAAAAGCGCACGGGTGCCGGGTGCGTGCGCTGGCGCACCCGGCTCGAACGCCTTCTATTGAAGTTACGGATGGTCACTGTCATTGATAGGCGGTCGAAACCTTAAACCGTTCTTACATAAATCAGGTACAAAACCTTACACCACACACATAAAACACTTACCCTCCTAAGTAAAAGCCACCTCCACCCTAAATCCTCCGTTTTCCCCGTCACTAAAGCTGGCCGTCATCCCATGCAATGTCGCGATGCGTTGCACGATGGAAAGCCCTAGACCGCTGCCCGTTTTTTCTTGACCAGGTGGGCGGAAGAAGCGTTCGCCGATGCGTTTTAGATACTCGGGGCTGACGCCGGGGCCGTTGTCTTCGACGCTGAAATGCGTTGCGGTTAACGTGATTTTGACCGTGCTGCCGCGTGGGCTGTAGCGGATGGCGTTATCCAGCAGATTACGTACCAGCAGTGCCAGTAACAGCGGCTGAGCGCGGCGAGGCGGCGGTGTTTGGCGAATATCCAACATCAGTTCCACACCGTTGGCCTGTGCCTTATGGTAGTTATCCATTACGCCGGTTTGCAGGATATCCGCGATGGCGATCTCCTGTACGTCATCCAAGCCAGACAATGAATCCAAGCGTGAAAGCGTGAGCAACTGATCGACCACTCGCGTTGCGCGATCGATACCTTCTGTGAGGTTCGTCAACGCGTGCTCGCGCATAGCGGTATCATCTCCGGCGAGCTGAGCAACTTCGGTCTGTACTTTCAACGCGGCCAGCGGGCTGCGTAGTTCATGAGCCGCATCGGAGGTAAATCGACGCTCCCTTACCAGCATTTCACCCGTTCGAGCAAATAGGCTGTTAAGCGCTTCAACCAACGGCTTCACTTCACTCGGGAGTGACAGCAATGGTAACGGCGTTTCATCTTCTGGCTGACGTTGGTGCAACCGTTTTGCTAAGCGCTTGAGCGGTGCGAGTTCGCGAGTGACTAACCAAATCAGCAGCAAAATCATGATGGGAAGGGCGATAATCCATGGCACAAGCTGCGCTTTAACGATATCAATCGCCATGTCGTGGCGATACTCCCACTCTTGCCCAACCACGACGCGGTATTTGCCGTCGGGAGTGGTTAGCCATACTAAACGCCACAGATCTTTATCGCCTTGCAACTGGTCGTCGGTGAAGCCGTCGCGTCGGTAGTGATATTGCAAATCGGGGCCATTGTCTCCATCGTTCAGCACCATTTTTCCGTCAGTGGTGAAAATGGCAAAGGTGAGCGCGTCATCATCCAAATCGCCATGGCTGTGGCGCACGATCTTTTTGCTACGCGGTAGTTGTGGGCTTTTAAGCGTAAGATCGCTGATGTTGAGCGCCGTTAGGCGTTTGGCAAACAGCATTTGCTGAGTATCAAAGAGCTCATCGATGTTATTGCGGGTTTGATTCCACGCCAACAGACTCGCGCAGACCCAAGTAATGGTGATGAGTAGGATGAACCCGATGATCAACCGCAGTCGCAGGCTAAGCGTGAGCGATTTCATGTTGCTTCTCCCAGCGTGTAGCCGATGCCGTGAACGGTTCGAATAAAGCTGCTGCCGAATTTTTTACGTAAATGATGGATATGAACCTCAATGGCATTGCTGGAGACATCGTCGTCCCAGTTATAAATTTTTTCTTCGATGAGCGGACGGGGTAACACGCGTCCTTCGTTGCGTAGCAGTAGTTCGAGCAACGCAAACTCCTTCGGCTTTAAATAGATCGCTTCACCCTCGAGAGTGACGGTGAGATTAATGGGATCGAGTGAAACCGGGCCGTGAGTTAATGTGGTTTGAACTTGTCCGTGACGGCGGCGGATCAGCGCCTGTAAACGAGCGGCGACCTCAATGAGTGCAAAAGGCTTACACAGATAGTCATCAGCACCCTGTTGCAGTCCTGCAACGCGTTGCTCCAAGGCGTCACGTGCGGTGAGGATGAGTACCGGCTCGTCGTGTCCGTTTTGTCGCCATTTGCGCAGGATATCTAATCCGTCCATACCCGGCAGGCTGAGGTCGAGTACCACAGCATCGTAAGGCGCAGAATCTAACGCGTTGAGTCCTTGCTTACCTTCGGTAAACCAATCGACGCTAAACCCCATCTTTATTAAACCTGCTTTGATACCGTCGCCGATCAGTTTGTCATCTTCAATGAGTAATACCCGCATAACCGTGTCCTTTATGCTGCGCTGTATGGTTTTATCTAACTATTTGGCAAGGGCTTTGTACAGCCTAACACTGCGCGGATCCAGCCTAATAGGCAGTTTTTAAAAATATAATTGGTTAAACTGTATGCTTAAGATCTTGTTAAGAACTCTTTGGTGTAATGCTTTCCGAAGAGCAAAAACAGCAACTGTTTCTGCAGAGATTAATACAATAAAGAGAGAGAAAAATAATGAAAAAGACAGCAGCTTTATTAGCCATCCTTGCCGTATGTAGTGCGCCTGTTCTGGCTCAGAACGGTGGCTTTGTAGACCCGAACGCACCGGCCACTCAAACTACGCAAACAACTCAGGCAGCCGGTGGTTTCAATGGCCCTAGCGCAGGAGCGATGACCGTAGAGAAAGCCAAAACCATGAGTGACGATACTTGGGTGACCCTGCGCGGTAACATCGAGCAACGTATCGGCGGCGATCACTACACCTTCCGTGATGCAAGCGGCACCATGAACGTGGATATCGACCACAAACGCTGGAATGGGCAAACCATTACCCCGAAAGATACCGTTGAGCTGCAGGGGAAAATTGATAAAGATTGGAACTCTGTTGAATTAGATGTGAAGCAGATTACCAAAGTAAAATAGTGCTTATCGCTGAAAGGGCTGGAGATTCTCTCCGGCCCTTTTTTTATGGGAAAACTAAATCGTTAATGCGAGTCGGGTACCCTGATCGATTGCGCGGCGAGCATCTAGCTCACGAGCGACATCGGCACCGCCGATGAGATGGACGGTTTTTCCCATATTTTGTAGCGGGGCAAGCAGCGCCTGCTGTGATTCCTGACCGGCGCAAATAATCACATTATCAACGGGCAGGCACTCTATTTGCCCATCCCGAATGAGGTGGAGGCCATGTTCATCAATATGATGATATTGGGCACCGTTTATCATGATTACGCCACGTTTTTGCAGACTAACGCGATGGATCCATCCGGTCGTTTTCCCCAATCCTTCACCGACTTTGCTGGTTTTGCGTTGCAGCAAATAGATTTTTCGTGGGCTGTGCGTTGGATGCATCCCATCCTTAGCCAATCCGCCACGCTGTTTTAGCTGCAAATCAATTCCCCACTCTTCGGCGAAAGCCGCGCTGTTTAAGCTGGTGGATTGCCCAAACTGGCTGAGATACTCCGCGGTATCGAATCCGATCCCGCCTGCGCCAATAATCGCGACCCTTTTACCGACCGGTAGTTTATCGCGCAAAACCTGCGTGTAGCTGAGAACGTGTGGCATATCGCTACCCGGCAGATCTAAATGGCGTGGCACGATCCCCGTTGCGAGGATCACTTCATCGAATTCACTTAGATCCGCGGCTTCTACGCGCTGCCCCAAGCGTTGCTGAATATTGTGGATAATCAGCAGCCGTTTGAAATAGCGCAGAGTTTCATGGAACTCCTCTTTGCCGGGGATCTGTTTGGCGATATTAAATTGACCACCAATTTGATTGTCAGCGTCGAACAAGGTTACGTGATGTCCACGCTGGGCGGCGGTGGTGGCAAAGGCTAATCCTGCGGGGCCTGCGCCTACCACGGCGAGCCGTTTAGGTTTCCCGGTGGCGGTGAGCACCAGTTCAGTTTCATGGCAAGCACGAGGGTTAACTAGACATGAGGTGAGCTTGTGCTCAAAAATTTGGTCTAAACAGGCCTGATTGCAGCCGATGCAGACGTTGATCTCATCGACTCGTCCGCTTGCCGCTTTTTGCACAAAGGCAGGATCGGCCAAGAATGGGCGAGCCATAGAAACCATATCCGCACACCCATCGGCCAGCACGGCTTCCGCAACGTCTGGATGATTGATGCGGTTGGTGGTGATAAGCGGAATCGACACTTTCCCCATCAGACGGCGTGTTACCCAGCTAAATCCTGCACGCGGCACCATGGTCGCGATGGTTGGAATGCGAGCCTCATGCCAGCCAATACCGGTGTTAATTAATGTCGCCCCTGCGTGTTCCACCTGAACGGCTAACTGCTCGATCTCTTTCCAGTCCGAACCTTCCTCTACTAAATCCAGCATCGATAATCGATAGATGATGATGAACTCTCGTCCAACGGCGGCGCGCACACGGCGCACGCATTCCACCGCGAAACGCATACGGCGCATGAAATCGCCGCCCCATTCATCATCACGCTGATTGGTGCGAGCCGCTAAAAACTGATTAATGAGATAGCCTTCTGAGCCCATGATTTCCACGCCGTCATAGCCTGCATGCTGTGCCAAACGTGCACACTGGGCAAAATCAGACAGCGTTTGTTGGATCATATCTTCCGTCATTTCAATGGGCGGATAAGGGTTGATGGGGGCTTGAATGGCTGAAGGCGCATGAGGTTGAGGCTGATAGCTATAACGACCAGTATGCAGAATTTGCAGGGCTATTTTTCCACCTGCCTGATGCACCGCATCGGTAATAATTTTATGATGCGGGATCTGATTCTCATGATCGAAAATAGAGGCACCGGCATGAACCACGCCGTGCTGATTCGGGGAGATACCGCCAGTCACGATTAAGCCTACGCCCGCACGTGCACGTTCGGCATAAAATGCGGCCAAGCGTGCGCTGCCATTAGGATGCTCTTCTAGCCCAGTGTGCATCGAACCCATCAGAACTCGATTCTTCAAGGTTGTAAACCCGAGATCCAATGGGGCAAGCAGGTGAGGGTAGTGGTTCATGCGGCTTTCCTTATTTCGCGCAGGCTAAACGGTAGCTTTCTGGTCGGATGAGTTCTTTAAATCTAGTCTCTCCACGTTGCTTTGAAAGTTGTATGTTAATGAAGTGTGATTGTTCTCAACATTGTTGCGGTGCAAGAGTGAAAACAGTGACCTGCATCAATCATTTACCCTAGTGTCTATTCTGATATGGAGATAAGCATGAGCCGTGTTTTGCTGGTTGTTGATATGCAAAAGGGCGTTTTTTTAACCCCGAGAATGGACCGCATCGGTCGCGTAGAACGAATTAATCAGCTGAGCCGCGCTGCTGAACGGGTGATTTTTATACTTCATAATGAAGCTGACCTCCCGCTAGGCAGCGATGAATGGGAACTGTTACCCGAACTCTTCCAACCGGAAGACAGTATTTATGTGGATAAAACGGCCTGTGATGCATTTTATCGCACCACGCTCGCCGATGAATTAGCGGCTTTGGATGCAAAACACATCACTATTTGTGGCTGTGCAACGGATTACTGCGTTGATACTACTATCAAAAATGCCGCTAGCCGTGGTTATGCTCTAACCATCGCCAGCGACGCCCACACCACCGCCGATCGCGGCTCTCTGAAAGCCGAACAGCTCATTCCCTATTTCAATGAGGTATGGGCAACGTTAGCCATTCCCGGAAACCGAATTGAAGTAAAAACCACCGCAGATATTTTGCAGGAATGGGGACACTCGGTGGGTTGAGGGGATGCTTTTGCGACACTTTTCTTCAGGCACAAAAAAGCCACTTCGCAAGAAGTGGCCTAAATGACTGAATCTAAAGCTAAAATTTGGTGGCCCCTGCTGGACTTGAACCAGCGACCAAGCGATTATGAGTCATAAAATCGGTATGTTTTTAATTGTTCGTCATTGTCTCTGTTTGTATTTTTAATTATCTATAATCAATCACTTATAAAGTTATTTTTGTTTCTGATTGGTTCTCTCATTTCCCCATTGTACTATCCTTACCTGACCCATTACCTGACCCAAAATGGGCATTGGGTCAGGTAACGCTTATCCTCAGAAAGGTAACCACATGGCCGCTAATCTTACCGAGACTGCTATACGTGGATTAAAGACAAAAAGTACGTCGTACTACGTGTGGAGCAACAGTGCACAGCGTGGTACAGGCAGACTTGGCGTTAAGGTTCAGCCTTCAGGCAGCAAAGTTTTTTATTTCCGTTATTACGTTGAGAAAGGGAAGAAAGAGAAGTTCATCCAGTTGGGCATCTGGCCTGAGATGAAGCTAGTGACGGCCAATGAGTTGGCGAAAAAGTATGGAGCCTGGCTTGTTGAAGGAAAAGAGCCCCAACAAGAGCTTGAGCAACAACGCCTGGCCGAAGAGCACATTAGGCAGATCCATCGCTCTCAAGGATCGTTTGAAGAGCTGGTGCATGGCTACGTTCACAAGATGAAGCTCGACAATAAGCGGACCTGGGCTGATGTTCTGAAGCGTCTTGAAAAAGAGTGCTACACGGTTATCCCTCGAGAAACCAAAGCGAAAGATGTAACACCTCTGCAGATTAAAACCATCCTCTCAGGCATTATCCAGCGTGATGCGGTGGTGCATGCTAATCGGATTCGCTCGTATCTGATGGCGGCATTTAACTACGGCCTGAAAGCTGATAACGATCCGATGAATACCAGCGTAGGTATCACGTTTGGTCTTGAAGTTAACCCGGTCTCGGCCATACCGAAACAGTCTTCGGCGGAAAAAGTGGGTGATACATGGTTAACGCTGGAAGAGTTGCGTGTTGTCATGGAACAGTTCGCCGAAGCTACCAACGTTGGGCCGCTGATGCAGCATCTGATTCGCTTCTGTGTTTATGCTGGTGGGCAGCGTCCGTTTGAAATGATTGCCAGCCAGTGGAGTGCTATTGATTGGCAACAAAAGACGTTGCTGGTCATAGCAGATGTATCGAAAAACAAGCGTGAGCATCTGATCCCGCTGACTGAATCGGCACTACAGGAATTAGCCTCAGTGAAAGAACTGACTAAGGAAAGCAACAGTCCCTATATCTTCCCACTCTCGACCAATGGAGATCGACCGGTACGTACTGATAGCTTGGCGCGTTCCATCATGTATTTCCGAGCTTTTAATCCTGAGTTTAAAGTTTTCACAGCGCGAGATTTACGTCGGACCTGTAAGACTCTGATGGGGGAGGCGGGGATCAGCAAAGAGATCCGCGACCGTATTCAGAATCACGCTCTCAATGATGTCAGCTCGAAACACTATGACCGTTATGATTACCTGACTGAAAAGCGCAGAGCGCTTGAGATCTGGGAAGACCGAGTTAATAACTATCAACGGCAGCAGGAAAACAACGTTGTGAACTTGTTTGGGCGGAGGTAAGAGCTTGTCAAAATATGAGCTTAATTCTGCAGAGGAGCGCTATCAGCCGGGCTCTGGAGACTTAGTGCTGGCTAATAAGCTGGGATTTATTGATGAACAGGAAATGGAGGCGCTGGAGTCTGGCTTGCTGCTGATGCTGTATGAGCAGCTATTTATTGAGGGCCAGCCGCCTGAGGCGCTGGCTTTTGAGCACATCAGCAGGTGGCATCGCAAATGGCTGGGGAATGTGTACGACTGGGCGGGGAGGCTGCGTAATGCCAATCTAACTAAGGATGGCTTTCAGTTTGCGGCTGCCGACAGGATTCCGCTGCTGCTTGATGGCTTCGAGAAGCAGTTTCTTTCTCGGTCTGGTGAACTCAAATCCCTGGCTCGCCTGGAGCTGGTAAGTTATCTGGCTGAATGCCATGTGGAGTTTATTTTGATCCACCCATTCAGAGAAGGTAACGGGCGTCTGTCGCGGCTACTTTGCGATGTGCTGTCGGTTCTGGCAGGGAAGGGCTTACTTGATTACAGCCTGTGGGATGAGCACAAGGCGTTTTACTTCAAGGCAATACAGGCGGGTGTCTCAGGGAACTACAGCCCTATGATGCAACTGGTGAGCGACATCTTGCCAGATTAACGGGCGAGGCCAACGGCTTTTGCCTGTGCCTGATTTTGTTTGAGTTGCTGCTCAATTTTTTGCACAGAGACACCGGTTTCGATCGCGGTTGAGCTGGCGACGGCACGGTAGATTTGAGTCCTGGTGATCTGAGTATGTGATGTTTTTTTTGTCATGTGAGATCCCTTTTTACTGCACTGATTCTAGTTCGGAAGGAGAATGCTAGCAAGGTTATCATTAATAGTTAGAAGGGCGGCGTATGCTTGTCTTGCCCAAAAATCTGGTTCTTTGTTCTCCATTCGCTGCAGAAGGCAATGAGTTTTCTAGTCATCTGTATTTTTTGACTGTTGCGTGATTCTTGAATTGCCACCATATGATACACATCTATTTTTTTAGATTAATTTATACAGTTTGTGATTTAATTCACATTCAGAAGTTGTTTTTTTTGATTCTAAAAACGATGTATTTTTATGTTTCTCTTAATAGAAATCATGTATGATAAACGTAATAGTTAAAAGCGCTATCTTTATTATATAATTAGTAGGGGGATGTTTGTTTACTTTAGATAACAAAAATAATAATGCAGTCGAGACTGGCAGTTTCCTTTCAATCACTGATATATGTGAACGGGAAAATATATCTATTACGAAAGTTATAAGCGATTGGTTGAATTTTTCGAGGAAGCTATTTGTAAAATTAGATGCTGTTCCATGTTGCTTGAAAAGAACATTCGAAGGGGATGACAATTCGGAAATAGAAAATATTACTTCAGGTTCTGATGAGTACCAAAGCGTTTTTGGTTCAACGGCTTACAGGGTCTTTATTCCTCTAAATCCACAAGAATGTGAAATTGAAAAAAATAAAAATCAAAATGAAATTGTTTCATCTTATATTTCTTATCAAGGTCTGGCATATGGCTTTTGGGAAGTAAAGCCAACTAAAATAACTCGTTTTGCAAATGAAGGGTATCATATTGCAAATGGAACCTCACGTAATGCTATTATTAATACTCCCGGAGCAGTAATTATTAATGGCAATGTAAGTGATCATGTTTTATTTTTTAATCATTCCTTTGTAATTTTCAAAGAAGACTTCTTTGTTGGACCTGACATTGAAGCTGTTTTAGATGAGTCTTTATTTACCGAAGGTACAGTTGAGGTTTCACCTCAAAATATAAAGTCAGTAGTTCCCGGAGCAGAAAGTAACGTTGATCAAAATGTGAACGCTAAAGAAATTGTTAAAGGGGCTAAAGAAAGGGTATCTAAGGCAGAACGGGATGCTATATTTATAATGTTAAGTAAATACTATAAAAGTAAAAATGGTAAACTTGAGGCTGCACCAATCGCGAATATGTTGAATTCGGATGCCAAGGATATATTACCTGGGCGAGAGTTCAGCCCGGAAACTATTCGCCGCTGGTTGAAATCAATTCAATGATACTTCAAGTAATTTATTTTTATGGCAAATATAAAAACTTGTTAGCATTATTCATGAATTCTAATATTTATCATTCTCAGCAATCTATGGTGGGAAAGTTATAATAACTTTTTTTGTTGACTAATACTTAATTATGCAAAGCTAATATAGAGTATAGCCATAAATGGAAAATTTAATATTGAGAAAAATGTATTTATGAGATTTTTTCATTATTGTGAGTTGCATGATTAATACATATCTCTTAATGAATCTCTCTTTTAACCTTTTCAATATTTATGTTTCAGGTTTTACTAAAAACGTAATGACGCAAAGGAAAAACGGTAAACACATCGAATATTCTATTTAAGAAGCCTCAAATGTATTTTAAAGTTCCCACATTAAGCCACCGTAAAAACCACATCAAGCCACTGTAAGCACCACAATAAGCAATGTGCACCTTAATAAGCCGTAAACTTCTTTTATATTAGCGCCTGCTTGAGCCATGCTGCATCCATCGAAACAAAGGAGGCAGTATGAAAGCAAAATTCAACAGTCCAACATCAGAAGAACGCTTACAGGTATTACGCAACAATGGCGAACCTCATGATCGCCTCGTACGTGAAAAAGAGCGTCAGCACATTACATCTGTATCCCGTTCAACGGCCTGGAAACTAGAGCAAGTCGGTCAGTTTCCACTGCGTAAGTCTATTGGTCTGAAATCCTGCGGGTGGCTGTTAAGTGACCTGCTGTATTGGATCAGTGAGCGTTAACATCAGGTTTTTTTTGCATTTATTTTTTGGATGACCCGAGTTCATCCTGCTATTTCTACTATTAATAGCGGAATAGCAATATGAGTGAAATCGTTTTAAACGTTAACTGAATGAGAGGTATCTATGCTGTGTGGTCGTCCTTTTCCTGTACATGTGTTCCCACAGATCATCAGAAATGCAGTTTACGAAGTAGAACAGCATACGCAGGCTCCTCAGGCTTTGATTGCTGCATCAGTACTAGGGGTTATTTCTCTTGCCTGCCAGAACCGGATTGATGTGTGCAGACTGAATAATCTGCGCAGCCCGGTATCGCTTTTTTTACTGACACTGGCGGAATCGGGTGAACGCAAAAGTACGGTGGACAAACTGCTAATGAAGCCATTGTATCAGCTGGAAGATGAATGGTTTGAAAAATATACCCAGGATCTGATTATCTGGCGGAATGAGGAAACGGCTTTTAATGTTGAAAAGAAAGCCTTGATGTCAAAACTGAAATCAGAGATTTCCCGTAACAAAGAACATTCCACAACGAATGAACGACTGAAAGCGCTGTTGGCAACATACCCGAAAGCACCGGTCAGGTTCAGACAGATATTCAATGATGCCACACCTGCGGCGATAAAAGACTATCTCAGTGGGCGCTGGCGGTCTATCGGGCTTATGTCTGATGAAGCTGGCACCATTTTTAACGGCTATGCGCTGAATGAACTGCCTTTCATCAATAAAATGTGGGATGGCGCAATGTTTCCCGTGGAAAGAAAAAGCGAACCGGATAAATTAATCAAAGATGCCAGAATGACGCTGGCACTGATGGTCCAGCCTGATGTGCTTAAAAAAGGATATCTGGAACGAAAAGGCGATACAGCGAAAGGGATCGGATTCTTCGCACGGTGCTTGATGTGTCAGCCTGGTTCAACACAGGGCTACCGGCAAATTACCAACCCGGTTGTCTCAAGCGAGCATCTACCGGTATTTCATCTACGACTGATGGGGATCGTTAACGAGAGTATTATCAGAAATGATGAAAATGAACGTCTGTGTCTGTACTTCTCCCCTGAGGCTGAAAAACGCTGGCTCGAATTTTATAATAAAGTTGAGTCGGAAATGGGGATTCTTGGAGCACTGTCTAATTTTAAAGATTATGCCTCTAAAATGGCTGAAAATATGGCAAGAATTGCGGCATTATTGCATTACTTTAATGGTGATGAAGGTGATATATCTCTTCTGACTACGGAGGCGGCTGTGGAGATCAGTGCCTGGTATGTTGATGAGTATATTCGACTTGTTTCTCATCCCCCGGGATTTACACTGGTTAATTCAGAAGCGGATGAACTTTACTTCTGGATTAAAGAGTATTGCTGTCGGTGCTTTGTACCCTACATCAGGAAAAACACTATACTGCAATATGGACCCAGTAGGTTTCGAAATCGTAATAAAGTGAATGAGTTGTTAGGTACACTATATTCTCAAAAAAGGATATTCGCTGCTAAAAAAGGAAAAACAGTATTTATAGCACCCGCTAATGTCGAATTTAATATTTATAGTTAAATTAATTGCAGAGTGGATTGGTAAAGCATTGGCGTTACGCAATGTAACTTTTTTGATGAATTTAGTGTTGGATAGGTAATATATTGCTATCATCTTTAATATTATATCTATCCTACAATCAAGCAATGCTTGCATCTATTTAAATCATTAAAAGTAAATAGTATTGTAGGAATATACATAAGGATTTAATCTATGAATTTATACCCAGGATCGCATGGTGAGCATGTACTCGCCTATAAAAAGCATATTGAACGAGTCGTCAATGATGCTGTAAGTGAATTCCCTAGAACAATGGCATTACGTGTTGATGTACATTATCCACCTATTTTAGACAGAGGAGATACTGTTTGCTGCTTCCCTAATGTGGAGCCTGGTGCCATATCCCGTTTCCGTAATGCGTTAAATGCAATGCTGGAGGCCAATGAAAAAGCCAGAACTGCCAACGGCAAAAGAATATATCCAAACCGAGTTCGTCATGTTTGGGTAAGGGAGTTTTCCGAAGAGGGAAAATGCCACTTTCATATTGGTCTTTTTTTTAACAAAGATGCTTATTACCATTTAGGTGATTATGAGGCTGAAAGCAATTTACGGATGATGATTGTAAGGGCATGGTACAGTGCACTGGGGTTGGAACTGGATGATTATCCGGGATTGGTTCACTACCCTGAAAATTGTCGTTATATATTAGACGTCAATGATTTTAACTTTGAAGGAGAATACAATAAATTACTGAATCGTCTTGACTACCTGGCTAAACTTGATACAAAAGTATACGGAGATGGCGACCGTAGCTTCGGCTGCAGTCGCGGGTAATTTATTTTTTTACAGAAATGGCCTTTCTTATGGATGGAAAGGCCAGACCTTATATATCAAGACGATGGTGAGCGATAAAGTATTGTTTTCAAGTAATCATCTGTTGCAGTAAACTCAGGGAGTTGGCCACTCATGGCCTGTGTTAGTGGAATAATCTTTGTCCTGACTCCCATCCCCCTGAAATCAACGTAACCATAATCACGTAAGACTTCCATGATAATCGTATTACGTGGTGAACGCTGACCTGCAACCATCTTTTCAACCGACATCGAATTATTCAGCGCCCCAGGGCTAATAACTTCAAATCGATTGCTATACAAGCCAATCTCTATCTCAACAAAGCGTGTCCAGTCACGATGAGCCAGTGCATTTACAACAGTTTCGCGAATAGCTTCCAGTGGATAATACCAGGTTGTTTCCCGACGTAGATGCGTATCGGGTAGAGAGGCCTCTGAAGTGATAAAGGGCATGATAGTCGACATCAAACGCTCAATCAATCCACCATCGATCAAAGCCTTTCCGGCTTCCTCAGTATCAAAACGCCCAACCATTGGACCATCCAGAATATCATCGAGTAACGGTTGGTACTCCTTATCCTCGCTGGCAAACGCAAAGACTCGGATACCTGATTGACGTAAATACTGGCGTGGATGTTTACCGAAGAGCACCAACCCGGCAATTGTACAACAGACATTTTCACCCGCATGTGTCAGAAAACTTAATCCTAACAACCGTTGTTGAACCGCCCCGGGAATCCTGGAGACTAAACTCCCTGAGAAAGAGGTAAACAGGATGACTAAAAATACTCGTTTTTCCCCCGAAGTCCGTCAGAGGGCGATTCGTATGCTTCTGGAAAGTCAGGGCGAATATGACTCACAGTGGGCGGCAATTTGTTCCATTGCCCCAAAGATTGGCTATACACCGGAGACTCTGCGTGTCTGGGTACGCCAGCATGAGCGAGATACCGGAGGCGGTGATGGCGGGCTCACCACCGCTGAACGTCAGCGTCTGAAAGAGCTGGAACGTGAAAATCGTGAACTGCGCCGCAGTAACGATATCCTTCGCCAGGCTTCCGCTTATTTTGCGAAGGCGGAATTCGACCGCCTCTGGAAAAAATGATGCCGCTGCTGGATAAGTTGCGTGAGCAGTACGGGGTCGGACCGCTATGCAGCGAACTGCATATTGCCCCGTCAACGTATTACCACTGTCAGCAACAGCGACATCATCCGGATAAACACAGTGCCCGTGCGCAGCGCGATGACTGGCTGAAGAAAGAGATACAGCGCGTATACGATGAAAATCACAAGGTATACGGTGTGCGTAAAGTCTGGCGTCAGTTGTTACGGGAAGGTATCAGAGTGGCCAGATGCACTGTGGCACGTCACATGGCGGTTATGGGACTTGCCGGTGTTCTCCGGGGTAAAAAGGTCCGTACGACCATCAGCCGGAAAGCCGTTGCCGCAGGCGACCGCGTAAACCGTCAGTTCGTGGCAGAACGTCCTGACCAGCTGTGGGTGGCTGATTTTACTTACGTCAGCACATGGCAGGGCTTCGTCTATGTGGCGTTCATCATTGATGTGTTTGCCGGATACATCGTGGGGTGGCGGGTCTCATCGTCCATGGAAACGACATTCGTGCTGGATGCACTGGAGCAGGCGTTATGGGCCCGTCGACCGTCCGGCACAGTCCATCACAGTGATAAAGGTTCTCAGTATGTATCGCTGGCCTACACACAGCGGCTTAAGGAAGCCGGATTACTGGCATCAACAGGAAGTACTGGTGACTCGTATGACAACGCGATGGCGGAGAGCATCAATGGCCTTTACAAAGCGGAGGTAATACACCGTAAGAGCTGGAAAAACCGGACAGAAGTGGAGCTGACCACACTCACGTGGGTGGACTGGTATAACAATCGACGATTGCTGGAAAGGCTGGGCCATATCCCACCGGCAGAAGCAGAAAAAGCTTATTATGCTTCCATCGGAAACGATGATCTGGCAGCCTGAGTTCACAGATAAAACACTCTCCAGGAAACCCGGGGCGGTTCAGGAAAAACTCTAAAGCGGTGGCCAGTTTTAGTTGACCACTACACTTCTCAAAATCAAGGGATACAGAGACCATTTCAGTTGGCTGCTGCTGAATCAGGATGTGAGGCGATCCTTCGAGTCAATCTGGCAAAGCCTCAATCAAAGGCAAGAGCGGGTACTGCAAGAGTCGGCGTATGCCAGGTGGCAGTTCGACTTTCAGGCACCCACTTCCCTTGCGGGTACCACCATGGATGTGCGAGGCCCCTTTGATCCGGAAAGCAACGAATTGCTGGTCTGGGAGATCGAAAAGCTTCAGGGGCTCCGGTTTAGCCATCGCGGTGATATTTTTTTCCGTCACCCTGCTCTCAAGTTACCCGTCAGGGGAGAGAACACAGGCTGTGTATCCGTGCCATCGGGAGCGAAAGAGTTGGAGGTGGATGCTGACGAAGAGCCGACTGCTGCCAAGGAGCAGAGGTTGATTCATCTGCCCGTTGAGGGAGTCACGTTTGATGCTCAGCTGCGCACCAAGATCGCCTACAACGGGGATCGTGCCAACGGTTATGGCAAGAAGGTCGACGACGAGCAATGCCCGAGCAGAGAAATCCAACTCTTCGGCGTGGCTGATCCTGTGAGCGAGGGCAGCATAGCGTCAGGAGAATTCCAACAATTGGGTGAGGGAGAGGGTGATGGGGACGAGCATGAACGGCTTGCAGATCGCTTCTCGCTGCTCCGAGAGATTCTTGAACAAATCACCCAAGAGTCTGGAGTTGCGCTGGTAGCACTGGAAGTGAGGCCTCTGCCGCCCGTTCCACGTTGCAGCTACCACATGATTGATCACGAAAAATCACGCTGTTATCTGCTGGCAAGGTTCAAGCTGCAAAACGGCGATCAACGCTACCTTCTAGAAATAGATACCTCAGACAACCGGAAGACCATGTCAACGCGGATCATGGGCTTCAAAGTAGGTGTTGAGGCAGGAAAATGCATAGACAGGATCTTGAGGGAGACAGTGAAAGGCTCGTTGCGTTGGCCAGGCACCATGGCGAAGTACTGTGAGCCTTTGCACTCTGTGCATCACCCGAAAGAAAGCTCATCTGGGGCCAACCATGCCCGGGTGTTCGACCGGAAGCAGCGGATACACGCGGCCCTAGGCTGATTGCAGAATACACCGCAGTTCGGCTGCGATACATCTTGTCGCGCACTGCGTGCAGCCTCCCCGAAACTGCCCCGAGCCATGCCAAGGCGATATAGGCCCCTTGGGAGTCGGCAAGACGCATCTGGCCATCGCACTGCGCTATCGGGCGGCGCAGTGCGGCATCAAGACCCGCTTCATCACTGCGGCCGACCTTGGTGCTGCAACTGGGCGCGGACCAGCGTAACCGTCCGGGCATCCCGGCTGGCTTGCCCCCGCCAAGCTAAGAGATGGTGGCAGTTCGTGGATGCCGTTTCCCGGGTGCACGCGATCCGAGACCACGCGATCAAGCAGGAAAACGAGCACCTGGGCTTGCCTGACTGACCGCAGGCCGGCGACGACAAGGTGGAAAAGTTCGGCGTGTGGCTCTGGCGGCAACGATCCCGCGAAGGGCGGACGGTGCTTGAGCTGTTGAACGTAAGCGTGCGGGCAAACCGTCTTGCGCGACTATGCCGGATGCCACCTATGCGGCAGCAGCTCTGCAATCTCACTCGCCCGCTGCGTCGGCAACCGTGTCAGCACATCCTTGAGATAGGCATACGGATCGTGCCCATTATTACGGGCCGACTGGATCAAACTCATGATCGCAGCAGCGCGCTTGAGCATGCGAACCCGCGCCGAGCATTTGAGAAGGCAACGGGATGAACGCTGGCTGGATAGCCGTGGTTTTCTGGGTAAGCAGGCGAATCCATTTGTGGACGAGGTTGGCATTGAGGCTGTAGCCCAAGGCGATGTTTGCGATGGAGGCACCGTGTTCAGAACACTCCTGAATGACCTGGGCCTTGAAAGATTTGCTGTAGGTACGGCGCTGAGGGCGCATGGAAAATCCGCTTGATGGGCCATGGCCTTCGGCGGCGGTGTCGGGAAGGTGTGTTGGCCGGACGGATACTGTTGAACTACGTTGTCTGGGGCAACGGAAGTGTTTCGGCCCGACTCTGGAACGCGATCCGCAGCGGCGACTGGGCAATTCCGCACGTTGGCCTGAGCAGCCTCGGGGAAATCGTCGTCTGGGCGCGCCCAGACGAGTTTCCGCCAAGGAACATGCAGACGAGCAAGGGGGGGCGGGCACTCGGCTACAACGTGAGGATCGGTGTTTGATCGAGGCGCCTGTGGCACACGCAGGCTGACGAGCTAGGCGCTGTCCATTGCCTGATCAGGCCGCCCCCCTGCGCCTTGCCTGAGCAGTTGACCTGCATCAATGGGGCGGGAGAACGCTGTACATTGACTCTTGACTCTTGACTCTTGACTCTTGAAGTTTGTCATGGTAAGTGTAATGCTTTACAAAGTATTGCAAGGATTTCCTTGGCCGGAACCGCAAAGCGACGCGATTGGAGAGGGTGAGATGAAAGCGCACCTACAGGATGAAAGCGCACCTACAGGTGATTTTCACGCTCGATGAATTGGCTGCGTACTTGAAAGTCGGCAAGCGGACGCTTTATCGGCTCGCCGCACACGGGGAAATTCCGGCTTTCAAGGTGGACGGGACGTGGCGGTTTCGTCAAAGTGAAATCGATCAGTGGCTCAATGATCAGACCCGAGCCGGAGCAAAGAAGGAGGTGATGCGCAAGCGTGAACAGCAGAAGTCATCCGAGCAGCCCGTGTCGCCTGGGCGCACTGCCCGTCGCAGCAGGCAAAGGGCTTGAGTAACTCGTTTTCCAATTTTTCTGGAGGTATGACATGGACATCGATTTCAAGAAGTTGGCTCCCTGGAACTGGTTCAAGAACGAGCAGCAAGAGCAGCAGACCGCCTCTTCCCTGCCGGTGCAGCGCAATGACCTGCCAGCGGCGAGCGGGCCAGTCAGCCCGATCCTGCAACTGCATCGGGAAATCGACCGGCTGTTCGATGACGCATTCCGGGGCTTCGGTTTTCCGGCGTTGAACATGCCGCAGTGGCCATCCGATTGGTCGGGCATGCTGAAGCCGGCCCTGGACATCCAGGAAACCGACAAGCAGTACAAGATTGCCCTGGAAGTGCCCGGTGTCGAGGAGAAGGACATCCAGATCACCCTCGACAACGACGTGCTGATGGTGCGTGGCGAGAAGCGCCAGGAACAGGAGAAGAAGGAAGGTGGCTTCCACCGTGTGGAGCGCTCCTACGGCAGCTTTCAGCGTGCCTTGAACCTGCCTGACGACGCCAACCAGGATTCGATCAAGGCATCGTTCAAGAACGGGGTGCTCACGGTCACGATCGACAAGCGCGAGGTCAGCGCGCCGAAGCAGGGACGCTCGATCCCGATCAACGGCTGACGTCGCCGGCTCGTTCGTCACAAGAAAAACCCGGCCCGAGACGAGGTGTCGCGGCTCGCGATGCCTCGTCGCCTCAACCTTTTCAACCTTCTAAGGAGCATCAGCATGGCCAGAAAACAATGCCAGGTCTGCGGCCAACCCGCCACCGTGCGGGTGGAAGCCAATCTCAACGGTCGTCACAGCACCATGCTGTTGTGCGACGACCATTACCGGCAATTAGTGCGCCAGCAAAAGCGCACCGTTTCGCCGCTGGAAGCCTTGTTCGGTTCGCGCAGCGGCCTGTTCGAGGACTTCCTCGGCAGTGACTTCTTCCGCATCGGCGACGACGCGACGCCAGTTGCCGCCGATACCGATGACGTGGTCGATGCCTCGTTTGGCGAGCCCGCCGCCGCAGGTTCGGGTGCGCCGCGCCGTCGCGGCAGTGGGCTGGCCAGCCGCATCAGCGAACAGTCGGAAGCCTTGTTGCAGGAGGCCGCCAAACACGCTGCCGAATTTGGCCGCTCCGAGGTGGATACCGAACATCTGCTGCTGGCGCTGGCCGACAGCGACGTGGTCAAGACCATCCTGGGTCAGTTCAAGATCAAGGTCGATGACCTCAAGCGGCAGATCGAGTCTGAGGCCAAGCGCGGGGACAAGCCCTTCGAGGGCGAGATCGGCGTGTCGCCGCGCGTGAAGGATGCGCTCAGCCGCGCCTTCGTGGCCTCCAATGAACTCGGCCATTCTTATGTCGGTCCAGAGCATTTCCTGATCGGTCTGGCCGAGGAAGGCGAAGGGCTGGCCGCCAACCTGCTGCGCCGCTACGGCCTGACGCCGCAGGCGCTGCGCCAACAGGTCAGCAAGGTGGTCGGCAAGGGCGCCGAGGATGGACGCGCTGAGACGCCGACCAACACGCCAGAACTCGACAAGTACTCGCGCGACCTGACCAAGATGGCGCGCGACGGCAAGCTCGACCCGGTGATCGGCCGCGCGCAGGAGATCGAAACAACCATCGAGGTGCTGGCCCGGCGCAAGAAGAACAACCCGGTGCTGATCGGCGAGCCGGGGGTGGGCAAGACCGCCATCGTCGAAGGGCTGGCGCAGCGCATGGTGGCGGGTGAAGTGCCCGAGACCTTGCGCGACAAGCGCCTGGTGGAACTCAACATCAACGCCATGGTGGCCGGCGCCAAATATCGTGGCGAGTTCGAGGAGCGCGTGCAGAAGGTGCTGAAGGAGGTGACCGAGCACCAGGGCGAGCTGATTTTGTTCATCGACGAGGTGCACACCATCGTCGGTGCCGGCCAGGGCGGTGGCGAAGGCGGGCTGGACGTGGCCAACGTGTTCAAACCGATGATGGCGCGCGGTGAACTCAACCTGATCGGCGCCACGACGCTGAACGAGTACCAGAAATACATCGAGAAGGATGCCGCACTGGAGCGGCGCTTCCAGCCGGTGACGGTGCCCGAGCCGACGGTGGCCCAGGCCATCATGATTCTGCGCGGCCTGCGCGACACCTTCGAGGCGCACCACAAGGTCAGCATCTCCGAGGACGCGATCATCGCGGCGGCCGAGTTGTCCGACCGCTACATCACGGCGCGCTTCCTGCCGGACAAGGCGATCGACCTGCTCGACCAGGCGGCCGCGCGCGTCAAGCTGTCGGCCACGGCCCGGCCGGTGGCCGTGCAGGAGCTGGAGTCCGAACTGCACCAGCTGCGGCGTGAACAGGATTACGTGGCCGCGCGCAAGCAGTACGACCAGGCCGCCGAGCTCGGCAAGCGCATCGAAGCCAAGGAGGCCGAGCTCAAGAAGCTCGTCGAGAACTGGGAGCGGGAGCGGGCCTCCGGCAGTGCCGAGGTCAAGGCGGAACACGTGGCGCAGATCGTCTCGCGCCTGACCGGCATCCCGGTCAACGAGTTGACGGTGGAAGAGCGCGAAAAGCTGCTGCACTTGGAACAACGGCTGCACGAGCGCCTGGTGGGACAAGACGAGGCGGTCCGTGCCGTGGCCGATGCCGTGCGGCTGTCCCGCGCCGGCCTGCGCGAAGGCAGCAAACCGGTGGCTACCTTCCTGTTTCTGGGCCCGACCGGGGTGGGCAAGACCGAGCTCGCCAAGGCATTGGCCGAATCGATCTACGGCGATGAGCACGCCCTGTTGCGCATCGACATGTCGGAATATGGCGAACGCCATACCGTGGCGCGGCTGGTGGGCGCGCCTCCGGGCTATGTCGGTTACGACGAAGGCGGTCAGCTCACCGAGAAGGTGCGGCGCAAGCCCTACAGCGTGCTGCTGCTCGACGAGATCGAGAAGGCACACCCTGACGTCTACAACATCCTGCTGCAAGTGTTCGACGACGGTCGCCTCACCGACGGCAAGGGCCGGGTGGTGGATTTCACCAACACCATCATCATCGCCACGTCCAACCTGGGTTCGGACATCATCCAGCGACGGCTGAAGGCGCGTGGGGCGGCCGACGAGGAGTACGAAAAGACCAAGACCGAGGTCATGGACGTGCTGCGCGGCCACTTCCGGCCCGAGTTCCTCAACCGCATCGACGAGATCATCGTCTTCCATGCGCTGGGCAAGGAGGAGATCCGCCACATCGTCGGCCTGCAGCTCGATCGCGTGGCGCGCAGCGCCGCCAGCCAGGGCGTGACGCTCACTTTCGATCAGACGCTGATCGACCATTTCGCGGAAGAAGGCTACAAACCCGAGTTCGGTGCGCGTGAACTCAAGCGCCTGATCCGCAGCGAGCTGGAAACTGCGCTGGCGCGCGAGATGCTCGGTGGCAGCATCGGCAAGGGCGATCACGCCAGCGCACGCTGGGACGACAAGGCCGAACGCGTGGTGTTCGAACGCAAAGAGCTACCGCAGACCCCGGCCGAGCCGGAGCAGCCGGATGTCGCGAAGGCGACCGAGACGCCGCACGGCGACGCTGGCAAAGGCTCGCGCAAGAAGAAGTCGGCGAGCGACGCATCTTGATGGCGGGCGAGGCTGCCGTGTCCGACCCCATCGGCCTGGCATGGGCAGCCTCCCTGGCATCAATCGCGGTGGCGGTCGTGCCCGCGGGTCACGCGGTCGTCTACAAGCGTGATCCGCGGTCGGCCACGCCGTGGGGGCTGCTCATCAGCGGCGGCACTGCCCTCCCGCTCGCTGGCCATCCGTTTGCGTGACGGTGCGGCCCGTCTGTTCACCTGATCCTCTGGCAACTCGACTTTCGAGGAACACGGCCCATGGAAAAAAAGAATCAATGGAATACCGGCTACTGGATCGTTGCCCTCCTGCTGTTGCTGAGTTTGCAGAGATACTGGCAGACGGCGAAAACCGTCGAGCCGGTGCCCTACAGCGAGTTCGAGAAGGCGCTGGACGAGGGGCGCGTGGCCGAAGTGCTGGTGTCGGATCGTACGGTGACCGGGCGCCTGAAGTCGCCGGACAGCCGGGGCAAGACGACGATCGTGGCAACGAGGGTCGAACCCGATCTTGCCGATCGCCTGTCGAAGTACGACGTGCCCTATGCCCGCGTGTTGGAGAGCACCTGGCTGCGCGATGTGCTGTCGTGGATCCTGTCAGCGGTATCCTTCTTTGGCGTCTGGTTCTTCCTGTTCCGCCGCTTCGCCGAGAAGCAGGGCATGGGCGGGTTTCTCAACATCGGTAAGAGCCGCGTCAAGGTGTTCGTGGAAAAGAACACCGGTGTGACGTTCGCCTATGTGGCGGGGGGGGATGAGGCCAAGGCGGAGCTGGTCGAGATCGTCGATTTCCTGAAGAATCCGCAGGACTATGGCCGTCTCGGGGCGCGCATTCCCAAGGGCGTGTTGCTGGTCGGCCCACCGGGCACCGGCAAGACATTGCTGACCAAGGCTGTTGCCGGCGAGGCGCCGGCCATCATCTTCATCGACGAGCTCGATGCGCTGGGCCGCGCGCGCGGCGTCGGCGGCCCCATCGGCGGTCACGACGAGCGCGAGCAGACCCTCAACCAGCTGCTCACGGAGATGGACGGCTTCGACAGCTCGGTCGGGCTGATCATCCTCGCCGCCACCAACCGCCCCGAAATCCTCGACCAGGCGCTGCTGCGTGCCGGCCGCTTCGACCGCCAGGTGCTGGTGGACCGGCCCGACAAGAAGGGGCGGCTGTACATCCTGAAGGTTCATGTCAAGAAGGTGACGCTGGCCCAGGATGTAGACCTCGAACAGGTAGCCGCACTGACCACGGGCTTTTCCGGCGCGGACCTCGCCAATCTGGTCAACGAGGCGGCGCTGGCGGCGAGGAGACGCCGTGCGTCCGCCGTGGAATTGCAGGACTTCACCGCGACCATCGAGCGCATCGTGGCGGGCCTGGAAAAGAAGAGCCGCGTGCTCAATCCCAAGGAGCGGGAAACCGTGGCCCATCACGAGATGGGCCATGCGCTGGTGGCGCTGGCGCTGCCCGAAACCGACCCCGTACACAAGATCTCGATCATCCCGCGCGGCATCGGCGCGCTGGGCTACACCTTGCAGCGCCCCACCGAAGACCGCTTCCTGATGACGCGTACCGATCTCGAGCACAAGATCGTCGTACTGCTGGGCGGGCGTGCCGCCGAAAAGCTGGTGTTCGGCGAGTTGTCTACCGGGGCGGCGGACGATCTGGCGCGAGCCACCGACATCGCCCGCGACATGATCACCCGCTTTGGCATGGACGAGGGCCTGGGCTACATCGCCTTCGAGGCGCAGCGGCCCCGCTTTGTCGATACACCGGAACTGGCCCACGGCGGTTGCCGGGTGGCCGAATCGACCCAGGCGCGCATCGATCAGGCTATCCGCGACATCGTGATGGGCGTGTTCGAGCACGCCTACCGGATTCTCGACATCAACCGCGCGGTGCTGGAGCGCTGTGCGCGCGAGCTGCTGGCGCGGGAAACGCTCGACGAAAGCGATATCCGTCAATTGACTCAAGGACTTGTTCGGAACTGAAAACAGTAGTAGGTGCCATTCAGAGTAAACCGACGGCTCTGTTCAGTGCGTCATCCAATTCGTCGGCATTGTTCAAGGAGAACCGATATGTCTGCATTGACTCCGTGGGACCCCTTCCGGGAACTGGATGAATTGCAAAACCGCCTGGCGACGATGTTCGGACGAATACCCCAGCGACAGGGCGCCCGTACCGGCAACGAAGCCATGACCACGGCGGACTGGGCACCAATGGCGGACATCAGCGAGGATGAGAACGCATTCCTCCTCAAGCTGGATCTGCCGGAGGTCCCCAAGGATGCCGTGCGCGTCAGCGCGGAAAACGGTGTGCTCACCATCAGCGGCGAGCGCAAACTGGAAAAAGAGGAGCAGGGCAAGAAGTTCCACCGCATCGAACGTGCGTATGGCCGCTTTGTGCGCAGCTTTGTCTTGCCTGACAACGTTGATCCGACCAAGGTGACGGCTTCCATGAAAGACGGCGTGCTGGAAGTGCGGCTTGTCAAGGCCGAGCAAGCCAAACCGAAACAGATTGAAATCTCAGTCAACTAACTTCAACCAAGAGCCCAAGATCATGAATATCAAACAGCCACAATACACCTTCTCCGCACTTGCCCTGGCGGTCGTCGTCGGACTGAGCGGACCGGCTCTGGCCCAATCGGCGGCAGGTTCTAGCCCAGGTGCTGCAGCACCCTCTGCCGCATCCAAGGCGGCACAGCCACAGGTAGATGACAAGGCCGCCCGGGAAGCCGATAAAAAGCGTGCCGAGCTCACTCAAGACGCCATCACGGCGCTCACCAAGACCCAGGAGGCTTTGACCCTCCTTGATGCAAAGAAGACCAAGGAGGCGCTTGCTGCGCTGGAACTGGCCAGCGGAAAGCTGGAACTGGTATTGGCACGCGACGCCAAACTTGCTTTAGCGCCGGTCGATGTACGCGTCATCACCCACGATATCCACGCCAACGTGGAATCGGTAAAGAAAGCGGTCAAGTTGTCTCGGGAGTTGTTGGGTGATGGCGAGGTGCAAAAGGCCCGGCCCATCGTTGCCAATCTGGCCAGCGAAATCGTAATCCAAACCGACAACCTTCCGATGGCAACGTACCCGGCAGCGATCAAGTCGGCCGTACGGCTCATCGACAGCGGCGAGATCGACAACGCCAAAGCGGAACTCGCCCGAGCACTGAACACGCTGGTGGTGACCTCGGTCGCCTTTCCTCTGCCCGTGCTACGGGCCGAAGCCGCGATGGCAAAAGCTGAAAAGCTGGCCGAGACCGACAGGCGCGATGCCAAGCAGAACGAGGAGCTCAGCACCTTGCTGTCGTCCGTGCGCACGGAGATCGAGATGGCGCAGATCCTGGGTTATGGCAAGAAGGCGGACTTCAAACCCATCTTCGATCAGGTGAAGTCCATTGAGCAAAAGTCGGCTGGTGGCAAAAGCGGCAAGGGATGGTTCGACGAGTTGAAGACGCGCATCCAAAAGCTGTTTTGAGGTGATGAAGGGGCTGACTGCTCTGTCGGTCAGTCTCGCGATGTTCGCATTCAGCCCCAATAGATTCGCCTATTTTCACTATCTCATACGAGGCATATCACCATGAATGAGCAAACACCGAATCCCAATGCGACGAACGAAGGAATAAACGAACAGGCCGCGGTAAGCAGCCTTCCTGTCAGTCCAGAGTCCAAGCCTGAAGTCGTCACGGAGGTACAGCCTGAGGTTCAGAAAGAAACGGACTCGCAGGCGGCAGACAAACGTAAACAAGTCCTCGATGAGGCAGTCTCGGCCTTGTCGCTGACCAAATCAGCGCTGGCCGCACTTGACGGCAAGGACACTGCACGCGCATTGGCAACGCTGGCCGAAGTGACGGGAAAGCTGGAGCTGATCGTCGCGCGCGAACCCACGCTCGCCCTGGCCGGCGTTGATGTGCGCACCATCGTGCACGACTTGTTCGCCAACACGGAAACCATTGAGGCGATGACCGACGAGGCGCTGGATGCCCTCAAACATGGCGAGGTGCAACAGGCTCGCCACGTGCTGGCTTTGCTGGCCAGTGAAATCGTGATCACGGTCACCAACATCCCTTTGGCGTCCTATCCCGCAGCCGTGAAGGCAGTCGTGCCGCTGATCGATCAGGGCAAGATCGAAGAAGCCAAAGCCGCGCTGCAGTCAGCGCTCAGCACGCTGGTCGAGGAGCGCAGCGTGCTTCCGCTGCCCGTCCTGCGTGCGAAGCTGCTCCTGAAGCGCGCCGAGCCCCTGGTAGAAGATGGTCAGCGCAGCGAAGCATCCAATGAGCGCCTGGAGACATTGTTGAACGAAGCCCGGCAGCAGTTGGAAATGGCAGAACTGCTGGGCTATGGAAAAAGGAAGGACTTTGAGCCCCTGTACGCTGAACTCAAGAAAATCAAGGAAAAGACGGGAGGGGGAGGCTGCGGAAAAGGCTGGCTCGATGAAGTCAAGGCAAAACTGTCCAAGTTGTTCTGAAACCGCTGGAGAGGGGGCGCATAGCGCCCCCTCTCTTGTCCCATGAGTGTTTGATTTTTTATTTTGTATAGATCTTTAGGAGATATTGCATGAACACAGACACCATCGCCAATTCCAATGCGGATGACCCCACCAAAGCACTGTGTTCGCTGAGCCAAAATTGGTGGCTTTTTGTGCTGCGCGGTGTCTTGGCATTGATTTTTGCAGCCCTCGCGTTCTGGATGCCACAATCGGCTCTGTTGGCCATGACCATCATGTTCGGCGCATTTTCCTTGGTCAATGGCGCGTTCAACTTGTTTGCAGCGGTGCGCCATATCCAGAAAAAAGAGCGCTGGGGCTGGCTGCTGTTCAGCGGCATTGTCGGCATACTTACGGGCGTCGTCGTCCTGGTTGCTCCTTGGGTCGCCACGATAGTCTTGGCTTCTTTTTTATGGGCTAGCGTGGGCTTCTGGGCGATTTTCACCGGTGTGCTGGAGATATCCGCCGCCGTTCGGCTGCGTCGGGAAATCAAGGGTGAAATCTGGCTTGCCCTCAGTGGACTGCTCTCGATTATCCTTGGTGCTATCGTCTTGTGGATATTTTTTACCCGTCCGGTCGAGTCATTCGTGGCCGCAGGCTGGCTGTTGGGTTTCCATGCGGCAGTCTATGGCGTCACGCTTTTGTTCTTGAGTTGGAGTCTTCGCAAAACGCGCCTGGGGTAAGAGCGTGCCAAACCAAAATCTATGGATATGAGCATCCTCGATTCATGCCTCCATAGAAATGACATCGAAGGAGTCATACATGCAGATACAATATAGCTATCGAGCTATCGACAAAGAGTTTCATGAACCTTGGCAGAGAGCTTTGGGAAATGTGATCGAGCACGCCCTCAAGCCATTGCTCGACAAACACACTAAAGATTCAGCGCGACTTCAAATCGTCCTTGATCGCGACAAGATCAAGCGGCAATTTCTGGCCAGTGGCTATATGCACCTGCCCGGCAAAAAGATTGTCAGCGTTACTGCATCACATAACGAGCTGACGCCCCTCGCGCAGATGCTCGCACAGTCGTTGTTCCGTCAGGCCAAGAAGCATTTTGACCGACTGCATGCTCAGGATCAAATCAAGCGCAAAGCACGACGCGAGCGCTTGCGCGAGCTCAAGGTGCGGATTGCCGCAAAACCCGCATCAGCCGCCCATGAGGCCGAGGTGACCCGAATGCCTCTACTGTCGAAACTTGAGGCTGTCGCAAGGCGTGAGCTGGCTTATCTGCGGGCCGTCGGCGATTTACCGCGCGATTATCCGACGCTGCGCGACGTGGTGGATGAAGCGATTGTCCGAGCTAAGGTGGAATGGCAATCCGTGCCGGGGGAAAAAGAGGCTTACACCGGTCTTTTGAAGCATCTGTTCGCCGTCCTGGATAACGAAGTGGCAAGCAGCCGGCAATTTGGCGAATCCGTTTCTCTGGACGCGCCGGTCGAACCGGATGCCCAAGACGTGGCCGAGGCCATGGTGGAAGAGGAAATCTTCGAATTTTATCAGCACGATGACACACTCAAGCTGGCCGATATTTTCGCTGGCAGTCAGCATCCCGATGTCGCAACGATCGCGGAACAGGAGGAGCTGATTGATCGGTCGAGCGAGTTCGCTTTTGCATTTGACCTGCTGAAGGACATGCCGCGTTTGTGGCGGCGCATTTTTCTGCTTATCCGTGTGGACGGGCTGAATGCCAGCAGCGTCTCTGAAATCCTGCTGATTCCTAGTAAGGAAGATGCTGTCCGAAGGTGGCTCATGCAGGCCGAAGCATTCATCGCTGCTCATCTGGAAGAGGCCGGAGTAAGCAAAAACGGGAACGATTGGCTCCAAGGCGTTGATTGGTCGGCATTGTCTGTGACCCGAAACGAGGCAGCCTCACTGTGGTCCAAGGAGGCGAACCATGAAGAATGATCTTCACCTTGTCTGCCCGCATTGCCAGTCCATCAACCGCGTACCGACTGCGAAGCTATCGGAACATCCCAACTGTGGCCGCTGCCAGCAGCCCTTGTTCACGGGCGAGCCCATCGAGTTGACCACGGCGACGTTCTCGCGCCACGTGGAGCGCAGCGATCTGCCGCTGCTGGTCGATTTCTGGGCGCCATGGTGCGGGCCGTGCAAGATGATGGCGCCACAGTTCCAGCAAGCGGCGCACCAGCTCGAACCGAGGATCCGGCTGGCGAAGGTGAATACCGAGGCTGAGCCCCACCTGGCCACGCAGTTCGGTATCCGCAGCATCCCGACGCTTGCCCTGTTCCAGGGTGGGCGGGAGATCGCCCGTCAGGCCGGCGTGATGGGCGCGCAGGACATCGTGCGCTGGACGTCGACGCAAGTGGGACGCTGACCGATGCAGGGCTTGCTCGGCACTACACTAATCCTGCTGGCAGCTTGCAGCCTGGCGGCGATGGCGACGGCGGCGTTCAGAGTGCCCGCCTTGCTGGGGTATCTCTCTGTCGGCGTTGTACTGGGCCCCTCAGTCATCGGCGTGATCGCGCCGGGGGAGACGCTGAGCTTTCTGTCCGAGCTGGGCGTGGCGCTGCTGTTGTTCATGGTCGGACTGGAATTCTCCCTCGGACACTTCTGGCTCGCCCGCAGGACGGTGCTGATGGCGGGCGCTCTGCAGATGATCGCCGTGGCCCCGCCGCTGATCCTGCTATTGATGTGGCTGGGGCAGCCCGGCCAGAGCGCCGCGCTGCTCGGCACTGCGGCGGCCATGTCGTCCACGGCGCTGGTCAGCCGACAACTGGCCGACCAAGGCGAGCTCACCACCCGCCACGGCCGCAGTGTCATCGCCGTGCTGGTCTTTCAGGACCTGGCCAGCGTGCCCCTGCTGGCCTTGCTGGCGATCTGGGCGCGCGGCGAGTCGCCGAAGATCGAGCATGTGCTGCTCGAAGTATTCGGTGTGCTGCTGCTGTTCGCGGCAGCGGCCCTCGCCTCGCGCCGTCTGTTGCATGGCCTGCTGGGCTGGGTGGCGCGGCGGGGCCACGAGGAATCGTTCGTGCTCGTCTCCTTGTGCGTGGTGGTGGCTGCCGCCGCCGCTGCGCACGCGGTCGGCGTATCCGCCGCGCTAGGGGCCTTCCTCGCCGGGATGGTGCTGGGCGAGAGCGACTTCCGGCACCACATGGAAAGCCACCTCAGGCCGTTTCGCGATGTGTTGTCGGGCGTGTTCTTCGTGACCATCGGCCTGCAACTGGACGCAGCACAGATTCTTTCGGCACCGCTGGCGGTGCTGGCGTGGCTGGTGGTGCTGGTACCGGTCAAGATCCTGCTCAATACGCTGGCCTTGCGGGCGACGCTCCTGTCCGCCCTCGATGCCTGGCGCACGGGCATAGCGTTGGGGCACGGCGGCGAGTTCGCCCTGCTGTTGTTGGGCACGGTCTTGCAGCAGCATCTGATCCCCGCGACCGTCGTCCAACCCATGCTGGTCGCGCTGGTGCTCAGCATGGCCCTGGCACCGCTACTGATCCGCCATCACGATGTACTTGCCCGGTTCTTGAGCCGCACCGGCGGCGTCATTCAGCCACCCCAGGCTGAAGAAGTCGAGATCGCCGCGCAGACGACGCGATATCGAGACCATGTCATCGTTTGCGGCGCGGGCGAGCTTGGCCTGACAGTCAGCGAGATTCTTCGCCACGCCGGCGTGGCGCATCTGCTGCTGGAGGCGGACGCGCAGAAGGTCGAGGCCGCGCGTGCCGCCGGCGCGCCGGTGTTCCATGGCGATGCCAGTCGGCCCGATACCTTGCTGGCTGCCGGCTTGACGCATGCGCACTTGGTGGTGCTGACGTTCGCCCATGCCCAGCAAGCGTTGCGCATCGCCCAGGCGATTGCCGAGCGCCGTCCGGCGCTGACCTTGTGGGTGTCATGCAGAAGTACGACCGCGGCCGATGCATTTCGCGCCATGCCCAACGTGCGCGTGTATCAGCAATCCTTTGCCGCAGCTATTGGGCTGGCGGAACAGGTGATGTCGACGCTTGGCATGTCGACCGAGCTGATTGAAGGACACATCAGCGCAATGCGCCGCCGTCTCGACAGCAGCCGTTTTCCAGGGAGTTCATCGTCATGAAATCAACACGCCTTAACCCATTTCAGGTCTTACGTGACCAATTGGCCATCATGAGTTTTTACGAGCGCTTCGAGCAGGTCGTCGCGCTCGTGCTGTCGGCGGTGATCGCCGTCATCATCGTGGTGTCGCTGTTCCAGCTCATCTCCATCGTCTTCACGCTGCTGGTTCTAGATGCCTTCAATCCCCTGGACCACGAGGTATTCCAGAGCGTGTTCGGCATGATCATGACGCTCTTGATCGCGATGGAGTTCAAGCATTCCATCGTGCGCGTGGCGCTGCGTCGGGACAGCATCATCCAGGTCAAGACGGTGGTCCTGATCGCGCTGATCGCACTCTCCCGCAAGTTCGTGATCCTCGACTCCGACGCGAGCCCCGCAAAGATAGCCGCGCTGGCAAGCGCCACGCTGGCTCTAGGTGCGACCTACTGGCTGCTGCGCAAGCGCGGCGACCGCGCCGCCGAGACCTCTGAGCATGACCCGTCATCATCCCAGTGATCCGCGCACGGCGCTCTTGCAACACCGCTGGCTCAACCGCCTGCAGACCGGGCTGTTGGTCCTGACCCTGGTCGGGATCGCAGCCGCAGCAGGGAGACTGCCGTTTGGGGAAGGCTGCCTGTGGCTCGCGCTGTTTGCCGTTGCAGGTGCGTTGCTGCTGGAACCGGTAGCCGCGTCGGCGCTGAGCTTGCGCCTGTACCGCGTACGGGCCTTGCACCCGCAAGAAGCCCACAAGATGTGGGCCCTGTTGCGCGAGCTGCCCGCCCGTGCCGGTTTGCCCGCCACGCCGGTGCCGCACTATGTGCCCAGTGCCGTCGTCAACGCCTTCGCCACCGGATCGAAGCAGGAGGCATCGATCGCCCTCACCGATGGCCTGCTGCGCAGCCTGAGCCCACGCGAGCTGGCGGGTGTGCTCGTGCACGAGGTCGCGCACATCGCTAATGAGGATCTGCGTGTCATGGGGCTGGCGGATTCCGACAGTCGCCTCACGAGCCTACTGGCCCTGATGGGACAGATCGCGATCCTGCTCAGCCTGCCCGCGCAGCTGGTTGGCGCGGCGGAGGTCTATTGGCCTGGTCTATTGTTATTGGCCGCATCGCCCCAGCTGGCCCTGCTCGCACAGCTCGGCTTGTCTCGCGTGCGTGAGTTCGACGCTGACCGCCTTGCGGCGGAACTGACTGGCGACCCGCAGGGGCTGGCGTCCGCGCTGGCGAAAATCGAGCGGGTCAGCCGCTCCTGGCGTGCCTGGCTATGGCCGGGATGGGGCGATCCCGAGCCCTCCTGCTTGCGCACGCGTCCGGCAACGCAAGAGCGCATCGCACGCCTGCTGACGTTGGCGCCTGGGCCAGCATCAGCGTTGCCACTCCGCGCGCCCCATTTTTTGCCGGAATCCGCTTTGGCGACGCGCCCACCGCGCTGGCGCCCGAGCGGGCTGTGGCGCTGATTGCCCATCAACAGGAGATGTCTCATGGCCTATCTCGACCCGTACCAACGCCCCGCGCCGGACCGCTTCGTCCGGCGCGGGCTCTTCATCACCGCCTGCATTGCCGCGCTCATGCTGCTGTGGCAATTTCTGCCCGCCATCGAGGCATGGTTCAGTCCGCGCGAGGCAGCAGAACGCACCGTGATGGCGCGTGGCGATCTGGCGGCGGACGAGAAAACCACCATCGAACTGTTCGAAAAATCGCGCGCCTCGGTGGTCTACATCACCACCGCGCAATTAGTACGCGATGTCTGGACGCGCAACGTGTTCTCCGTGCCGCGCGGCACTGGCTCGGGCTTCATCTGGGACGACGCCGGCCACGTCGTCACCAACTTCCACGTCATCCAGGGCGCGTCCGAAGCCACCGTCAAACTGGCCGACGGCCGCGACTACCAGGCCGCGCTGGTGGGGACGAGCCCCGCGCACGACATCGCCGTGCTCAAGATCGGCGTCGGTTTCAAGCGCCCGCCGGCCGTGCCGGTCGGCACCAGTGCCGACCTCAAGGTGGGTCAGAAGGTGTTCGCTATCGGCAACCCCTTCGGCCTGGACTGGACGCTCACCACTGGTATCGTCTCCGCGCTCGACCGCTCGTTGCCGGGAGAAGCGGGCGGCCCGGCCATCGATCACCTGATCCAGACCGACGCCGCCATCAACCCCGGCAATTCCGGTGGCCCGCTGCTCGATTCGGCTGGGCGGCTGATCGGAATCAATACCGCCATCTACAGTCCGTCTGGCGCCTCGGCCGGCATAGGCTTTGCGGTGCCGGTCGATACCGTCATGCGCGTGGTGCCGCAACTCATAAAGACCGGCAAGTACATCCGTCCGGCGCTGGGCATCGAGGTGGATGAGCAGCTCAACGCGCGTCTGCAGGCGCTGACCGGCAGTAAGGGCGTATTCGTATTGCGCGTGACGCCGGGCTCGGCGGCGCACAGGGCCGGGCTCGTCGGCGTCGAGGTCACCGCAGGCGGCATCGTGCCCGGCGATCGCGTTATCAGCATCGACGGTATCGCCGTCGACGACGTCACCACATTACAGGCCCGGCTAGACGACAAGAACGTTGGAGATGTTGTGGTCTTGTTAGTGGAGCGGGCCGGCAAGACTCGCGAGATGCTTGTGGAACTACAACCGGGAGTTTGATGGAAAGTGGGTCATGGATCTGCACAGCGAAGCAGCCAAGCGACTTCAGCCTTGCGCCGAACTACGAGCCCTAGCTAGGGATGGTCTGAAGTAGCCCTGTATTTCCGGCTGACTTCAGCCACTGCTGATTTTGAAAGCGGTGAACCGATCAAAAACGATCGGATCACCCGCTCATTTCGGTGCTTTCAGCCGTCGCGAGCACCTTGCGACGGCCATTTTCCGCATTACAGGCGCACCTCTCCTGCGCTTGCCAGCAAATGTCGGCGGGCCATCCATAGGTTCGACAGGGCAAACAGCGTCACCAGTTGTGCAGTGTTCCTCACCAGCCCTCGGAAACGTACCTTGGTGTAGCCGAACTGCCGCTTGATCACGCGAAACGGGGGCTCTACCTTCGCTCGCACTTGCGCCTTGGCCTTCTCGATCTTGCGCTTGGCTTTGTACAGGGCGCTGCGTTTATCGAGCATCTTGTAGGTGCTGCGGCGTGCTGCGACCTGCCAGATCACTTCTCGGTCGGCATGCTCGGAGCGCTTTTCGACGCCTGTGTAGCCGTCATCGGCGCAGACGACGTTCTCGTCGCCGTGCAGCAGTTTGTCGACCTGGGTGACATCCGCCACGGTGGCTGCCGTGCCCACCACGCTGTGTACCAGCCCCGATTCATCATCAACGCCGATGTGCGCCTTCATGCCAAAGTAATACTGGTTCCCCTTCTTGGTCTGGTGCATTTCCGGGTCGCGCTTGCCGTCCTGGTTCTTGGTTGAACTGGGCGCGTGGATCAGCGTGGCATCGACGATAGTCCATCTTGATAATATCGGGCCGCTCAACGCTCGGGTGCGGCACGAAATCCAGCTCGACGATGCGCGTCCACTGGATGTCGTTATCCTGCCGTTCGTTGGCCTGTGGCTCCTCGTCGAGCAATGTTGGTACTTCGATGCGGGTGACGACGAAATCCCGAAACTCTCCACTCTTGCGATCAAAGGCCCGGACGTGCCAGCGCAGGCCTGTATCTACCAAGGCAAAGGGCACAATTACCCGCTCGGACTCGCCGTTGCTCATCGAGTGGTAGCGGATGGCTACGGGGCGCTTAGCGTGGATGGCTCGGCAAATCGTGGCTAACACATCCATCTTGGGGATGCACAGGGCTGCGGGGGATTCACATGGTAGCAGCTCCTGCATTGAGCCGTTCACGCCATCGCCAAAGCCGAAAGCCAGCGCCGACAGAACACGCTGCGATGCGTGTTTGAACAACGGGGAAAACGCCTGCCCGATGCGATAGATCTTGTTGCTACCATCGAAGGTGATGTTATGCGGCACGATTTCCCGGTACAAAGCCAAATCGCGTGTCGCCCCTGCTGGAGCCACGCCGAAGCGCTCAATCAGATCTGGGCGACCGATCTCACCAAAGAAGTAGAGCCGAAAATCGATGTAGGCCAGCCGCTCTCGCTGGGCCACACTCAAGTCCTCAAGCCGCTTAGAAAGGGAACTAGGCATGAATTATCACTATAGGGAAAAATGAATATTTAATACGGTAATCCATAAAGTGCCATGATTATAATCAAATTGATGATAATCAGCATTAATACTTACGTAACAGCAAGAATTTATGTCTTAAACGTAGGCAGTCATCGTATGGGTTGATGTTTCTATACCGTTAAATTGATGCCATCCAACTATAAAACCTTGCTGCCCAAGGCCCTATAGCCCCCTCAGGCAATTTGCCCTTATCCACTGTTTTGGTCTTGGGATGAGGGATACCAGAATAACCTAACGACTTAGGGACCGGGATCACAGGCGGCTGTGGCTCGTCGCTTACCTTAATTCAAATTATTTTCAGATAGATATCATTCTTCTGAACATACTCGATTAACGGCAGAATCTCACGATTCTGCCGTTTTTGTATTATTTTTCAGAGGAGTAGTAATGAACAATTCTGAAGGTTTGAAGTCGTTTCACCAATCGCTTTCTGGTCTGCCACAGTGGGCATCAGAGCGGATTCTGCAGCAAATAAACCAGTTAACCGACTACGAGCCAGTGATCGGCATTCTGGGTAAAACCGGGGCGGGAAAGAGTAGCCTTTGCAATGCCTTGTTTGTCGGCGAAGTATCGCCAGTCAGCGATGTGGCAGCCTGTACCCGTGAACCTTTGCGATTTCGTCTGCAAGTCGGTGAGCGGTTTATGACAATCGTGGATCTGCCCGGCGTGGGCGAAAGCGGCGCTCGCGATACCGAGTATGCTGCGCTGTACCGTGAACAGCTTCCCCGACTTGACCTGGTATTGTGGCTGATTAAGGCCGATGACCGGGCGCTGGGAGTGGATGAGTACTTTTATCATCAGGTGATTGGGGAGGCTTACCGGCATAAGGTGCTGTTTATTATCAGCCAGTCAGATAAGACTGAACCCACCAGCGGTAATGGTCAGTTATCCGCAGCGCAGAAGCAGAATATCAGCCGCAAAATCTGCCTGCTGCATGATTTGTTTCAGCCCGTACATCCCGTGTGTGCGGTGTCGGTGCGACTGCAGTGGGGACTGCGGGTGATGGCCGAGCGGATGATAAAGTGCCTGCCGCGCGAGGCCAGCAGTACCGTGGTGGCGCAACTGCAGTCTCCCTTTCGCACAAAAGCAGTCCAGGAAAAAGCGCGTGACGATTTTGGTGAAACCGTCGGGGCGGCGCTGGATTCGGTGAGTGCCCTGCCGCTGATACCGGCTCCGGTGCGGGCAGTCATACGCGCGGTGCGCGATACAGTGGTGTCGGTTGCCCGTACCGTCTGGAACTTCTTCTTCTGAATATTTAATCCTGCCAGTAGTTTTCCGAGCCCTGTCGTCTTCATGCGACGGGGCTTTCTTTTATTTGTTTTCCCTATTATGAGGAATCTGCTTATGACCCGTCTTGCTTCGCGCTTTGGCGCTGCAAATCTTATCCGTCGTGACCGTCCGTTAACCCGTGAAGAGCTGTTTCGCGTGGTACCCAGCGTATTCAGCGAAGACAAACACGCATCCCGTAGTGAACGTTACACGTATATACCCACTATCTCCCTGCTGGACAGCCTGCAGCAGGAGGGCTTCCAGCCGTTCTTTGCCTGTCAGACCCGCGTGCGTGACCCCGGTCGTCGTGAACATACAAAGCATATGCTGCGCCTGCGTCGGGAGGGGCAGATTACCGGTAAGCAGGTGCCGGAAATTATTCTGCTTAATTCACATGACGGCACCAGTTCCTACCAGATGCTGCCGGGATTATTCAGAGCCGTGTGTCAGAACGGTCTTGTCTGCGGTGAGTCGTTCGGCGAGATAAGGGTGCCACACAAGGGGGATGTGGTGAGTCAGGTGATTGAGGGGGCCTATGAGGTGCTGGAGATTTTCGACCGCGTGGAAGAAAAGCGGGATGCCATGCAGTCGTTGCTGTTACCGCCACCTATGCAGCAGGCACTGGCAAAAGCCGCACTTACGTATCGCTTTGGTGAGGACCACCAGCCGGTGACTGAATCGCAGATACTCTCCCCGCGCCGCTGGCAGGATGAGAGCAAGGACCTCTGGACCACTTATCAACGTGTGCAGGAAAACCTGATTAAGGGCGGACTCAGTGGGCGTAATGCTAAAGGTGGACGGACACATACCCGTGCCGTGCGTGGCATTGACGGGGACGTGAAGCTTAACCGGGCACTGTGGGTGATGGCGGAAACGCTGCTCACGCAGCTGCAGTAGCACTTTATGTTGCCATATTGTTAATGTCGGACATCACCTGTCCGCATTGCGACGTAATCGCTGCCCTCGCTCCCCCGGGGATGGTCTGTAACCCCCGCCACAACTGACATTTGCAGAAATGAAAAATAGTTACTGTGATGTCCATACCCTGACCGCGACCCTCTTTAAAGTAATCACATCATTTTCAGTCAGTTAACTTTCGCGGAGAACCTCTCATGACACAGGCAGAACGCCGCCATGACCGGCTGGCAGTCAGGCTGTCGCTGATAATCAGCCGTCTGGTGGCCGGGGAGACGCTGAGCGTGAATAAGCTGGCGGCAGAGTTTGGCGTATCGGTTCGCACGCTGCGGCGGGATTTTCGTGAGCGTCTGATGTACTTGGACCTTGAGTATCAGTCCGGCTACTGCCGCCTGCGTACCGCTGGCAGTGAGATGCAGATGGTGCCGGATGTGCTTATCTTTGCCCACCGCAGCGGGCTGGCCGGGCTTTTTCCGGGTCTTGACCGCCGACTGGTGAATGCGTTGTTGATGTGTGATGAAGCTCCCTGCGTTATACCACCTGCCAGTCCGGCGTCCTCACCGTCAGAGCCTCTGTCATTCTGGCGACTGGTTCAGGCGATTACTGACCGCAGAAAAGTCACGCTGCTTGCTGACGGGCAGCGCTGCGAGCGACTGGCTCCGTGCCGGTTACTCATCCACCAGCAGACCTGGTATCTGATTGCCGAGCATAACGGACATATTGCTGTGTTCACCCTGGATGAAATTCATCTGGTTCAGCCCCTGCAGGAGTCTTTCCGGCGTAACGACAGTTTATGTCGTCTGGCTGAAGACCCGGTGTTCATTCAGGCCTTACCCCATTTTCGATTTATTCAGCAGTCACTGCTTGCGTTTGTTCCGGCTGATAACATGCCGGAATAGCGCAGCTTTTTATCCACCTGGCAGTGAAGAGGAGCTCGATGCTGTTATCGCCAGTATCGTCAAAAACCGGGATATCCAGCCGACTCCTTACCCTGACACTGCCCACTGATGTACCGGCGGGTATTATCCGGGGCATTTATGTATTCCAAAAAACTATTCATCTGATTTCAGTAAGGAAAAAATGAAACTGATTAAATTATTACCTCTGCTGGCAATGGTTGCTGGCTCCAGCTTTGCTGCATCACCGGAGAGTACGGTCAAAGCATCAGGCTGTCTGGCAGTAAACGATATGCTTGAGAACCTCAATTCGCGGGAGTCCTGTGTTTCAGTAGATATCACCAGAACATTATCTGAAGGCCGTTATCTGGCGGTTGCTAACCTGAGTAACGGCAACATCTACCCGGTCCGCATGACCCTCAGTGACGGTGTCATTACCGCACGTCCGGATACGGATGAAATTGATAAGCTCAACCAACAGCAGGCGCAAAAGCGCCGGGAAGAGCAGTTACAGAAAAAGCGTGACTACTATAAGGCCCACCCACAAAAAGAGAGCGAGTTTGATAAAGCGAAAAAGGCACATCTGAACCTTACTCAATATCACTCAGCCGCCTGCCGGGCCATTGGCGAAAAAGTATGGGATTCCATTCATGAAAATGTGTCATGCCAGATGATTGAAAATGCGCAGCAGGTCAGTGATACAGAGCAAATGGGAACGGCCATTCTGAGCGGGCCAGGCGCAAGCAAATTTAAGCTCCCGGTGAAGTTCAGCGTGATTCAGGAAGATTTTATCCGTGTTGACGCCGATATAGCACCGGCTGCGCTGGCACAACTAAAGGCACAGATAGAAGCGTATAAAGAAAAACTGAATTAGCGCTAATGAACTGAAAAGGATAACAGTATGAAAATTATACCCTGTTTGCCAGCCCTGCTGTCTCTGCTGGCCCCGGCCTTCACTCATGCAACAGTGACCGAACAACAGTGGGGTGAATGGTACGGCAATACGGGCGGTATGGAGTTTGCACTCAGCAGCGACAATCAGGCCGGAGAGAAGCTGACCATCAGTTGCAGCAATAAAAAGATGGTTGTGGCCTGGCAGCTCCCGAAGGAGGATTACCGCGTCACCTATGATGAAGGAATGAGCGAGGTGTATCTTCTGATAAACAATGAAAAATACTCGCTTGAGAATGAAACACTGCTTTCAGGCGAGGCTGTTCCGGCTAAGGTGGCTTTTGAAGCACTGAAGCACACAGGAGCAAAAGACAAACTGGCTTTCACCGCCTTTCAGTCAGGGGAATCGAAACCGTTCAGTGCCGATGGCTTGCACGATGCGCTGAAAGATATCACCTGGCAGGATTGTCTCGAGCAACCCTGACGGATTTTCACATAATTCATTCGACCAGCCCTGTTGCCCATGTGCAACAGGGCTTTTTACTTTTTAAGGCCATCATCATGCCTGAATCCCCGTTATTACCACCTGGCTCTTTTACCCGGCAGCAGGCCGAATCCATTATGAGTCGTTACCACAACGTCACCATCGAAGATGACCAGACCACGCATTTTCGACTGGTTGTGCGCGACGATGATGGCAGCATGGTCTGGCGTGCCTGGAATTTTGAGCCCGATGCCGGTGCAGGACTTACCCCATATATCCGGCGCTATGGCATCCGCAGGTCGTTACTCACCGACTGACAAACCCCATTCTCGACAACCACCTCCCGGACCATCCTTTATTACCCCACACGCCAGCCATCGCGGCTGGCACCTTTTATTGACGGAGACATTTACATGACAACAGCGACACAGTACGACCTCGTACCCGCTAACGAATCCGATTTCAAACTCACAGTAAAGCAGGTTACCGACGAACAGCGTCTCGATTTCTGGCCGCAGCACTTTGGCTCTATCCCACAATGGATAACGCTGGAGCCCCGCATTTTCGCCTGGATGGACCGCTTCTGTGATGAGTACAACGGTGGTATCTGGTCCTTTTACACGCTCAGCAATGGCGGCGCGTTTATGGCCCCTGATGTTGACAGTGACGATAAATGGCATCTGCTCAACAGCATGAACGGCAATGATGCGGAAATGAGCGCGGAAGCCGCCGGTATCGCTGTCTGCCTGATTGAATACAGCCATCATGCCTGCCGTACAGAGTGTGACGCAATAACCGCGCACTATTACCGCCTGCGGGACTATGCCCTGCAGCATCCTGAAGCTCAGGCCATTCTGCGCATCATCGACTGAACAGAGGGACAACGGATGAAACAGCTTTCCTTTTTACCCGGCGAAATGACGCCACAGGACCGGCGTCTCATTCAGCGGGCGCTCAGGGCTCTGGAGCAGCACCTGCATGAGCCTGGGGTAGCCTTCACCTCCACTCATGCCGTCCGGGAGTGGTTGCGGCTGCATATGGCCGCGCTTGAGCGGGAAGAGTTCCGGGTGCTGTATCTGGACAACCAGAATCAGCTTATTGCCCATGAGACGCTCTTCACCGGCACGATTAACCGTACCGAGGTGCATCCCCGGGAGGTGGTCAAGCGCGCCCTGTATTTCAACGCGGCAGCGGTAATACTGGCGCATAACCATCCTTCCGGCGAGACGACGCCCAGCCAGGCTGACAAAGCCCTCACGCAGCGACTGGTTCATGTACTTCAACTGGTGGATATCCGTGTCCCTGACCATCTGATTGTCGGCGGCAGGCAAATCTATTCGTTCGCGGAACACGGTCTGCTGTGAGGTATGACATGAAAATTATCAGTAAACGTCGGGCAATGACCATATACCGCCAGCATCCTGAGTCCCGAATCTTTCGCTACTGCACTGGCAAATACCTGTGGCACGGTAGCGTCTGTCATTACACCGGTAAGGTAGTTCCTGACATTCCTGACATTCCTGGCGTGCTGGCTGTGTACGCCGAACGCCGCCAGGACCGCAACGGGCTTTACGCCTGCCTGATGAGTATCACCCTGAACTGACAATAAAGAGGTTATCAATGAGCCACATCACATGGGGCCTGCAGCGGGATATCACGCCGCGCCTGGGAGCTCGTCTGGTGCAGGAGGGCAACCGGCTGCACTACCTGGCTGACCGGGCCAGTATCACCGGTAAGTTCAGTGATGCCGAATGCCGAAAGCTGGATGAAACTTTTCAGCACTTTATCAGCCAGATGGAATTAATGCTGACTACCGGTGAACTGAATCCCCGTTATACCCACTGCATTACCCTGTACCACAATGGTTTCACCTGCGAAGCCGATACTCTTGGTAGTTGCGGCTACGTATACATCGCCATTTATCCCACTCAACGCTAACTAATTTCACGAGAGCAAAAATGAAATTTCAACCTGCAGCAACTTCGCGGGCGGTAAAGCCCTGCCTGTCACCCGTAGCTGTCTGGCAAATGTTACTGACACGCCTGCTGGAACAGTACTATGGCCTGACACTGAACGACACGCCATTCAGTGATGAAACCGTTATACAGAAACATATCGATGCCGGTATCACTCTGATTAATGCCGTTAACTTTCTGGTGGAAAAGTACGAACTAGTACGTATCGATCGCAGGGGTTTTAGCTGGCAGGAACAGTCTCCATACCTTCGGGCTGTAGATATTCTGCGGGCAAGACAGGCAACTGGCTTGTTGCGACAAAGCTGTAACAATGCAGTACGCTGAATATTGCGTACAACCTTCCCAATTTAAATTTCTGATCTTTCTCCCTTGTTTACATATTGCATAATGCGCCTGCCACTACCCGGCGGGCGCGTTTGCTTTTTAAGGACAAAATGTCATGCAAACTGAAGCTGAAGTATTAACCGATCATAGCGAGCTGATTTGCTCGACCAGTATTGAACGCATAGTGACAGGCCGCAATGCAGCACTTAAACAGATAGAACAACTCATTGAGCAGCTTAATGCCATTTCACGGTTAACCTCAGAAATTGGCGGTGGTACAGCGCAAGACTGGGCGATGAAAGCCGGGCATCGTTACGATAGCTGGATGACCGAAAAGGTCGATAAAGCGCTGCCTGCAGTTACCCGCAATATTGACCGTAGTATCTGGCGCGATTTGATATTGAAGTCTGGCATGATGGCCTTGATGGATGCTCAGGCCCGTGACCAGTGGCATAAGAACTTGGAGGAGGGGGATCTGCCTGCCATCAGCGAGGCGAATATCCTCAGTACTTTTGAGCAGCTACATCTGAACAAAATGGATGTATTTGAGCGCGGCATTATCAATGTCTTCAAAGGGCTGTCGTGGGATTACAAAACCAATAGTCCTTGTAGCTTCAATAAGAAAATCATCGTCAACTATCTGGTGAGTCACAATCGCTGGGGATTCAGTCTTAACTGGGGTTGGCGACGGGATCAACTAGCGGACCTGGAGAGAATGTTGTTTCTGCTCGATGGTAAACCGATACCTGACAATCGTGGCGATGTCACTACACGGTTGATGGAGCATATTCGGGACAACCCTTCGAAGGATGCCTACGAAGATAATTTTTTCAGTATACGGTACTTCCAGAAAGGAACAGCGCACATCACTTTTAAGCGGTGCGATCTGACAGAAAAAATGAATGATATTGTGGCGAAGCATTATCCGGGGATGTTGGCTGCGAGATGAAGAGGGCAGGGAGGCAATTACTTACCTGACCCATTACCTGACCCAATTCGTATAAAACGAAAAAGGAGTCAGACGATTTCTCATCTAACTCCTTGTTTTATTTGGTGGCCCCTGCTGGGCTTGAACCAGCGACCAAGCGATTATGAGTACTGTTAATGAACTAGTAAAATCAATAAGTTACTGAAATAATTAATCTAAAAAATGGATATGTTGATAAGTTTTATTAGATATTGGTTTTTTCTATCGCCATTTCATCGCCACTTTCTACTAGGTTTAGTGGATTGAAGGTGACGGCATCATTAAGGTGATCGGGAGCAAAGTGGGCGTATCTCATTGTCACTTTAATGTCTGTATGGCCCAGTATCCTCTGCAGCACTAAAATGTTGCCGCCGGACATCATGAAGTGGCTACCAAAGGTATGGCGCAATATGTGTGAACACTGTCCTGCCGGTGGTTCTATATCTGCTCTTTTGAGCGCTGATCTAAAGGCTGAATAACAAGGCGTAAACAGAGACTCATTACGTTTTACCTTGGGTAGCACGTCAAACATTTGTTCACTTATGGGGACCGTACGATTTTTTTTGCCCTTTGTTTTGGTAAAAGTTATTCGTCGATTTGATACTTGAGAGCCTGTAAGACTTTCCGCCTCCGTCCATCTTGCCCCTGTCGCAAGGCAAACTTTAACCACTGTGAGTAAGTCTTTCGCACGGCTATTTTCACATTCGATGAACAGGCGTTGCATATCTTCTTTGGTGAGATACGCCATTTCTTGTTCATTTGTTTTATACGCACGTACTTTTTGCAGGGGATGAGGGGCATTCCATTCATCTAAGCGGATCAGTTCGTTAAACATAGCTCTGAAATAGGCCAGTTCGAGGTTTACGGTACGTGGTGTTACTTTGGCTACGCGCGCGGAGCGTGACAGCTTTCCGCTTAACCTTTTCTCTCTATAAGCCGAAAACAGGCTAGCGCTGAATTCTCGGGCTAAAGGGTTACCCATTGCCCAATCGGCATATTCCATTGCACTTTTGCGTTTCTCGCCGTCTTTCAACGTTACGCCGTGTGCGTTGTACCAAGTAGTTACTAAGTCTATTAATTTTCGATTATCAACCTTTTCACCCAGCCACGGTTTATCTTCTGTCTGATCTTTTACGTGGCGTTCATAGGCTAATGCTTCACCTTTAGTGGTGAACTGCCGACGAATACGGCGACCAGTAGCCCCATTTGGGTAAAGCTCAACTAGCCATTTTCCGGTTGTAAGTTTTGTTACGGCCATAAAAATCCCTCAGTTACGAGAGATAGTTTAACTGTATATAAAAACAGTGGTCAATGTTTGATATGTATAAGAACAAACATGATGTCTGTTATGAATCGTCGTTTAGATTAGGGGCTACATTAGTTATCCAGTCTTTAAACTGGTATTGGGGGTATCCATCGCTGTGCATCATTGTTAGGATGTTTTCAACTAAAAATGTCCGCATTTCTCCCCTTAGTTCACAATAGCCTGAGATATATTCCTGACCATAGCGATTTGTTGAATATGATGATATTCGAACAGTACGGCGAGTTTGATCACCTTTTGCGTCGCAGTAGCTAAAGGTTGTTCTGATAGGCGTAAATGTTTTCTTTGGGGCTATATTTTTTGAATTACGTCTTACGGTTCTAGCAAAACCGTACATGTCTGAAAGGTCGAGTTTAAAAATTTTTCTGCATAAGTCTGAAAAGTCGTAGCGAGTGGAGCCAACTAAAAATAGTGTTTTAGCTCGACGTTCATTGAACGTAGTAATTTCACCAGTATCTGTATTTGTTATATCTAGGTAGAAATTACCATCATCAGGATTGAGTGATAATCGAGTAAAAATACCTTTGAGCCTTTCATCAAAACCGGAAACGGTGACTGCAGCTGGTTTAGTTTCTCCCTCCCATAGATCGAATTCACTAAAAGATTTTTGGTAGCTTTCAGAGGGTAATTGTTGGGCTGGTGTCGGTTCTAAATGAGATGAAAAGGTGTACTCTTTTACAGGTGGGAGTTTTGTTCTTATTCTGTTACTGCTGTTACTGCTGTTACTGCTGTTACTGCTGTTACTGCTGTTACTGCTG
>ERZ827496.768-NODE-768-length-42342-cov-6.964434_pt1 | contig 42342 bp, 37 predicted proteins | sample MGYA00519769_ERZ827496 | MGnify/ENA primary metagenome ERZ827496 (study PRJEB31778, sample SAMEA3449327) | human gut metagenome | biome: human gut; feature: human-associated habitat; material: faeces | place: United Kingdom | collected 2010/2012 ...
GTTGTTAAACTTTTGTTAGAATTTTTAGAATGGGGCAACAAAAAAATAAATAAATCATTAATTTCATTATATATACTATTATACTGTAAATGATAACATTATAATATTTTATATAAAATTTTTAGGAGATTCAAATGAAAGATTACATATATAATTCAAAATCTGAAAATGATACAAAAAAAATAGCCTTTAAAATGGCTTCTATGCTAAAAAAAGGTGATGTTCTAGTACTTTGTGGTGATTTAGGCTCAGGAAAAACAAAATTTACAGAAGGTTTTCTAACTTATTTTGGCTTAGAAAATGAGATTTCAAGTCCTACATTTACTATTGTTAATGAATATAAAAAAAACAATATCAATATTTATCATTTTGATGTTTATAGATTAGAAGATTCCTCCGAATTTTATGCTATCGGTGGAGATGAATATTTTGAAAATGGTATTTGCTTAATTGAATGGGGCGAGTTAATTCAAGATGCACTACCCAATGAATACATTAAAATTGATTTTTCAAGAAATGACTTGAATGAAAACGAGAGAGTTTTGAATATTAAATCTATTGGTGAAAAATATGATAATATTATTGAAAGTTTGAAAGGAGAATAATTTTGAAAATTTTAGCAGTTGATACTTCTAGTAAATTGTGCAGTGTAGCAATTTTAGAAGATAAAAATTTAATAAAAAAATTAGAATTAGACAATGGTCTAACACATTCTGAAACATTAATGCCTTTAATTCAACAATTATTGAATGAATGCTCATTAAGTTTAAATAATATTAATTTACTTGTTTCTGATATTGGGCCTGGTTCTTTTACAGGAATTAGAATTGGTGTTTCATCTTGTAAGGCTTTTTCAGACAGTTTAAATATTCCATGTGTTGGAATTTCTAGTCTTGAAGTTTTAGCATATAACATCCAAAATGACGGTATTATTTGTAGCACAATTGATTGTAAAAATAATAATTGCTATTTTGCTTTATATGAATTAAATTCAGGAAATTACAATGTTCTTATAGAGCCTTGTGCAAAGTCTGTTAATGATGTGTTGGATTTATTAAATTCTCAATATTATAACAAATGTATTTCTTTTGTTGGTGATGGTATTCCTAGTGAAAAATTGCATAGTATTTATGATAATAATGCAGATTCAGAAGTTACCAAAAATATAATATCATCTTATCTAAATGTTGAAAATTTGGGAACTGCCGGTTATAAAAAATTTATTAATAACAAAAAAATAGGTGAAGAAATATTGCCTTTATATTTAAAAAAGCCTCAAGCGCAAATTCAACTAGAAGAGAAATTAAAAGCAAAAATTTAGAAAATTAAGTTTGTAAAACAATATTTTTAATCAAATTTTGTGCCTTTTAAGAAAGGAATATTAGTAATTATGGATTTTAAAATTAGTAAAATGTCTATTGAAGACTTAAAAAGTATTAAAAATATCTTAACTACAGATTTTGATAATTTTTGGAGTTTTGATATTTTAGAAGAAGAATTAGAATGTAGCAATTCATATGTTATTGTCGCCAGAGATATCAATAACACTATCGTTGGTTTTGCAGGTATAAAAGTAATTTTGGATGAAGCAGACATTATGAATATTGTTGTAAAAAAAGATTTTAGGCATCATGGTATTGGCTCACTTTTACTAGAAAATTTAATTAATTATTCAAAAAATATAAATTTAAAAACTATCACTTTAGAAGTTAATGAAAATAATCTTTCTGCCATTCGTTTATATGATAAATTTTCTTTTGATAAATTAGGAATTAGAAAAAAATACTATAATGGAGAAAGTGATGCTATTATAATGAGCAAACAACTATAAGAAAATGTCCTTTGGGAGACAGTTCTATTTAGGACCTCACCTTCCAAAAGGACATTTTTTTACACATATTTTTCAACTTTCACAACTGTTCTTCCACTTCTAGTATTTCCACCAAATTCCTTGACAATAAATCTGCCTTTTCCTCTGATAGTTATAACATCTCCCAATTTAACTTGTTTAGAAGCCTTTGTTTCATTTTGACCATTTATAAAAACTCTTTCGCTATCAATAATTTGAACTGCCTTACTTCTAGAAGTTCTTGCTAAATCTGACACAAAATTATCAAGTCTTAAAGAAGGAACAATAATATTTAATTCCTCAACTTTGATTTCTTGTTCTTTTAATTCTTGTAATCCAACAATATCTATTTTGGCATTTTCAAATCTTGTTAATGTTCCTAATTCCTGTTTCAATGTTTCAGTTGATTCATCTTTTACCAAAATATCTGCTCCATCATCTGAAACAAGAATATCTCCAACCTTTTCTCTTTTCATTCCAAGTTTTACAATTCCACCTAAATAATTTCTATGTGAATACTTACCTTTTTCTTCATCTCCAAGTGAAATTCTTATAACTTTGATAATTTTTGAATAATTCTTTTCTACCATGTTCATATTGTATTTTTCAGGATATATTATAAGTACATTTCTTTCCGCATTTTCAAAGCCACCATATAATATATAATTTTCAAATTCAATTTTTTTCATAAATGTCTTTGCTAATGCAACTTGATACATATCTAAGAAATCTGTATATTCTAGTTTTTCTCTTTGTTTTGAGAATTCGATTTTGTCAAGTATTTGTGCCAATAACATTTTATCTTCTTGTTTTTTGTAGTCACTTAATATTTTTTGTTTATCCATCTTTCCTCCATTCTGTACACTGCTTCAAAAATTCGTCTGGCCACGCCTGTTTTTCAAACTTAATATCTTGTAAATTATTTTCTACAATTAATTCTTCTATTGCCGTTCCTAATCCATTAATTTTTGTGCCATCTTCTATTGTAATAACATTTTTTGTTTTTTCTATTGATTTTTTTATTATTTCCTCATCTAATGGTTTCAAAAATCTAACATTTATAACGTCTGCTTCAATTCCATTTGTTTTAAGTCTATTTGCCATTTTCATTGCATCTGCCACTCTTTTTCCAATTGCAATAATACTTGCATCTTGTCCTTCTCTTAAAATTTCTGCCTTTCCAAGTTCAATTTTTTGATGTTTTTCAAATTTGATATTTTCATCTTGCCCACCTCTTGGATATCTTATAACAACTGGCTTATTTAATTTTACTGCAAATTCCATCATATCTTCTAATTCTCTAAAATCTTTTGGTGCCATTATTGTTAAATTTGGTACAAGTCTAAAAAACGCCATATCTAGTGTACCTTGATGTGTTTCTCCATCTGCTCCTACAACTCCCGCTCTATCAACACACATTATAACAGGCAAATTTTGCATTGCTATATCATGTATTACCTGGTCATATGCTCTTTGATAAAATGATGAATAAATAGGTACAAATGGAATCATTCCATCTATTGCCATTCCTGCAGCCATTGTTAAAGCATGTTGTTCTGCAATTCCAATATCAAAAAATCTTGATGGATATTCTTTTGCGAATTTTGTAAGCCCTGTTCCATCTTTCATAGAGGCTGTAACTGCTACTATTCTTTTATCTTTTTTGGCTAGTTCTATTAACTTCTCTCCAAATATTTTTGAATAGTCATCTTTTTTTTCTTTTTTTGTTTTTCCTGTCTCGATATAAAATGGTGCAGTTGCATGAAATTTATCAGGATTTTCTTCTGCTATTTTATAGCCCTTCCCTTTTTTTGTTAATACATGTATCAACACTGGTCCTGTTACTTGTTTACTAAGTTTCATTATATTCTCTAGTTGCTCAATATCATGCCCATCAACTGGTCCTAAATAAGTAAATCCAATGTCCTCAAAAAACATTTTTGGTATTATCAATTGTTTTATACTTCTTTTTACTCTTTGGACTATTTTAACTATTGGTTTTCCTATAATTGGTATTTTACTAATTATTTTTTTTCCTGATATGTTTGATTTTGTATATAATTTTTTTGTTCTTAGTTTACTCAAAAACATGTTAAGGCCACCGATATTTTTGGATATACTCATCTCATTATCATTTAATATAACTGTCATATGCGTTTTGCTAAATCCTACATCATTTAACGCTTCTAGCGCCATTCCACCTGTTAATGCCCCATCACCTATTACGGCTATTACTTGATTTTTTTCGCCTTTTAAGTCTCTTGCTCTTGCCATTCCTAGTGCCGCAGATATTGAGGTGCTACTATGTCCTGTGTTAAAACTGTCATATTCTGATTCGCTTGTTTTTGGGAATCCTGCTAAGCCGTCTAATTGTCTTAATGTTTTGAATTGTTCCCTTCTTCCTGTTATTATTTTGTGTGCATATGCTTGGTGACCAACATCCCATACTATTTTGTCTTTTGGTGTATTGAATACACTATGTAACGCAATTGTTAGTTCTATGACCCCTAAATTTGATGCTAGATGACCTCCATTTTTTGAAACAGTTTCTAATATATATTCTCTTAATTCTTGTGCTAATTTTTCTTTTTCTTCTTTTTTTAATTTTTTTACATCTTCTGGCGAATTTATTCTTTCTAACATTTAAAGTCTCTCCTATTTTGTCTTTAATGCTTATATTTTTATTGGTGCCAACGAAGTAGTTATCTACAACTTTTTTGACTCTCTTGACGATTGATACAAATATCAATCAAGTTAATAGAATTATATCATATTTTTATTAAATTGCAACTGAATTAGACAAAATTTCACTTTTTGAAAATAATTTATTTTAAAAAGAAAGTAACCTATATATTAATTATATAGGCTACTTATTTTGCTAAATCTTTTTATTTTTATTTTTTGTTTATCTTATTTTTTGATTTAGCTTTTTTAGTTCATTTACAAGGGCTACACTTTCTCTAATCTTATCTTAATCAGTCTCCTGCATTTTGACTTATGGGACTTATGCTCTTATTTCAACTGGCTACTTTAAGAACGGTCATAAATTAATAAGTTAGTGTGTATCATTGCCACATACTTATTTAATTTTTTTCAATTAATCAGTCTCTTGTTTCACCAAATAGGATGGACTTATGCTATATTTCCAACTAGTGTACTTTATAACGGTCATAATTGAATTTTAAAAGTATGGGCGCCCATACTTTTATTTTTTAATAATTTTATTTTTAAAATAAAGTATGGTAGAACTTACCCTCTTTAAGTCACATTATCGACTTAAACTAACTCTATTATAGCACTAATTTAGAATTATGTCAAATTTTCTTATATAATTTGTAATATATTGAAAAATATAGTATAATTAGGATATATGAACTTTATAAGAGTGATTGGAGGTATTGATATGAAAATTAGACAAAAATTAGAATGGGATTATGAAGAAAATAAAATAACATCAACAGATTTCATAACAAGAGATACAATTAAAGATGTAGTTGCTACTGAACTTTTCATTCCAATTGTTGAAGAATTATATGATAAAAATATCTTTACAAATTGGAGTGGACTAACAGGAAATGCTCATATAAGAATACCACTAGATGGCTTATCTAAAGAAAATTTTCTTATAGCAAAGCAAAATTGTGAAAACAATCCTAATCATTGGAAATTACAAAGACCAACATATAAAGATGTTAAAAACCTTTTACCAAACTACACTTTTGAAATATATGTAGAATATGAAGAAGGATTAACAGAAGTTTCAGATGTTGTTGATCAATTGCTTAAAGAAGTAAGAAAATTACTGTTTCAAGATATTCAAATGGCACGAGAGGAATATGCAAAAGAAAGTCAACTACCAAGAGTTGATATAAAAGGATTATATAAAAAATCTGAATGCCCTGTTTTTAACATAGAAAAACAAGAAGATGAAATAATTCCAGCAGAATCATTTGAAGAATTGTCTGAAATGTATTTAGAAGGTGATACTCCAGAATATTTTTATGATGAAGAAACAGACACTTATTTTAGAAATAAAGAATTAATAGCAAAATCAAAAGAATATAGAGAATACGAAGCATCTACAGAAAAAAGAAAAGAAAGAGCAATAAATGAAATAAGTAAAAGACTTAATTCAGAAATGACAGATGAAGAAAAATATAAAGTTATTTTTGATTGGTGTGTTAATTATTTTAATTATGCATACTCTGGTTTAAATTATGCTTATGCAGAGCAAGAATGGAGAAAAGAATCTGATGAGAATTTAACTAAATATTATAGAATTTATTGTAGAAATAATAATTCTCAATGCGAACTTTTAGGGTTAGGAAGTAGAAAAAAATTTTTGAAAGATTCAAAAAATAACACTGATATTCCGAATAAAGCCATTGTGCGAACTCAAAAAATAATTGAACACTTAGAGGAATGTGAAAAATGTAAGCAAAAGGAAAAAGGATTTATATCTGGAAATACTGATAGTGTATGGCTTAGTAAATATGGTGTTTGTATGAATTTTGCAGAAATATATGAATTTTTGTGTGAAAAATTTTCTTTACCTTGTAAGCATATACAAGGCTCAATCGATTCTGAAGGGTATAATGTAGGACATGCATGGAATGCAATAATGATAAATGGAAAATTAAAGTATGTAGATATATCAAGTGCAATTCATTGTAAGGATAGGAGCAATACAATTAATTTACCTGAAGATTTTTTTGGAAAAACATTTGAAGAACTACAAACTATAGATGGTGGAAAAAATAGAAAAATAGCGGAAGGATTTGAAAAAAGTATTAAGGAATTAATTAACAGCTCTGAAGGATGGAATGTAGGCGATTAAATATTTAAGTAAAGCTAACTTAGGTATACTCTCAAGCAAGACGTATCCGAGTTAGCTTTAATATTAGATGATATTATTTATTAAATATAATACAACTTTATTTTTTTCAACATCCTCTATTTCCATTATTTTAGCCATTACAAACATCACAAGTTTATATTTTGCAAAGTTTATGATAGTAGTTCTATATTCTTCATCAACTTTTTTTAGCATAGTATCAAATTTATCATACATTTCTGTTTTATTGTACAAGATATTAGACCAATTACTTGTAGATAAACATATTTCTAATCTTAATTTATCTTTTAAACTCATATTATTATTATATTTACCAAATATTTAACTTTCTCATTTTCCATATATTTAAATTACCTCCATATTAAAATTTTATATCATTTTTTCTTCTATTTTTTCAACTTTGTTTTCATTGGGTATGGTTACTTTTCTATAAATATTATTAATGATTTCATTATCATTGTCGTCAAATATGCCATTTTTATATAAGTCATCACTAACAATTTTATAGTTATTATCTTTGTCATAGCAAATTCTATTGTAGTTCTTGTTTAATTATTTTCAATTTATACACCATCCTTTCGTTTGGATGATTTTAATATTGTTTTAGACAACAAAAAAATCAACCAGATTTTATTTTCTGATTGATTTTTGTATCTATCTGTTTATTAGTTCGAACAGATACGTTATTGGTGGAGACGAGGGGAGTCGAACCCCTGTCCATAATACCTTCCAAATAGACCTCTACAAGTTTATTTTATCTTTTTTATTCATTATTAATTCGCGGATAAACACGCTAATTAATAATATAGTTTTATAAAATTACCCTCTACTCCTAAAACAAAAGTAGACTTGTTTCCTACTTTAGTTATAACACCCTTGCTAAATCAGTAGGCTATTTAGTTTGGATGACGCCACAATTAGGCAGCGTATGCTAATTCTTCGTTTTTAGCGTTTATTTTTAGTTTCCCGTTTTTTTAAGTGGCCAACGTGAATCCACTACTTGCTATCTATTTTTCTAGTAATATGTCGAAACCTTTACGTCCCCATGTGCTTTTTTATTATACCATATACATTTATATTTATCAATATTTCCTAGTATTATTTTTAGTAAAAATAGTTACAATTATTACAATACACAAGCCTTAATTTTTTTGGACTGCAATTTTTAACAACTTTTATAAATTTATAACATACTATATTTTAGGTGATAAATATGTCTATTGTACCAACAAAAATTAATTATAACTATTCATTAATGCAACAAAACTTATCAATTTTAAAAAGCTTTTATCCTTTTTTATCAATTCAAATAGTCGGAAAAAGTATTCTTTCAAAGAATATTTATGTAATCAAACTACGGAAATGGCCCAAAAGAAGTATTCTATTCAGGCTCAATACACGCAAATGAATGGATAACAAGCACTTTACTTATGAAATTTATTGAAGATTATTGCATATCATATAATAATAACTCTACCCTCTATAACTATTCTGTTCAAAAATTATTTAATAATGTTACCATTTATATTATGCCAATGGTCAATCCTGATGGTGTTGATTTAGTTACTGGTAATATACCCAAAACGTCCAATTCTTTTGTTTATACTAAAAATATCAGTAAGAATTTTCCTGATATTCCGTTTCCAAATCGGATGGAAAGCAAATATTCTTCGGTACAGATTTAAATTTACAGTTTCCTGCGGGTTGGGAAAGCGCAAAACAAATCAAATATTCTCAAGGATTTAATAAACCTGCTCCAAGAGATTTTGTTGGATTTCGGTCCTTTAACAGAACCAGAATCTATTGCAATTTATAATTTTACTCTTGCTCATAATTTTGAATTAACAATTTCCTTTCACACTCAAGGTCAAGAAATATATTGGAATTTTCAAAATATCAATCCTCCACTAGGATATGAAATTGGAACCAAATTTGCCAAATCGAGTGGATATCTTCTAACTGATGTTCCTTATAATTCAAGTTTTGCAGGTTATAAAGATTGGTTTATTCAAGATTATAATAGACCTGGTTATACAATTGAGGCAGGTTTAGGAGAAAATCCTTTACCTATTACCCAATTTGATGAAATATACAAAAATAATTTAGGCATTTTAATTTTAGGAGCCATTTCGACAGACTTTTTATTAAAACAGTTTTAAAATATTCTATACAACCAAATGAAATACGCATTTGAAAGGAGGAATGCATTATGACAAAAGATGTTCTTTTAAGTACCGAATTTGATTCTGCTTATGATGCAATGATAGCACTTAATGTTTTTTTAGAAAATATTGATGCTTTACCTACAGATAGCAGAGCAAACTATCAAAATCTAAGAGCAATTGGCAATCGGATTTATGAATAATTCCTCTAACAGGTACTATATATAGCGCCTAAAAAAGGCAGATGACTAAAATCTGCCTTTTTTCTATACATTATGCCGTTTCCTTACTATTTTGAGGAATATGTCTATCTTTTTTATTTTTTTGTTGTTCCTCTGTTTTTTCTCTTATAATAAGTTCCGGTGCCTTTTTATCTAAAACTGTTTCCTTAGTTATTATACATTTTGCAATGTCTGGTGTTGATGGAACATCAAACATAATATCTCTCATTATTTCTTCAATAATTGAACGAAGTCCCCTTGCTCCAGTTTTTCTTTCAATTGCCTTATCAACAATTGCCTCTAACGCATCTTGTCTAAATTCTAGTTCAACATCATCCATTTCTAATAATTTTTGATATTGTTTTACTAATGCATTTTTTGGCTCTGTTGCTATTTTTATTAAAGCATCTTTATCCAAGTCTTTAAGTGTTGCAATAATTGGTAATCTTCCTATAAATTCCGGAATTAAACCATATTTTAATAAATCTTCTGGTAACATTTCTTGGAACACTTCATATTTATTGATTTCTTTTGCACTTTCGATTTTTGTTCCAAATCCTATACTCTTTTTACCAGTTCTATCCTTTATAATATTTTCTAATCCTTCAAAAGCTCCCCCACAAATAAATAAGATGTTTTCTGTATTTATTTGTATCATTTCTTGATTTGGATGTTTTCTTCCTCCTTGAGGTGGTACTGATGCAATCGTGCCTTCAACAATTTTTAATAATGCTTGTTGTACACCCTCACCACTAACATCTCTTGTAATTGATAAATTTTCTGATTTTCTTGTTATTTTATCAATTTCATCTATATACACTATACCTTTTTCTGCTTTTTGGATATCTCCATCTGCTGCTTGAATAAGTTTTAATAAGATATTTTCAACGTCTTCTCCAACATATCCTGCTTCTGTAAGTGTTGTTGCATCAGCTATTGCAAATGGCACATTTAATATTTTTGCAAGTGTTCTAGCAAGTAATGTTTTTCCACATCCTGTTGGTCCTAAAAGTAAAATGTTACTTTTTTGTATTTCCACATCATCTTTTTTCTCACTTTCTTCGTGAGCTATTCTTTTATAATGATTATAAACTGCTACTGATAAAGTCTTCTTTGCTTCTTCTTGACCAATTACATAGTCATCCAAAATTTTCTTTATTTCTTTTGGACTAGGTATTTTATCTAGTTCATTTAATGTGTATCCTACATCTTCATCTTCATAGCATTCTGCATCTATTATGCTTGTGCATAAATCTACACATTCATCACAAATATACACACCTGGTCCAGCAACTATTTTTTTTACACTATCTTGTGATTTGCCACAAAATGAACATATTACATTTTTTGGTACATCATTTCTAGCCATAATTTTCCTCCATCTTTACCCTTTATTAAATTCTTTTATCCATAATACCATCAATCAAACCATATTCTAAAGCTTCTTGTGCTGACATGTAGTGGTCTCTTTCAGTATCCTTTTCAATTTGCTCAATTGGTTGCCCTGTTTTTTCACTTAATAATTTATTTAATTTTTCTCTTGTTCTTATCATGTGATCTGCGTGAATTTTGATTTCAGTTGCTTGACCTGAAATTCCTCCACCTTGACCACCTATTAATGGTTGATGTATTAATATTTCAGAGTTTGGTGTTGCAAATCTTTTTCCTTTTTCTCCATTTGCTAAAAGAACTGCTCCAAAACTTGCTGCTAAACCTACACATATTGTTGTTACTGGGCATTTGATGTAATTCATTGTATCTACAATTCCCATACCATCTGTTATTGATCCTCCTGGTGAGTTTATATAAAGAAAAATCTCTTTATCTGGATCTTCAGATTCTAGAAATAACAATTGTGCTATTACTAGACTTGCTGATGTAGGATTTACATCTTCTCCTAAAAATATAATTCTGTCTTTTAATAATCTTGAGAATATATCGTATGATCTTTCTCCTTTACTTGTTTGTTCAACTACATAAGGTACTAAACTATCTTTTTCAAACATAACTTTTCCTCCTTTAAAACACAAAAAGTTGGCATGAAAATATTTGTTTTTTTCACCCCAACCTTTCATTATTTATTTTTTCATTTTTGCATTTTTAACTAAAAATTCTAAAGCCTTTTCAGATTCTAATCCACTTTTTATGTATTTTCTAACATTTTCATTTTCCATAAATTCTTTATCATCTGATTTTCCATAGTTTTTAGCCATTTCTTTCATTTTTTCAACTATCTCGTCTTCTGTTGCTTCAATTTTTTCTGATTTTATAACTGCTTCTAACATTAATCTTGATTTTATAGCTTCTATTGCTTGAGGTTCATATTCTTTTTTAACTTCTTCAACTGTTTTACCCATCATTTGAAGATATTGTTCAAGTTTTAATCCCTGGTAAGAAAGTTTTGTTTCAATATTTCTTAACATATCTTCTGTTTCTGTTTCTATCATTCCAGATGGAATATCAACTTTTACATTTTCGCATACTGCTTTTATAACAGCATCTTCTGTTTCATATTTTTGTTTTTGTTCATTATCTTTTTCTAATCTGTCTTTGATGCTTTTCTTTAATTCTTCTAATGTATCAAATTCACTAACATCTTTTGCGAATTCGTCATCTAATTCTGGTAATTCTTTCTTTTTGATTTCATGAACTTTTACTTTAAATGTTGCATCTTTTCCAGCTAAGTCTTTTGAGAAGTATTCTTCTGGGAATTTAACATTTATATCTCTTTCTTCATCTATTTTCATTCCAATTATTTGGTCTTCAAATCCTGGGATAAATGTGTTGCTTCCTATTTCTAATTCGTGACCTTCAGCTTTTCCACCTTCAAATGCTACTCCATCTACAAATCCTTCAAAATCAATTACTGCTATATCACCTTTTTCTACTGGTCTATCTTCTATTGATATTAATCTTGAATTGTGTTCTTGCATATGTCCTAATTCATGGTTGATATCCTCATCTGATACAGTATACTCTATTTTTGGTATTTCTATACCTTTATATTTTCCAAGTTCTGCTTCTGGTTTTGTTTGGAAAACTGCAGTAAATATTAAATCTTTTCCTTTTTCAATTTGTGTAACATCAATTTCAGGTCTGCTAACTGCTTCGATATTGTTTTCCTTTAATGCTTCTTCTAATTCTGCTGGTACTACTTGGTTGAATGCATCTTCGTAGAAGATTTCTTTTCCATAATATTTTTCTACAATATTCATTGGAGCCTTACCTTTTCTGAATCCAGGAATATTGAAGTATTTAGCACTTTGGAAGTATACTTTTTTTATTGCTTCTTCAAATTTTTGTGCTTCTATTGTTAATTCTAATTTTACTTCATTTGCGTTTTCTGTTTTTTCAACTTTACATTTCATTGTTTTTTTCAATCCTTTCTTTTTTGTTTTATAAATTTTATAAAAAATTTATAATTTTCATATTTTGTTGTAACGCTTTAATTGCAACCTTTGTACAATCAATCGCTTTCTTATTATATCATATTTTTCCTAATTTGCAAGGTTTTTTTCAAAAAATACTTGTTTTTTTTATTTTTTTATGATAAACTTATTGTCAGTCAGTTAATTAAAAATTAGGAGGTGCAAAGATAATGGCTAAATGTGCAGTTTGTGGTAAATCACAAAGTAATGGAAATAAGCTTAGCATAACTCGTTCACATATAAGTAAAAGAAGTCCAAGAACTTGGAAACCAAATTTAAGAAGTGTTAAAGCTATAATGGAAAACGGTGAAACAAAAAGAGTTCACGTTTGCGCAAAATGTTTAAAAGATGGAAAAATTAAAAGAGCATAACAAAACGCTCTTTTTTTTCATATTAGTGATAATTCTTTCAAAAAAATTTAATAAACACATAAGACTTCCTTTCACTGTCCTTTTTGTTTTTAATCTTTAATTCCAAAAATGAATTTTACAAATCCACGTAAACACTTTGGAACTTTTTTTACAACTATAGTCATATGTAACTCCCTCCTTTATTTAACAAGCAAGCCACATCAAGCCAACACAAGCAAGTGCAACTCCTATTATAAATAGCCAACCTGTAAGTGGAAGCAACAATACAAGTAAAATGCCAAGTCCAATTCCAATTAGTACAACACCTATAGTTTTCTTTAATGCACAAAACATATTATTACCTCCTAGTTTTTATATATTATATTAATTTTTAAGTTTTATTGTTCCTTATTATGTTTATTTCTAAATTTTATGTATTGAATTTTTTTAATTTTCCCATTATAATATATTTGTACTTTGATAATTCAAAAATTCTCAAAAGTTGTTAAACTTTTGTTAGAATTTTTAGAATGGGGCAACAAAAAATAAATAAATCATTAATTTCATATTAATAATTCATAATTTATGAATTATTATTCAAATTTAAATGTATTAATAGGAGGAAACCAAATTTATGAAAAAAACAGACGCCATAAAATTTGTAGAAATATTAAAAAAAACATATCCTGATGCCACTTGTAGTTTAGATTTTGAAACACCATTTCAAATGGTCATTGCAGTAATGCTTTCCGCACAATGCACAGACGAAAGAGTAAATAAAACCACACCTACTCTTTTTAAGAGATGCAAAACAATTCAGGATTTTGCCAATATAGATATTAATGAATTAGAAAAAATTATACACCCTTGTGGCTTTTACAAAAATAAAGCAAAAAATATAAAACTTTGTGCAAAACAAATTCTTGAAAATTTTGAAGGTAAAGTTCCAGATAATATGGAAGATTTACAATCTTTAGCAGGTGTTGGTAGAAAGTCTGCAAATGTTGTTATGCTTGAAGCCTTTAATAAACCTCAAGGCATTGCAGTTGATACTCATGCTAAAAGAGTTTCTAATTTAATTGGTCTTTCTAATGAGTCTGACCCTGTTAAAATTGAACTAGATTTACTTAAAATTTTTCCAAAAGAGTATTTGAAGGATATTAATCATTTATTTGTTTGGCATGGTAGAAATACCTGTGTTGCTAGAAAACCAAAATGTGATTCTTGTAGTGTCAAAAACTTTTGTAAATACTATAAAAAGAGTAATGGTATAAAAATATAAAAAAACAAACCGTCGTGGGGACCGTCAAAAAGAGTCGAAAAATTTATTTTTCGTTACTCTTTTTAGATGGGAGAGGTTTGAATTTTTTATACCATTACTCTTTTTTATGATTTTAAAGAACTATTTTTTTACATACTTAATAACTTCCACATTGCTCATTTTGCTTCTTTCCACCATTTGATTATAAATTTTATCTCTCAAATTTTGTTGTTTTTCTTTCATGTTATTACAGCATTCATCTGGAAAAAATGGACCATCTATATAAGAAACCAAACGAACTTTATCATTATTTTTCCCGCAACTTTGATAAGTATTTGTTACGCAAAATGCAGGTACATCTAATTGGACAGGATATTTAAATGATACATTTTTAAATGGTCTTATTTTTGTATAATATGGCCAAATGTGTGCTTCTGGAAATATTGTTATGCTATTTTCCTTTTTTATTCTTAATTTTATTGTATTCAAAAAATTTTTCATTGCTTCTTTATTATCTGGTATTGGAATTGCTCCTAGCATTTCTACAACATTCCCTAAGAATTTCATAGATACATTTTCTGGATTTACTATAAAATAATTTCTTTTTGGATAGTTTCCATTACTTGTTATAAAGGTGTCTGCAAATACTTGTGTATGATTTCCATATATAAAATATCCTTGTTTTTTATATGGTTTATATTTTTCTTTACCAACATATTTGATTTTTAATTTTAAATGTGAATATAAGTATTTTATTGGCAGACTTAATATATTCTGTAATATAAATGATGTTACATTCCATATTACATTTTTATGAATATATTTATAATTTTCATCTATTTTTCTAGGTGTTATTTCTGCTCCTGAAAATTCGTCATTTAGTTCATCTTTATAATATATTATTTTTTGTTCTTTCATTTTGTTTCCTTTCACAACTATCTATCATAATATTCTAATGTAAATTTATATAAACATTTTTATAATCTAATAAGGGCATGATATAATAAAAACCACACCCTTTTGTAATTAGTATTTTTCAATTTTTTTATTTTTAAACATTTACATTTTCTTTATCACATTCAGTTGTATATTCTAGTGGAATTCCGTAAAAATCTTCATATATTTCTTTCCAAGCCTCAAAATTTTTATTAAGCATCATTTCCGTATTTTCTCTTTGTGATAAATTTGCATCTGGAAAAATAGGTTCTGCAATATTTACAGTATATTCTTGGATTGGGAATCCCTCTCCATCAATTTTATCACTATCTTCCATTGTTATAAATATTGGTATAACTGGCACATTATTTCTTGCAGCCATTTTAAATGCTCCATGTTTCAATGGCTTTGGTTTTTTATAATTCCACCACATACTTTGTTCAGGATAAATTAATATAAAATCTCCTTTTTGTAACAAAGTATCTACTGCTTTCATAAATTGTACCATTGTTCTTTTGTTTGAACTTAATGGTAATGTATCACAGTTTCTAAAAAAGAAGCCGTATAATCCAGGGAAATTTGTGTAATTTCCCTCTCTTATTACTTTATACAATCTTTTTTCTTCAATCTTTCCTGACATTCTGAATACTTTTTCTACAGTAAAACAGTCAAAAGGATTAAAGTGATTACATGTAACCATTGCACCTGTTGAAATTTTATTTAGATTTTCTATACCTTTTACTTCTTTTATTATTAATTTATTGTTTTTTAATAGATTGTCTAAAAATCTTTCTCCAACTTCATTTGCAAATATTCGTTTTAATTTACTAGTCATTTTTTTTCTAAGATAATCAACATTTTCAGGCGTTAAAACTATTGTAGGTGGATCGTCTTCTACGTCAATATCAAACTTTCCTTCTTTTTCAAGTTGTTCAATTTTCTTTAAAACTTCTTGTCTATATTGAGATTTTTCTATTGGTTCTTGAATGTTTTCTTGTTTATTTTTCCTTATTTTGACTAATATTTTTCCTCTTGTTTTCATTAAACTATCTCCTATTTATTCTATCATCTCCAACGCATTCTGTTTCTTTTTTTGCTAATTCCATAAGTTTTAAACTGTTAGAGTCATCTTTTTCTTTGTCTTCATCTGTATATTTAGTTCCTAGTTCTTTTATTTCATTATAAAATTCTGTCTTTTTTGCATATTCCCAAAAATATTCTTGATATACTACATTGTCAAAATACCATGGTTTTGCACCTAAGTTATAATGTATTAAATTTATTTTTCCTTCTGTTTTTCCCATTACTGGCATTCTATTCCAAGAATAGTCTAATATCTTAACTCTTCCTTTACACAATCTATTTAAATAGTCTTGATCTTGAGCAACTTCAAATTTTATTTTTTCTAACATATATATGAATTTTTCTTCGAATTTGTAGTCTCTTAATTCTTTTAAATTCATTACTATTACACCTGCATTAAAATAATTGTTGTAATCTGCAACCCCTACCACTCTTTCAACATAATCTTTAAATATATCAATTGCTTGAATTACGCCATCTGGTATTCCTGCTATTAAGTTGTCTCCCATATCAGTATTATATAATTCTGCTATATCTGATAAGCATACTGTGTCACTGTCTATATATACAGCTTTGTCATATTCTGGGTATAGTTCTGGTATAAATAATCTGTAATATGTTGTATTTGAAAAATAATTGCGAGTATATAATTTTTCTTTTATTTCTTCTAATTGTTTATTTAAATCAACAAATTCAATGCTTATATTTTCTGTTTCATATTTTTTTATTTTTATTTTATTTTCTTCTGTTACATTTGTATATAGTATTTTTATTGCATATATATTTTCTTTTGATGTATTGTCTATTAATGATCTTAATGCAACTGATAAGAATGGTATATATCCATTATCTACTGCAAAAAATACTGGTATTTCTTTATTCATTTATTTTTTCTCCTTTTCTACTTTCATATTGTTTTTTTAATTCTACATATTCTTCTAGGTCTTTATCAAATGCATGACATTTTAAAATCTTATGAACTTCTTCTATTTGCCATTGTTTAAAGTTTTCTGTATGTGGATATGGCTTCCATAATAATCTTTTACAAAAATGACATATTACTGTATCTTTTTTGTTAAATTTTGACTGTTCATTATATATTCTTGGTAATAATAATTTTGATGTTGTTGAATAATATATTGCACTTTGGTCTGCAAATATTAGCTTTCTATTTTTTATTAGTTCTCTTGCTTTTACTAATAAGCCTGTTTCTTTTATTTTTTTCATATTTAATAAAAGCATTCCTGCATTTATATAGTCTGGCCATATAAATACTGAGCCATATTTTTCTTTTACTGCTGCATATTCATATTCTGTTATGTCTGTATTATATAATTCTGATATATCTCCATTTGCCATCATATCAATGTCTAAATATAACAATTTGTCTGGCATATCTGGAACCAAATCCGCTAATAGCCTTAACAAGGTATATGGTGTACAATATGCGTCTTCATTTTTGCAATGTCCAAATTCTTTTTCATATATATCTGTTATATCTACTTTTATTACTTGGTTTTTTGAATTTTTTGTTTTTACTACTTCATTTAAAAATTCTATTTGTTCGTCTTTTATTGATGTATATTCTGGTTTTATTCTTGATAAATCCATTGTGAATATATATGCCGTTATAGCTTCTTTTGTTTTATTTGTAATTGATATTAGCTCTGTTAGTGCTCCATCAAATACTTTTCCATTTCCACATAAAAGTATATTCATAATTTTTCCCCTATATTTTAAAATCTCCAACATTATATATTATTTTTTTATTTTTTTCAACTTATTTCTTCGTTATTTTCAGTATTTTTTTCTTCCATTTTTTGGAATTTAATTGCATTAGTCATTGTAATTACTGCACTTATAACTATTAGTAAATAGAAATTGATTCCCCTGTTTAATATCATCGCTCCATTTATGCTGTTTTTTGGAAATACTGTTTTAAATATTTCAATAAATCCACCTTCAGTTACTCCAACTGCTCCTGGTGATGGTATTCCAGAAACTGTTCCATATAGTACTGATTGTATGCTTATTATTTTTAATATATTATACTCATTTAGACCAAATGAACGATAAACCCAATATGACACACTATAATATGCCAAAAATTGAATATATGTCGTAAATATTGTTTTTAACATTACCAACTTGTGTTCTTTTATATAATCACTGCTTGCTTGATATTTGTTTAATTCATTCTCTATTTTTTCTTGTTTTTTATCTACATTTTTTATCTTTATTTTTTTCATTATTTTTACAACAAAATTGATTAATTTCTGTAATAATTTTTTATGAAATATTGCTATTATTAATAAAGTTAGTGCACTTGCATTTAATAATATTCCAATTACAAAAAAACATATTAGTGCAGTATTCATAATGCTATGATTGACTACTACACTTATTAGTGCTAAAGATATCGTTACTACTTGCATACTGCTTAAGTTTATTAATAAAGAAAGTGTTGAATTTGCTACTGATATTTTGTCTTTATACATATAATATATTTGCATTGGTTGCCCTCCACTTGCTGCAGGTGTTATCCCACTGAAGAAAAAGCCGATTAATGCATATTTTATGTTTTGAAAAAATGTTGTTTTTTCGTTTAGTGCTTTTAGTGTCCTTCCTATATTTATTGATTCTCCTAATACATATATACACATACATAATACTGCTATTAATATGTATTGCAATTTTACTGTTCCTAATATTTGGAACATTTCTCCTATGTTTTGATCTTTTAGTATTATATAAAATGTTAATATTATTAGCAATATAAATATTATTGCATTTTTGATTATTTTGCTTTTCTTTTTCATTTTTTTACCATCCGTTTTTCTCTTATATTGTATATTATTATGTATTTTTTATTTTTTGTCAAGTGTTTGTTAAAATGTTAAAAGAATAGCAAAAATATAAATCTTCACTATTCTTTAAAAATTATTTTGTTTTATTTTCAACTTCTTCTTTTATTCTTGCTACAAATGTATCAGTATCAATAGTTTCATTTTCTGCACTTTCTCTTGAACGAACAGAAACTGTATTTTCTTCAACTTCTTTTGCCCCAACAACTAACATATATGGAACTTTTTCAAGTTGGGCTTCACGGATTTTATATCCAACTTTTTCATTTCTGTCATCTAAAACAACACGAATTCCGGCTTTGTGTAATTTTTCTTCAATTGATTTAGCATAATCATGTTGTGCATCTGTAATTGGTAATATTTTTACTTGTGTTGGTGAAAGCCATAATGGGAATGCACCTTTTGTTTCTTCAATTAAGAAGCACATAAATCTGTCAAATGTACCTAAAATTGCTCTGTGGATAACAACTGGTCTATGTTTTTCTCCATCTTCCCCAATATATTCTAGCTTAAATCTTTCTGGTAATAAGAAGTCTAATTGGCAAGTTGATACTGTAACATCATGTCCAACTGCTGATTTTAATTGAACATCTAGTTTTGGTCCATAGAATGCTGCTTCTCCTTCTGCTTCGTAGAAGTTTATTCCTAATTCAGTCAAGATTTCTCTTAATTGTCCTTCTGCTTTTTCCCACATTTCATCATCATCAAAATATTTATGTGTATCTTTTTTATCTCTTAATGATAATCTAAATTCATAATCTTTAAATCCAAAATCTTTGTAAACTGATAAGATTAATTGTACAACTTTTCCAACTTCTTCTTTAATTTGGTCTGGTCTTACAAAAAGGTGAGCATCATTTTGACACATTTCACGAACTCTCTCTAAACCGCAAACACTTCCACTATCTTCATATCTAAAGTCATGTGCTAATTCTCCAATTCTTATTGGTAAATCTCTATATGAATGCATTTTATTTTTGTATATTAACATGTGATGTGGGCAGTTCATTGGTCTTAATACCATTTCTTCATTATCCATTTTCATAACAGGAAACATATCTTCTTTGTAGTGGTCCCAGTGTCCTGAAACTTTGTATAATTCTGTATTTGCAAGTGATGGTGTATATACATGTTGATATCCCATTTCTACTTCTTTATCTTGAATATATCTTTCTAATAATCTTCTTACTGTTGCACCATTTGGTAAATACATAGGAAGTCCTGAACCAACTAATGGGCTTGTCATAAATAATTCTAGGTCTTTTCCTATTTTTCTGTGGTCACGTTGTCTTGCTTCTTCCAGTTTTTGCATATATTCGTCAACTTGGCTTGCTTTTGGGAATGATATTGCATAAATTCTTTGTAACATTTTATTATGCTCGTCACCTCTCCAGTATGCACCTGATGATGATAATATTTTAACTGCTTTTACTTTTCCTGTTTTCATCAAATGTGGTCCTGCACATAAGTCTGTAAAATCACCTTGTTTATAGAAACTAATTTCCTCTCCATCTGCTAAATCATTTATTAATTCTTGTTTATAAGGTTGTCCGTCCATTAATTTTAACGCTTCTTGTTTTGGTAAAGAAAATCTTTCTATTTCTATATCTTCTTTAATGATTTTTTTCATTTCTGCTTCTATTTTTGTTTTGTCTTCATCTGTAAATGGTTTTTCTACATCAAAATCATAGTAAAATCCATTTTCAATACTTGGTCCTATTGCAAATTTTACATTTGGAAATAGTCTTTGTACTGCTTGTGCCATTATGTGTGATGTTGTATGCCAATATGCTTTTTTTCCGTCTAGACTGCTATCAAATGTTTCTATGCTTAAGTTACAGTCTTCTTGTAATTCATATCTTAGGTCTTTTACTTCTCCGTTTACTATTCCGCAAGTTGCCACTCTTGCTAGTCCTTCACTTATTTGTTTTGCTACTTCATATATTGTGCTTCCCTGTTCAACTTCTTTTATTGAATCATCTTTTAATGTTAATTTAATCATTGTTTTTCCCTCCTAATGCACAAATTTGGTTGGAAAGCAGCCAAAATTTTTATCGACTACTCTTCAACCTATTACATTTTTACGCTCTTGGATGAGCTTTTTTATAAATATCTTTTATTCCATCATCTTGAAATTGCATATATACTTGTGTTGATGATATATCTGAATGTCCAAGCATTGTTTGGATTGATTTTAAGTCTGCACCATTTTGTAATAAATGTGTTGCAAATGAATGTCTTAAAACATGTGGTGTTATGTCTTTTGCTATATGTGCTTGTTCTTTATAATATTTTATAATTTTCCAAAAACCTTGTCTTGTTAATCTTTGTCCATTAACATTTACGAATAATGCTTTTTCGTTATCATCTTTTAATAGTATTTCTCTTGCATGGTCTGTATATTCTTTTAATGCTTTTAATGACATTTTTCCTAATGGTATTATTCTTTGTTTATTTGCTTTTCTGCAGTTTACAAAACCTTCTTTAAAATCGATGTCATCTATATCTAATGATATAATTTCTGTAACTCTCATTCCTGTTGCATATGCAAATTCTAGCATTGCCTTATCTCTTATTCCTTTTAAGTCTATGTCTTTTGGTTGTTCTAGTAATAATTCTACTTCTTTAGATGTTAACACACATGGTGCTTTTTTCTCTACTTTTGGTGATTGTATATTTTTTGTTGGATCTTTTTTTACTTTTCCTTTTTTTAATACATATTGATAAAAAGATCTTATTGAAGCGATACATCTTGAAATAGTTGAAGGTTTTTTGCCTAATTCCTCTAAATATTCAATATAGTTGTGCATGACTTCTTCATCAACTTTATTATATGCTACTTCGCATCCTTCTATATATCTTCTGAATTGTTTTAAGTCTCTTTTGTATGATTGTAATGTGTTGTTTGATAATTTTTTGTCATTTTCTAAAAATTCAAAAAAAAGTTTTAATTGTTTTTCCATTTTTCCCTACCCCTATATTCAAAATATTTTATTTACATAAATTCTTTATATGTTATATCAAACAATTGCAAAAAAGTAAATAGATTTTTAAAAATATTTAATAAAATTTTTCAAAATATTTGTTGATATTAATATCTCTACCATTGCAGAGATACATAAAAAGCATAACATAATCACTGAAAATATTGTGTGTCTAAGTACTTCCACTTTTATATTTTCTTTATTCCTATCTTTTACTATTGATTTATATAATTTAAATCCACTTACTCCTATTGCTAATATTGCTGGAATCAGTATTATATTTTGCAATATTAGTGCTATCAATATAAATATTATTCCTTTTCCAGTTCCTAATGTTGCAATTACTGTTGCTATTGTATACCCTAAGCAAAATCCTTTGTACATTATTATTCCAAATACTATTGGTATTCCTATAACTGTTGTTCCAAAAAACCATAATGTTATTGCAAGTACTATATTCTGCATTATTGTTGTTTTTAACAATGTTGATGTTTCTAAATTTTGAGTGTTTTTTAGTTTTTCTATAAATTGTTGCATATAGTTTGTTATTTCTGTTAATTGTGTTTCTTTACTATTGTTAATGAACATTACTCCCAAAAATATTCCTACTAAAAATAATAATGTTACTAATATATATTCTTTTTTGTTATTTATTACATGGTTTACTATTGTATCCCAAATTTTTAATCGTTTGTTTCTTTTCATAAAAAATCTCCTTATCTTTTTCACATTTATACATAATGTGTATTCGATAAAGAGATTTTTAGAACTATTATATATAGTGAATTCTTACTATTAGAAACTTAGATTTTTTATAAAATTTTTCCGTAGTTTCCTCCGCCACCAGATTGAACTTTTGCATTTCCTGTTCTTGCTTTTTCTATTGAGTTTGCAACTTTTTCACCTACAACTGCTTCTATATCATCTTTTGATAATTTATGTAATATATTCATCTCAGTTTCAAAATTGTCTAATAATTTTTCTATTGTTTTTCCACCAACACCTGGTATAAATCCTAGTGGAACTTGATAAATATATGGTGGTCTATTTTCTGGGCTCTTAGTTTCTTTTTTGTCTTTGATTAATTCTATTCTATCAAAAACACCAAAAGTTACTTTGTTGCTTCCACAATATGGACAAACTTCTACAGGTTCTTTTGTTTCTATTGTTTGATTGCAGTTATCACAATATGTTCTATGGTATTTTCCAAGTTTAGGGTCTAATCCATAATTTGCAATTATTTTTCTTCCATCCTCATTTTTTAGTGCTTTTACAACTTCTTTAAATGATATATCTTCTACTTGCATTTTGTTGTATTCTCTGGCAATTTTGGGTAATGAATGTGCATCAGAATTTGTTACAAATGTTTTATTTTCCAATTCTGATATCTCGTCTGCCAAAAATGTATCTGAACTTAGTCCCAATTCAACTGCAAATATTTTATCATATTTTTCTTTGAATATATTTTCTAGTCTGTCTGTACAATTTCCATAATAACTTTTGAATGGTGTAAATATGTGTGCAGGTATTAATATTCCATTATATTTTTCAACAATGTCTATTAGTTCATATCCTGATACGTTTGACCTTTGTGTACTTAATGTTATGTTTTTTATATGATGGCTCATCTCATTTGAAAAGCCTTTTATGTCTTTTAAATGTGGGAAGAAACATACATTATGGGCTGCTCCACATTTTCCGTTTCTGCCTTTTTCTGATGTTTCTACTTCACTTCCTAAAAGTATACATACTTTGTCTTTGTAAATAATTCCTCCGTCTTTTAATTCATATGCGTCTCCTGTTTTTAAGAAGTTTTCTATGTCTTCTATTACATATGGTGATGCACAGTCTATTATTCCTACTATGTTTATTCCTTTTCTTTCTGCACATTCTTTTGCTATGTTTGCAAAATTAAGACTTCTTGCTGCTGTTATTTTTATTGGTTTTCCATTTTCTGATCTTCCTATGTGTACATGTAAGTCTGCAAATACTTCATACATTTTTTGTTCCTCTTTCCTTTGTTTATTATATTTTGCATTTAAAAATTAACGTTTTAATGTTACTTCTACTAATATCTCTAAAAATTTAGACGACTTTTAAAGCCGTCTGACAAATTAGAATTATCTTAATATTTCCTCTTCTTCCTCTATAATATATGTTTCATTTTCATCTTTAACATTTGAAATATTTTGTTTTTCCACATTATTATTTGATTTATTTTTTATTTCATCTCCTAATAAATCTTTTAATACGTCTTCACCAAACATTGCCTTATTATCAGAAACCTCCTCTACAACTTGTTCTTGTGTTTTTACTTCTTTGACCTTTTCATTAATTATAGTTTCAAATCTTTTCAAAATGCCTCCACCTATTACTGTTGACATTGAATATTCTTCTGCTACTCTTTTTAATGCATACAATGGTTGCATTTTTACGGCCCCAACTTTTCCACTCATATTCATTATACTTCTACCTCCTGCATCATTGTTACAAACTCTTTGAATTGTTCAAAATATCTATTTTTATGTGCTTTAAAAGTTTCCAATTCTAATTGCATAATTGCTTTTTCTGGAGTAAAACCTGCTCTTTCTGGTCTATCTAGCATCATACCTCCAAAATTATCAACCAATTCTAAAATATCACTTTCTGGTTCTCTAGGTTCACTTCCACTATATCTATTTACTTCTTCACATATTTTACAAAATCTGCTATCAAACCCTAATGTTGATAAAAATTCTGCTCCTTTTTTTGCATAACTATGTAAACTTTCCAAACTTTGTGGTCCATCTATTTTTTTGCAGTTACATAAAAGGCATGCAGTTAATACCAAATTTGAATCTACTTCTTTTCCAACATCTGTATATTCTAAAAACATTCTTGCAATTTCTGTTTTGAATATAACTGTATTGTTAAAAAATATTGATATTCCTCTTTTTTCTCTTAGCATTCTTTGTAACTTGTTTAGAATGTCCATTTTATTTATTAAATCTTGTTCGCCTAAAAGGTAATCCGCAAATGTTTCCATCTTTATCCCCCTACGTATTTCATAATTACTTTTATTATAATGTAAAGTATTTAATTTTGCAATATTATTTCCAAATGTAATATAATTGTAATATTTGTAAAATTATAGTGTCTTTATTGCATTTCTTGCAAGTTCGTCACATCTATTATTAAATTCATTATCCGCATGTCCTTTTACTTTAATGAATTTTACTTTATGTGTTTGAGTCATTTTATATATTTCCTGCCAAATCTCTTTATTCTTTACTGGTTCCTTATTTGACGTTTGCCAATTATTCTTTTGCCAATTATAAATCCACCCCTGTGAAAATCCATTTACCAAATATGCACTATCACTGTATAATTCAACCTCACACGGAAATTTCAACATTTTTAGTCCTTCCAATGCCGCAGTAAGTTCCATGACATTATTTGTTGTATTATTCTTTGCTCCTGATATTTCCTTTTTTTTACCTTTGTACATTAAAACAGCACCCCATCCTCCAGGGCCCGGATTGCCTGAACAGGCACCATCTGTATATATAATTACTTTTTCCATATGCTTACCTTCCTTGTATTTTCTTTTATTTTATGTTATTATATCAATATAGTTTAAAAATAACAAGTATTTTAATATTTTTTGAAAGAAGGTGTTAATTTGAGCACGGTTTTAGGAATAATTGCAGAATACAATCCATTTCATAATGGTCATTTATATCACTTAAAAGAGTCCAAGAAAGCAACTGGTGCAGAATATACTGTTGCAATAATAAGTGGTAATTTTACACAACGTGGCTCAACTTCAATTATAGATAAATGGAAAAAAACTGAAATGGCATTACAAAATGGTGTTGATTTAATTATAGAACTTCCTGTTTTATATTCAATTTCAAGTAGTGAAAACTTTGCAGAGGGCTCTATTAAAATATTGAATTCTTTAGGAATTATAGATTTTCTATCTTTTGGCTCTGAAACATCAGATATCAAAATTTTAAATAATTTTGCTAATATTCTATATGATGAGCCAAAAGAGTATAAAAAAATATTATCTAATTACTTAGATACTGGTTTATCTTTTCCTAAGGCCCGTGAAAATGCACTGCTTGAATATATAAAAAATTTTGAAGATGTTAATACAAATTTTGATAATTACAAAAACATTCTATCTTCACCAAATAATATTTTAGGAATTGAATATCTAAAGGCTTTAAAAAAATATAAAAGTTCCATAAAACCTATTTGTATTAAAAGGTCTATAGCAGATTACAATAGTTCTGATATTTCAATTAATACTTCAATTGCAAGTGCAACTGCAATTAGAAAACTTATTAAAAATAAAAATTTCAATACTATCAAAACCGTTATACCTGAAAAATCTTATTCAATTTTAGCAGATTGCATAAATTCCGGTTGTATAATTCCTGATTTAAATTGTTTTGAAAAAGAAATAATTTATGTATTAAGAAAAATGTCAATTAAAGAAATAGCAAATCTTCCAGATGTATCTGAAGGATTAGAATTTTTAATAAAAAAAGCAGTAAATTCTTGCAATACTCTTACTGAACTTTTGAATACAATAAAATCTAAAAGATATACAATTACTAGACTTCAAAGGATTCTATTATATGCACTTCTTGGCATTTCAAAAAAAGATATGAAACTTTCTAAAGAGGTTGATTCTCCATATATCAGAGTTCTTGGTTTTAATGATAATGGAAAAAAATTAATATCAAAAATTATGGATAAAAATCCAAATCAACCATTGATTACTTCTGTTAAAAAGTTTGTTGATAATAATTCCAATACTAGCCTGCAAACTATGCTTAACAAAGATATTTTTGCAACTAATGTATATTCTTTAGGATTTAAAAATAACTCATTTGCTAATTTGGATTTTAAAAATGGAATAATAAAAAGATAAAAAGTGAACATCAATTATAATGTTCACTTTTTAATATTACAAGAAAGTTCTCCGAACCTCCTATAATATAAATATCTGCTTTTCTCTATTTTAATCTGTAATCCATTTTACTAAATTTAAATTTTCTGAATCTAGCAACATTTCATGTTTTGGCATAACTCTAAATGTATAGCCATAATTTCCACCTGTTTTTAGTTCTATTTTTGCAGTATATTCATATGTTTTATTTTCTTCATTTTTTGATGATAATTTCATTGGAATAATACTTACATTTTCAACAATTCCATTATCCAAAATCTTACCATAATAACATTGTGCCATAACATTACTTACATCAACGTTTGGAAGTTGAACTTCACATTTAACATCAATATTATTTCCTGCATCCATTGTAATATTATTTAAATTATTTTTTTGTGTAATTTTTATATCTTTCCAATTTGTGTATAAATTCTTTTTCCACAAATTGAATTCCGCAACATTATCAATATTTTCATAGTATTTTTTGGTTAAATTACATAATGGAATATATAATTTATTTGTATAATCCACAAGCATTCTTGAAGTACTGTATTTTCCGCCTGTTGATGTTATAGAATTTTTCATAATTTTCATCCATTTTTCTGAAATTCCATTTTCATCTTTTTCGTAATATGTTGGTATTATTTTTTCTTCCAATGTACGATACATACTTTGGCTATCAGCAATATCTTGTTCTTCATATGATGTAAATTCTGCATTTGTTCCAATTGTCCATCCATTTTCCTGGTTGTATCCTTCTGCCCACCAACCATCTAAAACACTAAAGTTTATTACACCATTTACAGATGCTTTTTGTCCACTTGTTCCAGATGCTTCCATTGGTCTTCTTGGATTATTTAGCCATACATCAACGCCACTTACTAAATATCTTGACATTGCAATATTGTAGTTTTCAAGTAAGAATATTTTTCCTTTAAATTGTGGCATCATTGATATTTCATGTATTCTTTTTATCAAATCTTGCCCTTCTTTATCTGCAGGATGTGCTTTTCCAGCAAATATTAATTGAACAGGTCTATCTGCATTATTTAAAATTTGTGTTATTCTTTCTAAATCTTTGAATATCAAAGTTGCCCTTTTATATGTAGCAAATCTTCTTGCAAATCCTATTGTTAATGCATTTGGATTTAGTTTTGATGTAATTTCATTTATTTCTTCATAACTATATCCTGATTTTCTTAATCTATTAGTTGTATTTTCTTTTACTATATCAAATAATTTTTGTTTTCTTTTTTGATGTATACCCCATAATTCTTGGTTTGGTATATTGTTAATGTTTTCCCATACTTCATCTTTATAGATATTATCTTGCCAATATGGAATCAAATATTTGTTATATAATTCCTTTAATGATGGTGCCAACCATGAGCATGTATGAATACCATTTGTTACATATGTTATTGGCGATTCATTTGCTGCAATTTCAGGCCAAACATCTCCAAATAATTCTCTTGAAACCGCTCCATGCAATTTACTTACACCATTTTTCTTTCCCGCAACTTTTAAAGCAAATATTCCCATGTTAAATCCTGGTTCTAACTCTGTACATGGTTTCATTCCTAATTTTAAGAATTCTTCTCTGTCTAATCCCAATCTTGGCCAAAATTCTTTAAAATATTTTTCAACTAATCCTATTGGGAATATGTCATTTCCTGCAGGTACAGGTGTATGTGTTGTAAACACAGTTTTTGAACTTGCTATATCTTTTGCAACTTCAAATGATACTTTTTTCTCTTTTATTATATTTTTAATTAATTCTAATATTAAGAAAGCAGAATGTCCTTCATTCATATGATATACAGTTGGATTCAAACCTAAAGCCCTTGTTAATAAATTTGTTCCACCCATTCCAAGAATTATTTCTTGTTTAATTCTCATTTCTTGATCTCCACCATATAAACGTAATGTGACTTCTCTATCTTCAGGTGTATTTTCGTCAATATCAGAATCCAATAAATATAGTTTTATTCTTCCAACATTTATTTGCCATACTTTTAAATATACTTTTCTTTTTTCAAATTTTACATATATTTTTAGTTCTTCACCATTTTCATCTTTTACAGGATTTATTGGTAAATTACTTAATTCAATATTATTATATTCTGTTTCTTGTTCTCCATTTCCATTTATTTTTTGATGAAAATACCCATTTTTATATAATAATCCTACTGCTACTAATGGAATGCCTAAGTCACTTGCAGATTTTAAATGGTCTCCTGACAATATTCCAAGTCCTCCTGAGTATATTGGTATTGTTTGGTCTAATCCGTATTCTGCAGAAAAATATGCAATTAGGTCTTTTTTGTTTTCTGGGTATTTGTTTGAAAACCATGTGTTTTTGCTTGTTATATAATCGTCAAATTCTTTTGCAAGTCTATCATATTCTCTTAAAAAATCAGTATTTTCTACTACTGCTTCTAATCTGTCTTGAGATACTCTTTTTAAAAATTTGACCGGATTTTTTTCACATGTTTCCCATAAATCTCTATCTATTATTTTAAATAGTCTTAAAAATTCAGTATTCCATGACCACCATAAGTTATTTGCTATTTCAGATAACTTTCCTATTCTTTTTGGTAATTGTGGATTTACCGTTATTTTGTTAAATACATACATTTTAATTTCCTCCTTAGTATTTTAAAGTTTTTTCTTTTTATACATTTTGCTATTATTTTTAGTCTCGTATATTTTCCTCTTGTTTAATGTTAAAATTTTCTTTTTTTACAATGTTTTTTTCTTCTTTTTTTTGTATATTTTTTATTGTTGGACGCGATATTTGCATTTGAACTTTATATGCATCTATTGCTCTTTTTACATTTTGTTGCGTTTCGGTTTTTTCAAGTATTTTTTCTTCATTTTCTAATATTTCTTTGAAATTTTCTTTTTTCTTTTTAGGTTCACTGTACCTATTATTTGATTGGCTGTTTTTTTCCTTATGTTGTCTTTTGGGGATTTTGTTTGTTTGGCTAATTTTAGAAATCTTTTCCAATAACGTCACTCCTTGTTTTTGTTTTTTCTTTATCTATTATAATAATAAATTTAAAAAAGTACAAGGGGTTTTTGTTAAAATTTAATTTTTTTATATGCTATTCCATAAGTCAAATAAAGTAAATTTTATTTTTGTTTTTTTATTTTTATTACCTCCTGATTTTTTGCAATTTAAATTTTATCCATCAATTGGATTTTTGAATTATTTTTAGTTGATGTTTTTGTCCAGATTTGGACTTTTTGATTTTTGAATTTAAATTTTTTTGAATTTTAATTTTTTACGTGCTTGAAAGTAAATTTATAATATCATAAAATGTCGATAATTACAATGCTTTTTTGTACTTTTGTTGTACTTTTCATCGCAATTTTCGACATTTTTTTACATATTTTTTATTTAGTTCCTATATATTTATGCTTTGTTCATTTCTATAAAAACATTATATTTGTATAACATACGCCATTACCTTTCTTTTTCATTATTATATGTAACCCTCCTATTATATCTTTTTTATAATTATATTTAAACACTTACATTTTTTCTTTATGCTAATACGTTAGACATAAAATTCTTATGGAATGTCCCAAATATTACTGAGTGACCAATACTGAACGAAATCCATCTATATATTCACTAGACCCCGGCATACGGCTAAACCAAAATTCCCCAGAAAGACTACCATATGAAAATGCTCCTCCTCGTGAAATTGTAGGATAATATAATCCCATAAAATAAGCACTATCATTATTCCATGATGGATTTAATCCTGTTGTTGATACTTCTTTAACTGCATCACCATACTTTTGGTTTTTATTATAGTTTGCAATGCTTGCTATGTTTAAATTTTCATTATTCCAAATAGTTTTTATATTATCATTTTTTGTATCTGTTTCATAAACTGTAACATATTCTGTACTTTTTCCATTATTTTAGTTTTCCATCAATGTTTGATTAAATTCTTCCAAATAAATATTATTATTATTAACTACTGCTGCTACTTTTTCCCATGTTCCCCCTGATAAATCATATACTCCATATATTGTTCCTGTACAACTTGATGTTTGTCCATTTTTTTCCGTCCATTTATATGCATTTTCTTTTTGTGTTTCACCTTCGTCTTCATTTTTGGCTGCATACCCTGTCATTGCATATACATAATTTTTGCTATCATTAACATTAACATTATTTATTCTAATGTTTATTCCATTTAATCCATATTTACTTTGTCCTAAATATGCTATTGCTCCCCATTCACTATTTTTCATTAAATGGCTATCCGTTACTGTCATTGATAGACCATATATATTGCCTTTTTCTGTTAATGCTCTTGAAATTTGAAACGCATCACTGTTATTTATATAGTTCATAGAATATTTTAGTCCTTGAAATGTTGGATATTTTATTGATACTTTTTTTCCATCTTTCCACTCATATTTTTCGCCGTTTTTTACAGCATATATTCCATCAATATAATTTCTACTTGTATCTTTTATTCCAAATGCATCATTAGAATCACAATTAACAAAATCATTAGAATAAGCCTGACTATAATTTACTGAACTTGCCTTTATCTTATTAGATTCTTTTTCTTTATCAAAATATCCTGCTTCAAATTTTGCAACCCAAATCCCTGTTAATTCTTTTTTCCATCCACCATTCGCATAATTAATTTTTGTTTCATTTGTAAATGCTGGATGTACCGTATATTTATCTGTTTTTGTTGAGTCTGTTTCAATTATTTCATTTTCTGAAGTCTGTCTTTGAGCCGTCTGAATATTTCCGTTATCGTCCATATAATTATCTGTTGTTCCAATTAAAAAAACAATATCAAATTTTCCGCCTTTTGATTTATCGTTTGGATCATTATACACAACTTTATATGCATATCTAGGTATCCAAACCCACATACTTCCATCTTCTGTTTGTGCATTTGCCCACTTCTTTTCGTCATAATTGTACCAATCATTTTTACTAATATCACTTACCTTCGTTTTTTCTCCTTCTGTACTATCTGTTGGTTCAGTAAATTGTATCGCTGTCATTCCAGTCATTAATTCTGGCTTATTTACTTTTCCTTTCCAACTATCATTTAATGTATATTTACTTAACTCATCTTCATATTCCGATAACATACTTTCTTCTTGTTTTTTTGCCTCTTCACTTTTTTGTTTTGCATCTTTTGCTTTCTCAAATATTCCCGTATTAGTTAATGCAGATATTGAAATTCCTGCTAATACAAGCAAAATAATTATAGTTATTACTAACGCAACCAATGTTATCCCTTTATTCTTTCTATCTTTTAACATAATACTCTTCTCCTTTGTTTTAATTATTAAACATTTATATATAAAATTGGTCTAAATCCAATTATATCATTCATAAGTAATTCATCATTGTGATAACGATTAGTTGTATAATTATCACTTCCATAATAGCCACCTCTATTAGTACAAGGCATTTTATTTAGACTAGAAGTTTCTGTTGTCCATTCTCTAACATTACTTGCCATATCAAATACATTGCACTGTTTATCTATTTTAGTTACATCTGTTAAGTTATTTGTTCCAGTTTGTGCTAATAAATCAATTAAATTCGGTTGCCTTGAATAATTTGAATTTGTTCCACAACTCTGTAAAAATAGTGCTGCTGTGTCCCAAGCATAACTATTCATTAAATCACTTGTAAAATTAGAATTGTTGTACATTGTTTGTGCCATTGTTGCAGCATTTGCTTGTGTAATATTATTCCATACAATATCTGTTCCAACTTCTGTTATTTTTTCTATTGAATTTTTTCTTGCTTCATATCTTCCAATATAATATCCTCCATTTATTTCTACACTTTTATACTCTTTGCAATTTTATTTCCTTTACTTTCTGTTTCGCTAAAATATGTTTCGATTACATTTTCATTTTGAGGAGCGATATTTCCATTTGAATAAAAAACATATCTATTAAATTCTATTTTGACTTTTTCTCCATTTCCCATTGTTATTGTTCCAACAGGTATCCACACAAAATGACTTCCATTTGTTGCTGTAGGATTTCCATTACTATCTACTGTCGCATCTTCTATTACAATCCCCTTGTCAACTGTTTTAGCATTCCCTGTATCATCATTTACAACAACTTTAAATCCTGCAGGCAACGTAAAAATATTTCCATTTGCATCTTTTAAAAATGTATTTTCCGTCATGTTTAATACTTTATTTATTTTATCGTCTGTTAATTCTTGAGGCATATATTTGTCCAATTCTTTTTCATATTCATCCAACACCTTATTTTGTTCTAATTCCGCATTCTCACTTGCCTTTTTTGCATCTTTTGCTTTCTCAAATATTCCAGTATTCGTCAAAGTCGATATCGAAATACCAGCCAAAATAAGCAAAATCACAATAGTTATCACCAATGCAACAAGCGTAATCCCTTTATTATTTTTACCCAACATTATCATAAAATCCTCCATTAAAACTTTATATTATATAATATTATATACGTTTATTATATTATATTTCCATTTTACTATAACCCAAAATGTAGTTCAACAGTTTTAGTTATAATTTAATTCTTTTAACCAAAATATCATATTGTTGTAACAAATTTGTAATATTATTGTAACATTTAAAAATATTTTTCACATAAGTATTTATTTTTAAACTCATTTATAGTATAATATAAATGTAAGTTCAAAAATCAAAGGAGAAATTACTATGTGGAAATTATGGTTAATAATAGCAGGACTATTTTTTGTAGGAGAAATTGCAACAGTCGGATTTTTAATCTTCTGGTTTGGAATAGGAGCACTAATTGCAATGGTAGTCAGCCTGTTTACATCAAACATAATAATTCAAACAACAGTATTTGTAATAACATCAACAATATTAATTTTTGCAACAAAACCATTTGTTAAAAAATTTGCCGATGTCAAAAAAACAAATACAAACGTATACTCAATAATTGGAAAAAAAGCACTCGTAATAAAAACTATTGACCCTATTCATTCAGTTGGTCAAATAAAATTAAATGGTGAAATTTGGACAGCAGAAAGCGAAAACAATGAAATTATCGAAGAAGGTTCAAAAGTTGAAATTCAAGAAATCAAAGGTGTTAAAGCAATAGTAAAACCTATAAAGGTTGAAAATAAAATTTAGTTTTTAATATTACTTTTTAAGTATTTATATAAAAGAACTACGATAAATAAAATACTATAATCAACAATCTTCATAAATTCAAGTTGAAAATTTAGTAAAAAAATCGTAGAAAAAGGAGGAAATTTAATATGGGATTTTTAATCGTATTATTAGTTATAATTTTAATTATAGCATTTAAATCAATTAAAATCGTTAAACAAGCGGAGGTATATGTAATTGAAAGATTAGGTAAATTCTACAAAGTTGCAGATGCAGGTCTTACAATTATAATTCCATTTTTTGACCACGTAAGAAGCGTAGTTAGTTTAAAACAACAAACAATGGATGTTCCACCTCAAGGAGTTATTACAAAAGACAATGTAACAATTACAATAGACACTGTTGTATTCTATCAAATAACAGACCCAGCAAAAGCAGTCTATGAAATTCAAAGTTTGAAAAAAGGTATTGAATACTTAGCAATCACAACAATTCGTGATATCATTGGTAAAATGGACTTAGATGAAACATTTAGTTCAAGAGATGGTATTAATAATCAATTAAGAGTTGTTCTTGACGAAGCAACTGATAGATGGGGATGTAAAATTGATAGAGTTGAAATCAAAGATATTACACCACCTGCTGATATCAGGGATGCAATGGAAAAAGAAATGAATGCAGAAAGAAATAAAAGGGCTTTAATTCTTGAATCCGAAGCACAAAGACAATCTGCTGTAACTATTGCTGAAGGTAAAAAACAAGCCGCTATTCTAGAAGCTGAAGCAGATAAAGAAGCTAGAATTACTAGAGCAGCCGGTGAAGCACAAGCAATTAAAGAAGTTGCTGAAGCAAAAGCTAAAGAAATTCAAATGGTTTATGAAGCAATTAAGAAATCAGACCCAGACGAAAAATTAGTTCAATTAAAATCACTTGAAGCATTAGAGAAAGTTGCTGATGGAGAAGCAAATAAAGTATTTATTCCTTTCGAAGCAACAAGTGCACTTTCAAGTTTAGGTGCTATTAAAGAAGTTATAAAAGATGAAAAGAAAAAATAAAAAACCAGAATTAAGATTTTTTTCTAAGAGTTGCCAAAGCAACTCTTTTTTTCAATTCACCGCTCATAAAATTATTGACTTTCATTTAAAAAGAGAAAATTTAGATTTTCTAAATTTTCCCTTCCTAATATTTTATATTTAAATTAAATTTTTGCAACACTTGCAACTACTTTGCTTTCTTCTGCATTTGCTAAAATACTTGGTCCACCTGAAATTACAATTGTATCACCTTTTTCTAAGATACCTTTATCTTGTAATTTTTTAATTCCATTTTCAAGAGTTGTATCAATATTTTCAGTTTTTTCAACAAATACTGGTGTTACATTCCAAGCTAATGCTAATTGGTTAAATGTTTTTCTGTTATCTGTTATAGCTAAGATTGGGCATCCTGCTCCAAGTCCTGCTAATTTTCTAGCAGAATTTCCTGAATTTGTATAGCATACAATTGCATTTGCTTCCATGTTCATTGCAGTAACACATGTTGAATATGCAACTTTTGTTTCGAAATCTGATAAATCCATATTATCATTTTCTTTAAATCTTTTCCAGTAATTGATTTCAGGTTCAACTCTGTTTGCTATTTTAACCATTGTTTGAACACATTCAACTGGGTAATCACCTTGAGCACATTCTCCAGATAACATTATTGCACTTGTTCTATCATAGATAGCATTTGCAACGTCACTAGCTTCTGCTCTTGTTGGTAATGGGTTGTATGTCATTGATTCTAACATTTGTGTAGCTGTTATAGCTGGTTTACAAAGTTTGTTAGATGTTTTGATTATTCTTTTTTGAATTACAGGTGGTTCTGTAAAGTCTGTTTCTGTAGCCATATCTCCTCTGGCAATCATTTGAGCATCTGCTTCTAATAAGATATTGTCTAAGTTTGATATACCTTCAACGTTTTCAATTTTTGTTATTATTTGGATATCTTTTCCACCGTTTTCATCTAATACTTTTCTTACTTGTCTTATATCATCTAAGTTTCTTGCAAATGAAATTGCAACGAAATCATAATCATGTTCACAAGCTGTTTTTAAATCTGCTATATCTTTTTCAGCTAATCCTGGTAATCTGATTACTGTTCCAGGTAAGTTCATTGTTTTTCTACTTCCTAATCCATTTCCATGAACTACTGTACAAACAATATCTTTTCCAGCAACTTCGTCAACTTTTAATTCAATTGCTCCATCGTCGATTAATATTTTTGTACCTGGTTGTACATCTTTATATAATTCTTTGTATGTTACAGAAACTCCTTCTTCGTTTCCTTCAATATCTTCATTGAATAATGTGAATTTTTGTCCATCTTTTAATTCAATTTTTTTATTTTTTCCTGTGTACAACATTCCTGTTCTTATTTCAGGACCTTTCATATCTAATAATAATGCTACTGGTATGTCTAATTCTTTTCTTAATTTGATTATGTTTTCTGTTTTTTCAGATTGTTCATCCCAGCTTCCATGAGAATAGTTAACTCTTGTTACATTTAGACCTGCATTAAATAATTCTTCTAATTTGTTTTCACTTGCTGGTCCTATTGTTCCAACTATTTTTGTTTTTCTTAATTGTTTCATTTTTATTCCTCCCTTTTTCTTAACCGATATCTATTATATCACAACTAATTACCATTTTTCAACATTTTTTTAAAATTTTTCGGGATTAAAGACCCGTCCCCAAATCCCGAAAAATTTTAACACTATACATCTATTTCAAAATTACAATTGCATGAGGTCTACTCCCATCACTATTAAAAATAGATACAATATGTTCTCCATCTTTAAAAGTATATCTACATCTAACAACATCACCTAATTTTACCTCTTTTTTATATTGAATTCTAAAATTATCAAAAGGTCTTTGCTCATAAACCTCCTCTGGCAAAGCCTCATATGCAATATCTAGATAATACAAATTATGCATATGTCCATTTAAATCTATATCTCTTCTAGAAACTTTATATTCAATTTCACTACTAAATTCTTCTGGTGCTTTCAGCTTATCCAATTCTTCTATATTAAATACACTTTTTTCTTCAATTTGATATTTTTCATAAATTTCTTCTGTTATTTTTGCAATTTTTCCAGTCTCAATATCTATTAAAACCCATTTTGATGTTCCTATTACACACAAGTTATTTTCTTCATCATACATCTCAAAATCTCTATATGTATATGTTCTTTTCATTGTTCTGCCCCACGTTGATACATTTAATTTTTCACCATATTTAGGTCTTTTTAGAACTTGAACTTTCCAATCTAGTAATACCCATGTTACTCCCGTTCTTTTTATATCATTTGGTCCATATCCTGCAATATCAGAGTGATGTGTTCCTATGTTTTCAAATATTTCTAATATTGCTCTATTTTTCATATAATTTTCTTTTCCTATGTCTTTTAATTGCATTGTAAATTGCTCTTTAAATATCATTTCACTATCCTCTTTTCCTCTCAGTTCTGTTTTCAAGCAACAGAGAGACATTTTTTCAACAAAGGCTTGTCCCGTATTCCCTTTAAAAAGGGATTTAAGGAACTTCCCTAAAACCCTGGTTTCTTTAATAATTTAAACATATTCTTCTTATATTCCTCAACACCTGGTTGATTAAATGGATTAACTCCAAGTATCATTCCAGACATAGCACAGGCTTTTTCAAAGAAATATATTAATTCACCAATATTTTCTTCATCAAGATTCTCTATAGTTAGCATTATGTTTGGAACATCTCCTGTAACGTGTGCCTTTACTGTTCCTTCCATTGCTTTTTTATTTACATAGTCAAGTGTTTTTCCTGCTAAATAATTTAATCCATCTAGATTATCTTCGTCTTTATTTATTGTTATATCTGATTTTGGGTTTTCTATTGATATAACTGTTTCAAATAAATTTCTTCTTCCTTCTTGAATATATTGACCCATTGAATGCAAATCTGTTGTAAAGTCTACGCCTGCTGGGAAGATTCCTTTTTGATCTTTTCCTTCACTTTCTCCGAAAAGTTGTTTCCACCATTCTGTAAAGTAGTGCATTTTAGGTTCATAATTTACTAATATTTCTGTATTTTTATATAATTTGTATAAAATATTTCTTGTAACAGCATATTTATAGCATTCATTATATTTTAAATTTGGGTCATCATATCTTTCTTGTGCATTTTGCGCACCTTGCATTAATTTGTCTATATCTATTCCCGCAGTTGCTATTGGTAATAAACCAACTGCAGTTAGTACTGAGTATCTTCCTCCAACATTATCTGGTATAACGAATTTTTCGTATCCTTCATTGTCCGCAAGTGTTTTTAATGCACCTCTTTCTTTGTCTGTTGTTACATATATTCTGCTTCTTGCCTCGTCAATTCCATATTTATTTTCTAGAATTTCTCTAAAAATTCTAAATGCTATTGCCGGCTCTGTTGTTGTTCCAGATTTTGATATTACATTCACTGAAAAATCTTTTTCTCCAATATATTCGATTAATTCATTGATGTAATTAGGACTTAAATTGTTTCCTACATATAATATTTGTGGATATTTTCTTTGTTTGTCTGTAAGCATGTTGTTAAATGTGTTTGTTAATGCTTCAATAACTGCCCTGGCTCCTAAATATGAGCCTCCTATTCCTATTACCACTAATATGTCTGATTCTTTTTTTATCTTTTTTGCTGCTTTTTTTATTCTTAAAAATTCTTTTTTGTCGTATTTTGTTGGTAATTCTAACCATCCTACAAAGTCTTTTTCGTCATTTGCTTTTTTATGTAGTTCTTTGTGTATATTTTCTACTTGTTCTTTATATTCCATTATTGACTTTTGTGATATTCCTGTGTTTTTTAAATTTAATTTTATTCCTGCCATTTATCTTTACCTTCTTTCGTTTTTTCACATTATATACGATTTATTTCATAAATTCAATACTAAATTTTATTTTATTTTTTGTAACCAATTTTCTATTTTTTCATAATATGTATTATACAAAGGAAACAAGGAAAAACACAAAAAAAGAAAATAGTTTTTGCTTGGAAAGGGGGTCTAGACTATGCCAGAGAATAGAGGTTGTGGTGGCGGATTCGGATTTGGTGATGACTGCTGCTGTATCATACTATTAATATTAATAATCTGCTGTTGTTGCGGTGGAAATAGAGGATGTTGCTAATCCTTTATAAGACATATTAAAAAAGTTGGATTGGAAATCATTTTCCGGTCCAACTTTTTTGCAAAAATAAAAATTAAAACTTTCCTAATAAAAAATAGGGATTGTAGACCCGTCCCCTAATCCCTATTTTTTCATATTATCTCCATATCTCTTAATTTTTTGAGTAGTAGTTTTTTCAAATTCTTTATCTCTAACAGCAAAATTCTTAATATGCTTGTAATTTGGTATTTTGCTATTAACACCAGAAACTACATCAGCCATAATTTTCTTAACTTCTTCTTTTGTTGGAACTGTTCCTTTCAAATATTCTTTTATAGCATCCATATTAGGGAAAATTTGGGCATTGACATATGTCTCATCATCATTTTCTTTTTGAATTCCCATAACTAATGATTCTGAAATTAAAGGACTATCATTTAAATATGCTTCAATTTCTTCCGGATATATATTTTTTCCGTTTTTTGTTACTATAACGCTTTTGCATCTACCTGTAATATATAAAAATCCATTTTCATCAATTTTTCCTAAATCTCCTGTATGGAACCAACCGTCTTTTAAAACTTTTTCTGTTTCTTCTGGCATATTGTAATAACCAAGCATTACATTTGGTCCTTTTACTATTATTTCTCCAACGCCATCTCTGTCTGGATTATCAATTTTGTATTCTACATTTGGAATTGGTAAACCTGCACTATCATTCCTTTTAAAGAAGTCTGTGTTTCCTGCAACTAATGGTGCACATTCTGTCAAACCATATCCTTGCAATGAATTTAATCCTAATTTGTCAAATGTATCTGCTATTTCTGGATTTACTGCTGCAGCACCTACTATAAATACTCTTAATCTTCCACCAAGTGAATTCTTAACTTTTCTTTTTACTATTCCTTTTATATAGAATGGCAATTTATCAATTATATTTTCATTTTCTTTTAGATTTTCTGTATATTTTTTTGGCAATGTTTTTTGTATGCTCTTCATTATTTTTTGATACATTTTTTCTAAAAGCAATGGCACACATAGTATAACTGATGGATGATATTCTAGCATATTGCTTGTTATATATCTTAAGCCGTCACAATAGCAAATACTTGCGCCACTGTATAATGGTAATAAAAATCCTATTGTACATTCATACGTATGATGTAATGGCAAAATTGAGAAAAATAAGTCACTTCTTTTTACTTTTACTATTCCATATATTGATAAAATATTTGAGCAGATATTTCTTTGTGATAAACATACTCCTTTGGCATTTCCTGTTGTTCCTGATGTAAATAATAATATTTTTAATTCGTCAGGATTTACTGTTATTTTATCAAATTCTGTATTTCCCTCTTCTACCAAGGTTTTTCCATTTTCCATTTGAACTGCAAATGATAAGGAATTTCCTTCTTGTATTTTACTATCAAAATCAATAAATAATGTTTCCTTATTTTCTAATTTTTCAATATTTTCATTAATTTTCTTTAAATTTTTGCTATCTCCTAAAATACATTTGCTTTCAGAAACATTCATGAAATTAATTACATCATCTGAATGTAATTCTTTATCAATTGGCACAACAACTCCTACTATTGAAGCAGCCAAATATGATATTGCCCATTTATATGAATTTTTCCCTATAACTGCAATTCTTTTATTTAAAAGTCCATTTTCAATTAAGCTTGTCCCAAGCACAGTTACATCTGCTTTTAATTCTTCATATGTTTTGTTGTAAATATTTCCATCTTTGTCCTTTAACTTAAACGCTGTTCTTGTTTTATAAATTTCTGCTGATCTGTCTAGTATTTGTTTAAAGTTTGTTACTTCTTCACATTTATGATATTTTTGTTTTAATTCTTCTGATATTTTTAATTTTTCTTTCATTTAAAAATCCTTTCTATTCATATCTATAAAAATTGAAATTTGTTTTCTTTTCTACAATTATGCTTCCATCATTTATTGATTTTTCTTCACTTTCGTATGGTATATCAAAATATATTGTTGTTCTAAATTTTTGATTTTTGTTGTTTTCTATTTCTATATCAAATGATATTGATGTATTTATTGCTTTTACTGAAACTCCGCATCTTTTTAAGAGTTTACCATTATATGTTATTGGATTTTGTGTGTCTGTCATTGTATAATCTGTTTTGATATTTTGATTTACATAGCTTAATGTTATCGGGTTAGCACAATTATTATATAATACTGGTTTACTAAGGTCCACTTCATTTGTCGATGTTGTCTCAAATTGTAATTCGTTTTCAATTTTATTATTTTCGTTTATTTCACTTTTTGCAAAATCATTTACGTTTTTATAATATAAATTTCCTGTTCCTAGTTCTGGTTGCTTTGTAAATTTTATATTTGTTATTTTTACATTTTTTAGTGTGTTTTCTGTTGTGTTTTTCTCACTTTTTTGTGAAACATCATTATTTAAAAAAATTGCTATGTCTGTGTATGCATATAAATTTTCTATTGTGAAGTTTGTTTTTGATGTGTTTTTATTTTTTGAATCACAACTACTGAAAAATATTATTTTGTCTATTGAAAATATTGTTTCTTTGTTTTTGTTTGAAAATGATGTTAAATCATTTTCAAAATCTTTCTTGCGTCTTAGTTTGTTGTAAACCAGGTTAAATAAAAAAATTAGAATTATTATTAACATAATTATTAATATGCTAAAAATTATCTGCTTTATTATTTTTTCATTTTTCGTTCTTTCAGCAATATCTAAAACACTACAATTTCTTACATATTCGTTTGAATAAGCTACTATCAAATCCCTGTAATTTTTCATAAGTTCCTCTACAAGAAAGGCATTTGAAAAACGAATCGCACTAACTAAAGGATTATCGTTCATCTCTCTACTATTAATAACAATACCTTCATCTATTAATTTTTTTGCAATTATATTATTGTTCTTTTTTATTGCCGTCATAAGTTCCAAACCGTCAAAAGCATTAATATCTATACCATTTTCAATAAGCCAAAGTGCTTCCTTTTCTTTCCCTTCTGTGATTGCATAATTAAGTAACGAACCTTCAGGGACAACTATATTTATTAAATCGTTATTCAAAATATAATC
>ERZ827496.776-NODE-776-length-42093-cov-5.857748_pt1 | contig 42093 bp, 36 predicted proteins | sample MGYA00519769_ERZ827496 | MGnify/ENA primary metagenome ERZ827496 (study PRJEB31778, sample SAMEA3449327) | human gut metagenome | biome: human gut; feature: human-associated habitat; material: faeces | place: United Kingdom | collected 2010/2012 ...
CATCTCTTCACCGCTGATTTTATCGCGATATTCGGCAGGGAAATCGTGGGTATCGATTCGGCCGTCAATCATAATCAGCGGTTTTAGACGATTACCTAACTCTGTACCGCTGGGTAACCACTGAAACTCACGTGCCGTTGGGTTAAGTTTAGCGTGACTGACATACAATTCACCTTTAATGCCCCCCACTACAACCGTGGTGCTAGAGAAGAACGTTCTCAATAATTTTCCCTTAGAAATACGGCTATCCAAGACCGACTGCTCATCCTTATTCAAGCTTTCTAAATTAAGCGTAATGCGACTATGCGTATCGGCACTTCCCGTGGTGCCACGCCAGATGATGGTGTAGTCATCTCTTTTTTCTAACCTTCCTGGATAATATTGATATTCGTCATTTAGGCAGTAACCTTGCTCATAGTGAGGGTATTTGTGGTAGGCTATTTTTGCTATATCACGAGATTTGGCATTAACCTGCCTCAGTATTTCGGCATCAAGCTTATCAGATGGTTGTGGACGAGGAATTTCAATAGAACTTCCGGTTGCAAGAATCCACTCCTTTCTTTCAGGAAAGAATTTTAGGAAATAAGATTGGAGCATATAAATAGAATTCAACCTCTCGTTTATTTCCTTTGATGTCTCTATATATTCCAACATCATTCTTGGGTCATTTTTCATATCCTGATGAATAATTTTGCTCCCTGGGGACATTGCAATATCTTTTGCAACCTTACCATTGATATAGTTTATCCAATCCTTTTCTATCGCTGGATAGTCGCTACGAACCGCCTTTGTAATTTCAATATCAAAATGCTCAAATGAATAGTTCCCACTCTTCATATACATAAAATTAGGTAATTCAATTTCATAACGACCAAAACAGTGTTTTTGAGTGTTAAGTTGAGTACTCATGGCAACATCCTTATGAAGTGAGTGTGGCCCACAGCCAGTAGCAGACAGCATCAAAGTGCCAAGTAATAACCACGATAAACTGCGCATAATAAATCCCTTTAATTATTTTTTAGGAAGTTTAGCATTGTATTCCCACGCGGCGGTTTGCAGTGTTTTATACAAAGCCGCACGGATTTTTTCGTCTTGATACAGGCTGTCGTGATATTCACTGCATTTTTCAACCGGCGTTGAGTTCTGTGCCAACCAACGACTTCAGCGAGAGTCATTAGATTGAAATATTTATTCACTCCGGCAATACCATGTATATCACTTAACTAATATTCATTGACATATCACTGAGTCGTATTTCTCTATATGTTCCCCCACTAAACATAATTCTATACTGACTCAGCAACAAACTCATTAGTGAATGAGGTAATAAAGACTAACTTTTTATTTGATTGAAACAATATAAAATATTGGAAAATTATCATATGACATAACGCCACACGTTTATACGTATGGCGTTAATATTCAAGATATCAATTATCGATGAGACAAAATATCTTCGTCACCACCGGTACGCATTTTTATGCTTTCCAATATCCACAGGATCATCTCTTCACCGCTGATTTTATCGCGATATTCGGCAGGGAAATCTCGCGTATCGATTTCGCCATCAATCATAATCAACGGTTTTAGACGATTACCTAACTCAGTACCACTGGGTAACCACTGGAACTCTCGCCCAGTCGGGTTGAGTTTATCATGGCTGACATAGAGCTCCCCCTTAATCCCCCCCACCACAACGGTGGTGCTTGGGAAGAAGGTTCTCAATAGCTTACCTTTCGAAGTACGGCTATCCAAAACGGACTGCTCATCTTTATTCAAGCTCTGCACGCTAATATTTATAAAACTAAATGTATACTTTTCTCCAACGATTCCTGAGAAACTAATATTGTAATCATCGCGTTTTTCCAATCTTCCTGGGTAATATTGATATTCGTCACTTAAACAGTAACCTTGCTCGTAGTGAGGGTATTTATGGTAGGCAATTTTGGCTATATCACCAGCTTGCACATTTATTTTACTTTTCACTTCAGATTGCGCATTTCTCTCCCCCATATCTCGAGGTACATTAATCCAAGTTCCCGTTGCGAGTATCCACTCACGTCTATCCTTGACACTAAGCAAATAATAGGGTTTAAAAACATACATTGAACTTAAATCAGTATCTGGACTTGCGGAAGTGTTTAGATACTCAGCCATTACCCGAGGATTACGCGTCATATCTTCTATAATTAACTTACTACCTTTCCATATTCCATCTACTTTCGCGTCTGGGGCAATTTTCCCATTAATATATGCCCTCCAATCCTTTTCTATGGTTGGGCGCTCAGATTTTAATGCTGTCACAATCTCAATATCAAAATTTTCAAATGAATACGCCCCACTTTTCAGATAAATAAATTTAGGCAATTCAATTTCATAACGACCAAAACAGTGTTTTTGGGTGGGGAGTTGAGTACTCATGGCAACATCCTTATGAAGTGAGTGTGGCCCGCAGCCAGTAGCTGACAGCACCAAAGAACCAAGTAATAACCACGATAAACGGCGCATAGTAAATCCCTTTAATTATTTCTTAGAAAGTTTAGCATTGTATTCCCACGCGGTGGTTTGCAGCGTTTTATACAAAGCCGCACGGATTTTTTGGTCCTGATACAGGCTATCGTGATATTCACTGCATTCTTCTATCGGTTTTGCCCCGACGGCTGCCGAAATAGGCAGCGCACCATCACCTTCACCGCTACCCGGTTGTAATACAAACTCGGTGGGTAGCACAGCCCCGCCTGCCCTTGACGATGTCAGATACAGCGTACCTTTTCCCTCATCGGCCAATGAACTGAAGATATGCGTTCCTAACAAAGAATCAATACTTGCCAGAAACCCGTTTGAGTTAGCAATTGAAGAGCCGAACTTGACCCAGTCCTCAGCCGGAGGTAATGGTGTAATACCCTGCGCCTGCCAAACCGCTTTATCCCGCGTCGTTAGTTTGCTGGTTTTACCACTAAGCTGTTGGGTATTATCCTGCCCTCCGGAAGCTAATGTCGTGTGAAAAATTTTCGCTTTATCAAGATATCCATAAACAGACGCTGCATTAGCCTCTATATTTTTTTTCTCTCCGCACAAGCGTTCCTTATCAAGCAATCGGTACCAGTGTGTATTCGCCTGATACTCAGCATAAATATCCCCCTCAACAGCCATAGCCACCGGAGCGGGCGCTTTCTCTCCTTCCACTAAAGAAAAAGACGGCGGCTGGTAGCATAACCATCCTTTCGCATAGCTGTTGTTCGGCAAGCACTCCAGCGTACTCTGGCTATAGCTCAACACCATGGTGATTTCGGCTGCATCTGCCCCTAGCACTTGGTTACTGATATAGGCTAACGTTTTATTTTTCATTGCCTCATCGGGTTTGCTCCAGTCCACCGAAACAGGCGTTTGCATACCTGCGCGGAACCAGCAATAAATATCTGGCATACCGTTGGTAGGTAGCCCAACATGTACCGCTTTAAGCAGCAGTGATTTATCAAGAGGTGTGGTCTTCTGGATGCCAGCAAAACTGCTACCATTTTTACTACTGCTGGCAGCTGCTGGGGCATTAATTTTCGGATCAACTCCGCTCATATAATCATCATCTTGGCTATTTTTGTCACCGCCACCGCTCGATGCCCCCGAGCTCCCCGTCGTCTCTGGTGACATCCCCGCCAACATTGCCCGCACCACAAATCCCCCCGCACCGTGCGAAACCAGTATCACTTGATCCACCGGTTTTTTGGTCAGCCATGTGCTATCAGTCTCATTTGTTCCTGTGGTTTGATATTCCCCCATAATCTGAGAGATACGCGTGGTCAGGCGTTGAGCCGCATCAGCACAGCCCTGCATCCAGTTATAACCCACCACGTGCAATGGGAATGCATAACCCCCCATCACCTTGGCAAAATTGGCATCAGCTCCCCACGGAACCGGCGTATCTTTCTCCTTGCTTTTGTCTTTGCTTTTGTCTCCATCTGTAGCTGCGGGCGCAGCCGGACTCGCCGCTGCCGTTGACGCTGCAGGGCTCGCTGCCGCTGGCGTGGCGGGTTTACTGCCAAAATCCAATAACGATTCTATTGCCGCCAGCAAATCCTTCAGCGCCTTACCGGTCGGCAGCGTTGGCTTGGGAATATTGCCGGACTGTCCCGCAGCACTCACGTCTTTAATGTTGAATCGCGCATCCAAATGGCGTTGCAACGTCATCAAAAACTCACCGTATTGGCTCCAGCACACCTCGCCCCAGCCCTGCTTAAACCGCATGCTGATATCCTGCACCCGCACCGATGTCATGGTGCTAAAGTACGTTTTATCTAAGCTGCCTTTTACCGCATCCTGACCAATCTCTAGAAGGCTATCATCTCGACCAACGACTTTTTTGCTATCCCCGACCAATATTTCTCGACGTTTTGCCGCATCACGAAACATCCATTCCAATACAGAGATTGCGCCCCAAACATTACGCCCGATACGCAGAATATCTTCCGCTTTACCCATGACATCAAAAACGTTATTAATCTCTTTTTCGATGTGGGCAATTTTGGTGTTCACATCCGCCAGCTGTTCTTTAAGCTTGCTGGTTGCATCGGTGGCATTACGCTCCAAACGTTTCGCTAGGCTGTCCATCCCCAATGCTTTCATGATTTTTTGACTGGTTTTATACAATGCCATCAGCCCACCATGCAGCGCGGTGAGTTTTTTTTGCAAATCCAACAGCTTTTGCACCATCGGCGACGACGTCACCTTGCCTGACGGATCGCTCATCATGCCACTGAGATCGGTGGCGGCGGTGCCCAACGGCGTATGGTAGCTGCCCATCCCCGCCATCGGATCCCATACCACCTTGTGATTTTGGGCATTTGCTAAACGTGTACCCATGATATCCGGCACAAAAATCACCGGGATCACCACCTTTTTACACTGGCAATCACCACGACATTCATGATCGCTCATGCATCACCTCCTGTGCGGGGTGGATACGTCGCAATAATCCGACGTTCCAATTGGTTGTCCATTTGGCTGTAGCCATGGAGCTGCTGTGCAGACCACAGCGGATTGGGGTCAGGGCTGAACCAGCGCTGTACCGGACCGAAGAAATCATCTAGCCGCTCGGGGGCTAACGAATTAATCCACGTCGCAAATACTCTCGGATCGTGAAAACGAAAGCGGCTACCGCCTTCTCCTTCCCCCTGACGGACATACAGCAACCCTTGCAAGTGGGTTACGATATCCTCAACTTCGCCGTCGGCCACCAGCCACAGCGTGTTGATGGCATACGCCGGACGCGACAACAGATATTGCACCATGCGTGGTTTCATCCACGCCGCAATCAGCCACGGCCCATGGCTTTCCAGTGCTCTATCGGCGGAGTTGAACAGCGAGTAGTGTGCTACGTCCAGCCCGCAGGCAAAGCCCTGAGGCGCGGCATCAAACGCACCGTCCACAAGAGCCCACAGCGGTAAGCCTGCCTCACACCAGCGATAAACCGCATGCTGCGTGAAATCTACCGGTTGCACGGGCGTCTCTACCACTGGCCGTTGTTCTAAATCGGCCATTTGCAGTAACGTATTAATCCGCACATCGTTGATTGCACCAGCGTTCAAAACGGCCTGCACATCCTCAAGCTGCCAGAAGTTTTCCCCACCGCGATGCGCTATCTCTAGCCATAACGGCAAATGGTAAGAGTTCATCACGTCATAACGACGAGCCTGCTCAACCGTTTGGGCTAGCCATGCTTCCCCAGACGCGCCAAGCGGGATCGGAGGCATATCTTTAATCGCCATCACTGAACGCAACGCATTCCAAATAAGCGTTTGCTCGCGCCCTGCTTGCAGAACCTGATGATCCTGCTCGTTTAAGTACCAATATTTCTTTTCCACCATGCAGTCCTTAGCCGATGATGAGCCCCGGATCGCCCTGAATTACAACACCCCCGTGTACGGTCTGTGATCCCATAACCGCCACAGGGATGCCATTGACCGTTAACAATGGGTTGCCCACGGCGATAATGTCCGGCCCGCCGGTTTTGCATTCACATTTATGCCCAACCAACGCCACCGGAATGCCATTCACCGTTAGCCCGGGATGACCTTCCTTGATGGGTCCCCCCACATGTTTAGGTAATGGGCAAACATGCTGGTGCCCTTTTAATGCAACAGGTACTCCCATATCCTTCTCCTTATTCCAGTGACTGTAGGCAAATTGGACAAATTTCTGACAGCGGATCGCCGTTCATCGCCGTTGCACTCAGCGCCGACATTGAACTCCCCCCACCGCTGGTAATCCGCGTAAGCGCCTTGATATTGACTATTGGCGACGACAATGTGATGCCGCTGCTGTCGATCACAATTTTTCCTCCTGGCCCCTGCAACACCACGCTTTGAGCACCTTGCAACACCAAGTCGTTGGTGTTGATCAGCACTTTCTTGTTCGCTAGCAGTTCGTAGGTACCCGCTACCGTGTGATGATGATCACCCGCGATTTCCTCGGTAAAATCCGCACCCATTTGGTCCTTGCGCTGATTTAACACGTGGAACAGATATTGGTTATCAACTTGGATCTGCTGGTTATGCATCACGTTGATCATCTGATCGTGATGAATACGCTCAATGTGATCATGAGTGACATCGCTGGTTTTATCGTTGCCGATCTCTTCGATCTGATCGTGTTTAATGATTTTCGAGCGGTCTTGTTCAACCATGATGTATTGGTTGTTTTTGACTTCGGTTTGCAGATCTTTTTGCACATGCAGGTAGATCAGTTGCTTATCTTGCTCGTCTTCAAACGACAGCTCGTTGTAACCCGCACCTTTATGGGTATCTGTGCGTAATACGGTGCGTGTTTTGTGCACCGGTAGTGCATGAGGCGGCACGTTGACAACGTGGTAGGTACGACCGGTAATAATCGGTTGGTCAGGATCCCCCTCAAGAAAATCGACAATGACCTCATGACCAATGCGTGGCACCGACATCGCACCGTAGCGACTGCCTGCCCAACTTTGCGCCACGCGGATCCAGCAAGAGCTGGTTTCGTTGCCTTTCCCTTCCAGATCCCACGGGAACTGCACTTTAACTCGCCCCACCTCGTCGCAATAAATCTCTTCGTTTTCAGGCCCAACAACGACCGCAATTTGCGGTCCATCAACGCGTGGACGAGGATTTGGCATGGGGCGCCAAGTTTGCCGATCGGGAATAACGACGATCTGACTTTCCAGATAGGTGCCACTGACACCAGCTTCTTCCTTCTGCGATTCAGGCTGTTGCCCCTCACACAGCAACGACACAATCTGCCAACGTTGGTTAAACGCTTCGTTCGGGTGCTGTTGCATGATGATGCACTGCCCCCCCATCAACGAAGGGCTATCTGAACGTCCATGCGCCTGCATGGCATCCTGACGCAGCGCATCAAGCCGATAGCCACTATAGGCCTGCCCGTTGAAATCCGTTTTGTAGCGGCCAGGATAGTCGTAGTGCTGAATCTCGCTACGTTGATGGTCAGATTTGCTGTGTTGCTGATAGAGCATTTCCCAAGCGGGATTTTTGAAGGTGTGATCTTTCAACAGCACCTGCGCAGGACGCACATTTTCTTCGTAGCTAAATCGTTGAATACTAGCCCCTTCGCTCAGCCCCCGCTGATGCGGGTTATAGGGCAGCGTTTCTCCCATCGGCAAGAAGGTACAATCATCTACAAAGACGATTTCTTGCTTGTCATTATCGAAATGGAAATACCACGAGATCCCTTCTTCCGCAGCCAACCGCTCGATAAAGGCCAGCGTAGACTCACGGTACTGCACGCAATACTCACGCGTCAGATGTTCGTAGCGCAATTGGAAGTTGAAAGAGATGATATTGGCTTTTTGCAGCAGCGTAGTGATGATTTGCTGGGGCGTCTGCTGCTGAAAAATACGTGAAGATTGGTCAAGCGAAAGTAGCCACATCTGGGGCCGTAACGTCACGCTGTAGCGAGTACGCTCGTTACCGGTGTCGCTATGTGAGAAACGAGTAATAATCCCATTAACCCGTCGCTTTATCTCACCGTTGTACCAGATTTGCAATTCACCAGATTCATCCAGCACGCGGCTAAATGCAATCTCAGCGGTTATGCTCGCCAGCTCAACATCCAGAGAGTAAATCTGAGACAGTCCCTCGTTAAGCGCAAAGCTCACTACGCTAAAGGTTTTTTCTGGCAGCGATTGCGTCGTAAAGGTGAACTGCAATCCCGTGTTGTCGGCCATAATGGACCTCCTTATCCTCGAGCTTTAGCTTGAGCTACGAACCCAGCAATATGCTGATTTCCAGCCAACGATTGGCATGTACCAGCAACATCTGGATTATCAGCCATCAAACTTTGCTCAACTTTTTGCCCCATTTGGTCCAATGTGGCGTTATACATGTCGTCGGATTTACCATCAGGGTAGTATTCCCGCGTATCCCACCCCATTTCCATTCCCGTCATCACCGCAATCATGCTCAGTGACTTATTGGCTGGAATATCGCTCACTCCGCAGCGATCGCGTAAAAATGCGGCGCTACCAATGAGATCGGCTAGACCGTTCATTTGCTCTTGAACTGAAGGTATGGCGCTACTTTTTGCCTGACATCCCCCCACCAGCGATACTAATAACAAACTCAGTGTTATCACTTTTATCTTGTTCATTGACCCATCCTCGTCTTTATCACTAGATATAAGTACTCATGCTCTGTGTAACGTTTAGTTTGGCGTTCCATCTCCTTTTTCGGCTTGCAATAACAGATAGCGCGCCTGTAAGCCGCGTAGCTGATCGTCAATTTGGTGTAATAAAGCAGGAGAAGGCTTAATCCCTTGTTGTTTCTGCTGCTCTAATTGCGTAAGTAAATGCGTCACCGGCGGCGCCGCATTTAATTGGCTTTGAATGTTGTACAGACCCGTTTTCAGGCTAGATATCGTCATGTAGCCGCGATGCAATTTCTCTGATTCAAGTAATTCATCGAGCAGAGACTGCACCGCCTGCTGAGTTTTCGCGTAATCAGAACCTTTCCCCGCCGCCGATAGGCTTTCCAATTGCTGTTGCCATTGCGTCGATACGCTATTTTGTGGATAAACCCTTTGCAGCAACTGGCTGATTGACTGCCCTCTTTGCAATGGCTCAATTGGAGATGCGTTTACAATCGACGTAAGTTTTTCTTGATAGAGCCTAAGAACCTTCTGTTCTTGCTGCTGTAGATCAGCGTCATGCACCAACGCCTGATTAAGAGACATCAGCGCAGGCGAGGGTTGAGCGGCTAATAAAAACTGAGCAACTGAGTCTTCTGGCTGCCAAGCGTGATAACCAAAGACGGCTGCGAGCGTCAATAGACAGCCGGTAACCGCACCGGGTAATACGGGCAGCCAGGGAAAACGTTTCTTCTGTGTATTGATTGACTGAATGGATGTAAAAACCTGCTGGGTATCTGAGGTTTTTGGCATTGCCGAAGGGGATGAAAACGGCGCATTTGCGGTATCACCTTGCTGCGGTAGATACACCAGAGGAAGAACCACTGGGGGTTCCCCTGATTGCGTTGACGTTGCCGCGGCTTTGCTCTCTTTTACACACTCTTGTAAGAAATAAAGCAGGCTGTTGATCAGCATGGGATTGATTTCTTTATGCAACTGCAGCTTGTCACTCACGCGTTTAAGCGCATATTCCGCACGGAAAACATCTCTCATGGTTTCCGGCGAGCGTGTTAGCTGTCGAACCAAAGCGCCAACCCTTGCAGCGAACCAATCCAGCATTTCATTGCGTGCTCGAGCTGCCGTTGGCATTGGCCAAAACATATCCCACTGAGCCACAATCAAAACAGCCATCAGCTCGCAGCCTTCAGCAAACCCATTCCATCCATTCAAACGGGTACGTGCCATTGAGTAATAAACTACGCTTTGTAAGTCGACGCCATTTTTAGTAAACAACGCAACGCCCAGTTGCTGCACCAGCGGCCAATCAACCGGAGGATGCAAGGGGTGGGTCATCTTATTAATCTCGCCCCGGATACGCTCGAACTCGTCAAAATCACGAGGATCTTTGCCGGTGGCAACTTGCTGATAATCTAAATTAGCCATACGCTTCAAATCAGTGCTGCTTCATGACCAGCAGCACTGATGCTCTCCTGATCAGTAAAGTTGGTCGGTCAGCGTAAACTGACTGAATAAGCCACCCGCAAACGGATTATTTGATTCATCCACATATACGCGGTAGATCATTGTTCCGTTATCAACGGCAAAACGCATATCAAAGCTATTGTCTTGTACGTTGGTGAGCTCACCTTTATCCCAAAGCCGGAACATCGCCCAAGGCCCCACATACCCCACACTGCGTGGGGAGCCGCCGCTAACATCAGGCACTAAGGTCAATTTACTTTCATTACCCGCACGCATAGTGTTTGGCCATACCAAATGTGCCGTATGGCTATTACCTTGCGTGTAATCCACCAGTTGCCCATCTAGATTGAGGACAGCCCGACGCTTGTTGGCGCTGAGATCCACCGGAGAAATTGCAAACTGGATACCAAATCCATTTTGCGCGGTAAAAAATGTTGAGCGGATTTTCTCTGCCTGTTCCAACGCCGTTAGTATTTCAGGACGGATCAGGCTATTGCCTTCGCTATCCAAAGAACCATTACCGTCAATAAACACTTTCAGGTTGTTTTTGTAGAAACTGTCCAACGTTCCATTTGGTCCAAAGAACCGCTCCATATCGCTAAGCGCAACTTCTTTGCTTGCCTCCGGATTAAATGGATAACGATCGGCCATTTGGTTCATAAACGGCGTCACTACCGTTTTCGACCATTCAGCTTCCAGTGATTGCAATGCCAAAGCTGTCACGGCCTTCCAGCTATTATCAGCCAGTTGTTCAACCCAGCGCCCTAGCGGATCCGACAAGTTTTTAGACAGCTGTTGGGCCGTAAAGAATGCATCGGCATTATTTTGCTGCAATCTCATCTGCACCAGCAGGAGCGCTGCTTTGCCCGGCTCAGGCGCATTGCTGATCCGGTGCAGTTCATTGCTCATATCATTCAACGCTTTATAAGCCTGTTGAACCTGACCATTCTGATCATCACCACTCTCAACTAATGCATTTTGTTCTGAGAACGGACGACCTATACGACTGAGCAGCACGTATTCAGGTTGTTCTGCCAGTTGTTCAAGCGACTCTTTTTGTGCCGAGTTAAGCACCTTGTCTGCGACTGTTTTCTGGTTTTTCCCTTGTTTAGCCGCCACAACAACCGGCGTTTTCACGTCGCTAGATAGCGCGGTCACTAAATGAGGTTGCGTGTTGTCACCCAGTAAAACCAACGTTCTCCACAATGGCTGGCCATTATTGAGCACCGCGTCCAAAGCCGTTGAAGCTTGCTCAACATCATCAAATGGCTTGATGCTCAGGTTGTTAACCGCATTACGCCAAGTGCTGGTGTAATCCCCAACGTAGCGATCCGTAATTTGGCGTTCAATTTCAGCTTTATCCGCATCGCTATAATCTACATTGTCGGTTAATCCCAATACCCATGCGTCGAGCGCAGTGATCGAGACGAGCTTGTCGGTTTGCTTAACAAAGAAATGGCTTAACCCATAGCGAGTCCAGAATTGAGGCACTTTGAGCAGAGCTTCATTATCAAACACAAAGACTGAATCAAACTGGGCACCAATTTCAGTACGCAAATCCATATCCTGTGGAAGCTGTTCTTTCGCTTTAATCACTAAGTTTTGATATACACGCTGATATAGCGGCAGCTTACTTAGCTCAATTTGCGCAGCACGAATTGAAGCGGAAAACGGTTCATAGGATTTGATAGCTTCAGCATCTGAACGACTGCGATCCAACGCCCAGTCTGTATGCTGTAAAGCGTAATCAAGGTGCATCATCAGACGTTCTTGAACGTCGCGCTGTCCCGTAAATGCCGTTTGCCAGCGCGCACGCATATACTCTTCAACCAGCGGGATGTTACGTCCGCTTTTGTCATCAATCATGCGCATGATGCGGAGTATGGCGAGCTTCTCTTCACTGTTTGCCGGTGCACCGTCCAAATGCTGCTGCAAATCCTTCATAAGCACAGGTAAGAAGCGAGATTCCAGCAAGCGCAAATATGTCTTCTCAACCAGTTGACCTATTTTTGCCCCCTGATACAGCCCCATATCAGACAAAAATTGGTTTTTCTCACGGTAATCACCGTAAGACATGGTTGCATCGCGAATGATATTCATATGCGGCAGCCAGTCAGCCCCTAACGGCTGATTGTGGGCTGGTTCGCCCAGTCTCTGGAACTCGCTGACCTTACGCAGCGCCATTTCGCCAGCGTGATAATTTTGTAAATAGTAGTAATACCAACCACTGAGCAGGAGCACCGCGAAGCCGCCAGAAATCACGGCAATCAATGTCAGATTGTGACGCCGTACTCTGACGTGCTCGTAGTTTTCACCGGCAAGATTTGGCTCCGAAAAGAGAACCTGATTAAATAGTTTCTGGATAAAATAACCGCGCTGATTATCATTATTCGCCCACACATTTTTATTACTGACATACAGTTTGTAATGGCGGCAAATCGTATCGCTGAAGAAATCACTGCGCCGATTTTGTTGCAGACTTGAAGTGAAATAGCAGCCGCGAATGAGCATTTGGCGCCCTGGATCGCGATTATAGTGGCGTTTTAAACCACTAATTACCTCCTCTACGACTGAGCGTAATCCCGCAATTTGTCCAACAAAATTGAACAATGCAGAACGGAGATCGAGCGACGTACGATGCACCATGTGCTCAGGCATCAACTCATTAAAGTTCTCCTGCCATTCACTCCAAAACTTAGAAAGTTCGCCCCGCCATTCTTCGTCAGACTCAGTATTTGCCGCAAATGTGATCCCCAGAGTCTCATCAAGTAAAGAACGCTCTAATAAGGGATAAATCGTCTCAAACCCGGTTAAAACATCTAATTTAGTGAACACTAAATAAACAGGAATTCGACAAGCAAATCGATCGCTCATTTCTAAAATATGGGTTTGCCATCTCTGCGACCACTCGCGTCGCCCTTCAGATGTCATTTCCATGATTTCCTGAATATTAACGGTCAAAATGACGCCGTTTAGCGGTTGGCGCTGACGAACCTCCATCAGCCAATCTTGTAAATGAAGATGTAAAGCACGGCCACGAGAGATGTCAGCCTCGCTCTCATCTTTTTCTGTTTCCTCATCAGTAGGGCTGAAAAACTCTCCCGGCGGATCGATGATGACAGCCTGCTGAGTCAACCAGAGCTGGAGCATTTTGAATGCAGAGCGATCTTTATTTGCTACATATTGTTTATCTGCAATGCCAATGGGAATGATCTGATTGGATTTTTGGATCAAGCTGGTTTTACCACTTAAACTTTGTCCCAGCACGATGTACCAAGGCCGCTCATACATAGCATTACGCCGATGGCTTCTTTGCTGATAATGGGCTAACCAGCCATTTAAATACTCTTTTTGCTGCTCAAGGCTATTTTTGTACGGCTCATTTTTATCTTGAACCGCGCCGACAACGCTTTTAGCCACCTGTGTATACAGATAGATACTCACCACGCTCAAAGCTAAGAGCAGCATAAGCAATGTGGCAACAACCCGTCGGCTTGGCGTACTCAGGGGTGCTAAATCACCAATATGCCAAAGAGGTCCCCACCACCAGATGCTAAATAAACCGATGATCCATAAGATCCACAGCACGGCGAGTGAGAAAGATAAACGAGGTAGGGAGAATGGCAGCCTAAAACGCGTTAAATTACGAATGTAGCGAATAGGGGTTAACACATTAGAAACGACAGTAGATATAAGAGATAGAATAGTCATGATGGCTTACTCCTCACCCGCTAATACAGGAACAGGACGTTCAGCCGATATCCCCGCCGATAGAGAATTTTGAGCCAGTATAGTAAGCAAAGAAGGCTCCCAATCCGCGAGAGTCACCCCCTGACTATTACGCCACAAGTTATCAAAATGCTGATTCGCCAGCGTTGTTAAACCTGCTTTCATCAGCAACTGGGCTATTGTTAATTGGTTATAAAACTGTTCACGAGGTTCTTGTACATCCATCTGTTGTTGTTCTAACTGTTGCAGCGCAGCATTAAGCCCTTGCTCTCTATATTTGTCCCATACCAGCTCATAAGAGCCGCTAGAAAAGCGGCTACTTTGTTGACGCTCAGCTAACCACTGTTGTGTGTCATCGCTAACAAACGGAGAGCCGTCACTGAATGTCATTTGTCGCAACGCAGGAATTTTATCTAGTAGACGCAGCACAGCTTCACGGATGGCATCGGCTACAGTGTTAAAACCGAGGTGATGCGCAATTTGTGCCGAAAGAAAATGCCCGTCAAACCAATAAGGCGCTAAGGTGATACTGGTTTCAATTTGTTGCCATAAAGGGAGAGCCGCGCTCTGTAGTGCCGAACGATAGTCTGCGACGCGTTCACGAGATACAGCAGCCAACTGTGTCAGTCGCCCATCTTTACTTAAAGGGGCTGTCTGCAATGTGTACCAGATGGCATGTCGTCTCAGGCTATAGCCTATAGGATCATCAGGATGGCTCTCACATAACAACTCAGCGACTTTAAGCAGTGTTTGGCGCCAAACTCGGTCCGACTCATGTTGGACCTCCACTTTAGGCATAACTGTGGGAATATCCGCGTTGTCCTGTGATACCACTGTTTTGGTTGTAACAGGCGTTGAAGAAGGGGCTAGAGACGTTGCCTCTCTCTCTCGCTCAAACTGAGGTATGAGTACAGAAACTTCATTCGCTAAGAGCGGATCAAGGGGGCTCAAGAACGCCTGCAACTGTAATAAACCGCTACGCACCAACTCACGTGAATTCTCATCAGCCTGTTGGCAAAAATAGCTGGTACTACTACCGAATCGCTTGATCACTTGTAGCAACAGACGCTGGCGTAACTTCGCATCCTGAGGCCATGCCACAGACCAATAATGGCTGACGAAATCCACGATCAGCGTACACGCAAGAGCGATATTTGACGGCTGTGCACCATGCTGCAAAGTGCGTAATAAGTGCACAACAATACGCATATCTTTGCATTCAGTTTCTAGCAGGCTGAGACAGCCTTTCTGGAGATTGGGAATATCTACCTGCTCATGAGACAGCGAGCCTAATTTGGCAATTTCACTGTCGATAGCTTCCCATAATGGCAAATCATCAGACACCCGAGCCGCCATATTTACCGCAGGCAATGAGGTCAAAATTCGCTGACGCCAAGGATGATCCATCAAAACAACATTTTCTAATGTACTCATATTAATTACATATCCCTGTATCTACCGACTTATCCCGCCAGTGTTTTGTTATCACCAGTGACACGCTTTGCGTAATGGCTGTAACGTTGTCTGAAGATTATTGAGTCGAAAACTCAAGCCATTAAGCGTTTCCTTTCCCGTTAAAATGGTGAGTGTCGTTCCGCCTATCAGTTGCTGAATTTCTGCTATACCACTTAGCCCGCGACTAGATTCAAGGCGGTAGCCACTTGAGCGCCAAAACCAACGCGAGTTGATGTCATTACGATCGGTTCGTAGTGTCAAAGCGCTTTCCCCGCTCCCCTGTGGCTGATAAAACACAATTTGCATACGAGTAATATTCTCTACGCAGCTCACGGCTAAAATGGCGCGCGTAAAGCTATGTTCTAAGCTCGGAGTCGTTATCATTAATACTGGCTGTCCGCTCGTATTTTTAAGTTCGCGCAGCATCAACGGTGGATCATCTGACGTTCTTTGTTGTTCCTGAGCCATAATCTGTCGCCATGTTTCATCGGCTTTATCTTTGCTAATGGCCTTAATTTCCGGGTGCCACGCTTGGTCATAACACTGCAATCGAGGCAAAGGAGATGGCTGATCGCGACATGCACTTAGTGCCAGTTGTATATCGGGCGATAAAGCCATACTGATCTCGGGCTTCTGCGGTTTTCCTGCAGCCCAACTCCCCATAGAGATCAATGAAATCGCCACTACGCCTATGCTTAGTTTGTTTTTCATCGGGCTAACCCTAATTTCTTACATTTCATATCCAATGAACGGCGGGAGATTGCCAAACTCATAGCGACCCTCTCTTTATTAAAACACTGCCTAAGCAGACGATGATTTATCACCGCTTTTTCGAAAACAGAAACCACCTCTTTCAAGCTGCCCGATTGGGTGTAATCAGGTTCAGTGACAGAGCCAATACTAAAATTGAGCGCCAACAGCTCCATGAGTGCTGCATTATTTTCTACATGACCTTCCGAATTTCCCGCTCTAGACGATTCCAACAACAAGAGTTCCAGAAGCCTTTTCAGCTCTGAAACATTGCCGGGAAAATGATAAGAGTGGAGTTGAAGCTGTAGCTCATCAGAAATAACGAATGATGGTTTTTGATGTTGCAGGCACAGTTTGCGAAGAAGGTGCTGACTAAGCACAACCAAATCCTCCCGCCAATAACGCAGGGGTTGTAATTTGAGCGGATAATGATTAATACGTTGATATACAGGGAGAAAAGTAGGTATAGATGAGGCTATTGTAGATAACGGCTGACAGCTAGTGACTAAGAGTCTAAAACGACTGGAACCCTGCTCCAAGTTCTGGCATGGCATTATTTCACCGCAATCTAACGCATGCTGTAATTTTCCATACCAGCAAGAGGCAAGCTTATCGATATTCTCAAGCAGCAGTGTTCCCTTATTCGCCTGCATCAACGCGCTTTCAGCCACATTAGTGTGACCAAACAAGTGCCCCCCTTGCTGCTGTAAATCTAGACTATTGCAATCCACAGTAACCAAAGAGCCTGGCGGCTGTGAATAGGTATGTATTAATTGCGCTATCTCGCTTTTACCACTCCCACTTTCCCCTTCAATCGCAACTGGAATATCGTGTGTAATAGCAACCTGAATTTTTTTTCGCAATTGGCAGATATAAGAACTATTACCCACAAGGACACGCGGCAATACAGCAGTAGCATCATTCCTCGACAGAGCTAAAACATCGTTATCTCTATTTCGCACATGATTTTTAGCCATTATGTCGGCTTCTTTTTTCAAATGCTTAATCTGTGCTTGATACACTTGCAGCAAATAAATAAACGGATGTTCAGTTTGTTGCAAAGCATTGAGCATCGCGGTGCTATCAAAAATGGCAAATAGGCCATAGAGGTGTTGCTCGGCATCAAATAAAGGTTGCACGAACAGGCCACACTCTTTGCCCATACTCTGGACGAGCTGCCGAAACGCCTGATGCTCAATGCGCACACCATAATTGAGCGTTGACCAAATACTCGCTTTTCCTGTGCGCATTACCTGAGAAAACGGATGGCTGAAATCATCAAACCTCAACTTCAGCGCAGCCGAATCCCTGCCATTTATATAGCATGTTAATTCCTGTCCACTGACGGGAATGACGCCATTCAGAAGATAAGCCTCCGGGGCCCATTGCTGAATGCATTCGCAAAAAGCTTGCCCCAGAGTTTCCAGCGTTTCACATGACAACAACGCCAACGTGGCCTGTTGTGCTGGATTGATCATCAGCTATCTACCTCAACGCCAAACTCTCCATCCTCAGCGCTAAAATGGATCTTGGTGATTGATTCTCCTGCCGCCATTCGCTGTAACAAGATAAGAGAAACTGGCGGCAACAACACACCATCGATAACCGACTCCAACATACGCGCCCCATTTTCTTTACGGTGAGCGCGACGCATAATCTCTTCATGCACCTCATCATCAATAACAATCTGCGCATTGAACCGCTCAGATAATGTCTTATCAAGATGGGCTAATTTGCCTGCAACAATTTCACGTAAAACGTCTGGTGATAGCGGCAAATAAGGAATGACTTCCATACGCGCTAATAATGCGGGTTTAAAGAACGCAGCCAACTCAGGATAGAGTGCATCCTGAATTTCCTCAGGGCGATCGCTATGATCGACAATAGTTTGGTATCCCAAGTTTGACGTCAGGAAAAAAACCACATTTTTGCAATCAATAATCCGCCCTTCACCATCGGCTAATTCACCTTTATCAAAGGCTTGATAGAACAGATTTAGTACATCAGGATGCGCTTTTTCAACTTCATCAAGCAACACAACTGAATAAGGCTTTTGACGAATAGCTTCGGTCAGTATTCCGCCTTCTCCATAGCCAACGTAGCCAGGAGGGGAACCAATCAGGCGAGATACGGTATGTTTCTCTTGAAACTCAGACATATTGATACTAGTAAGCCAAGCTCGCCCCCCGAATAACAGATCGGCGATGCGTAATACGGTTTCTGTTTTACCCACACCGCTAGGCCCAACTAATAGAAAGGCTCCCAGAGGACGTCCAGTTTTACGTAAATCCGCGCGAGCCGTAAGCAGATGACGATGTAGATGGCTAAGCGCAAGATTTTGCCCTTTGATATCACCGCGCAAATATTCCGGCAGTTCCGTAATCACTTTCAATTCGCTACGAGAAATTTGATTGAGGGGCACTCCTGTCCACTCAGCAATAACAGAAGCAACGAGCAAACGGTCGACATGAGGAGTAACGATAACTCCTTGCTTCTGTAGTTCGGAAAGTTCATTTTCAAGTTGAACCAGATTTTCAGCTATCTCAGGAGTGCTTCCCTCGGCCAGAATGCGTTGGCGCAAGCTGATAATTCCAACGACGTGTTTTTGCTGTTGTTGCCAAACCTGATGTTGTTCATCGAGCTCATTTTTAGATGTTTGCTGTAGCTGATAGAGATCGCTTAAACGGCTGGCATGATCATTTAAGCCAATCCGTTGCTCACGCTCTATCTGCGTAATTTCAAGCTGGTATTCGCTTAAACGAGTGTGTAATGAGCTAATCGCACGAGGTGGCGTTGTCAGGTTAATGGCACAGCGAGCACAGGCCGTATCAAGCACATCTATCGCTTTATCCGGTAATTGGCGGCCTGAAAGATAGCGCGCGCTCAGCTGAGCGGCAGCCTGAATTGCATCTTCATTTATAAGAACATTGTGTGCCTGCTCATAGCGAGACTGTAAGCCACGTAAAATAATCGTTGCCTGTTCTATTGACGGCTCTTTTACCTGAACAACCTGAAAACGACGCGATAGTGCGGCATCCTTTTCTATATATTTTTTATATTCATGCCATGTTGTCGCCGCAATAGTTTTCAACTCACCGCGTGCTAACGCGGGCTTTAATAAGTTGGAAACATCTAGGCCGCCTTGCTGATTACCTGCACCGATCAATGTATGTGCTTCATCGATAAACAAAATAATTGAATATTCTGCCTCGAGAACTTCCTGCATTAGTCCTTTAAAGCGTTTTTCAAACTCACCTTTTACTGAAGCTCCTGCTTGCATAGCCCCCAAGTCAAGGCTAAGAAGTTCGCTACCGCGAATTTTTTCAGGCACTAATCCAGCAATCATACGCAGCGCAAGACCTTCTATCAGTGCGCTTTTACCAACTCCGGCCTCTCCGACGACGATTGGATTATTCTTTCTACGCCGGCACAAGATATCGATCATCAAATCAATTTCATCGTCGCGGCACAAAACGGGATCCAGTTTTCCAACACGCGCTTGCTCAGTGATATTCTGCGTAAAGCGAGACAGAAGAGAACCTTCAGCGCCCCCTGCTTGTTGATGAGATGTATTCTGAGAATTTGACTCTTTGACCACGGGCGTTTCCGCCGAGTCCTGAGTTAGTTGGGCAAAGTCTTTCGTTAATTGCTCTCGGTTTAATCCCTCTAATCGATAGCAAACCTCCGCAGATAAATATCTATGGCGATGATGTAGTAAGCCCAGTAAGAGAACACCGCTGCGTAGATTTTCATGCTGTAACTCAACGGATGCGAGTAGCCAACTGTCTTGCAACCACTCCACCAATAGAGGAGAAAAGCTAGGATAACTTTGCGGATAAGCTGAACGATCTAATGGTTGGTTTAACAGAGTCTGCTTCAGCGAATCTATATCCACATCTAGCTGACTAAAAATCATCCTTACATCACATAGCGGCGTTTCGAGCAAGTGATTCAAGAAATGCCCAACGGTGATTTCTGTCGCCTGCTGGCCTAAACTCCAAGCCGCAGCATTTTCCAACGCGTTGCGGGCAACAGGATGTAAACGCTCTACTAAAGCGGGAAGATCGATTCGAATCATAGGGTTTCTCCTTGTCCTAGACTCAGCGAAAATGGGGGCTACTTTCCCTTCGCCGCATCCTTGGTGACTTTTTATTTATGGCAACAGAGCATTGAGCTGAGTGATGATATTTTGTGTCTGACTATGCAGGCTCCAATCAAACATCCCGTACCCCAGCAAAACAGCAAGCGCAATGCCCCATAACACTTTCTTACCAGACAAATACCGATTTAAACGATAACGGGACTCATTGTTCGCTTTGCCATAGTGCATCACCGTCGCATTAAGCATTTCTTGGCGTTTTGTCGAATCAACCTTGTTTAAGGCCTGTAATTTCTGATGTATGTTCCTCAAGATTTTTTCGCGATCTTCTTGATATTGCATCGTCATCCGATAGCGGCCTTGAAAACCTAAACACAGACATAAATGTATAAACGCCAGCAAATCGCGATAACGGGCCGGTTCAAGCAGCAGGCGGTCGATCAGTTGAAAACATTTCTCTCCCCCCCAAGTTTCGCTATGGAATCTCACCAACAACGTATGCTGAGCCCACCCCTCAACCCCCCACGGTCTGGCCATCACCATTTCATCGATAAAGGTGCAGAAGAAATAACTCCAAGACAGCAAAATACCTGGCTCGTAATTTTCAATTTCAAGCCGTTGTAAAATGCCTTTTATTTCCTGTTCGATCTGAGCAATCAGTGGTTCTATTACTGGTGGCTCATTCAACGACTTGATGCGATTGATAAACCCTAACAGCGGTGACGATGCTTCAATTAAAGGGTTTTTATGCATCATGCAGGACAGCGCATCATCGCTCACGGCATGCATCACCTCACCTGCCCCGCCCAACCCACTTTTGAAATCAATACCACCTTTAGTTTCGGTAGCGCGTTCCGCTGTATCTTCTATTGCATCCATTTGTGTTATCTCCTGATCGCCCAGAATTGCATGTCAAGATTCGGGAACTTGCCGCCGATGTGGAATGCAAAGCCGCTGTTTTTAGCCAACTCAGGCCAATGCGGGCTTTGACGATCGAGAGAGAAATAAAGGTAACCACTGTGATAAGGCAACTGCCTTGGCGTTGATGTCAGCAAACGCAGAGGAATACCTTGAGTATGTGATCCCACCAGCTGCATGATTTTTTCCGGCGTCGCTACTTTGCTCTGCTGGATGAACTGCTTGCTGAGCACCTCCAATGGCATATTGGCGCGAATAGCCAACACAAACTCGGCCTCTTGAAGTAATTCGACTTGCCCAACGACTGCCACAAAAACCCCAAAGCGTTGTTCTCGTAACTGCAACGACACAGCTCGAGGAGAAAGCACCGTGCTCAAAGCTTGGCGTAGAGCTAACATCAGCGGCGCAAAGCTGTGCTGTAAGTCATCATGCCGATAAACTGGAGTATCAATCGGCAAACGAGAGGCATCGGTAAATGTCATAATTTCGCCGCACAGGCCAATTAATTCATGAAACAACGGCTCAGGATGCAAGGTCGCCCGATGGGTTAAATGCTGAAGCTGTGGTTGAACTCGGTTAAGCATTTGCAGCAGCATAAACTCAGCGACGTCCGCCACACCTTGCTGATTGGGTGAACCAATTCTTTCTGCCAAATTTTTAGCTCGTTCATTCACTAAGCCACTAATTTCAGATAGAAAACTTTTCAGCCGCGGCGTTGAGCTAATAGACAGACAGCTTGGAATAAACTCATGATCCAGCAGAATACTGCCATCGGGGCGCTTATCAGCAATTCGCGCAATCGGCAATGCCGCATAGGTACTGCGGTCTTCATGTTCCAACATCAGACGTAGATTCACTTTTGCCAACGGCAACTCTGTAATGTCTGCGCTAGTGGAGTAAAGATCGCGAACATCTTCCTTATATGATTGAAAACGAGAGCGATTTGGTCCGGATTGATCGTGGAAATTAATTTCAGTCACGTGATCATTTGCCAGCGCCTGAGCGAGATACACCTTTTGGCCAACAAAACTAGCATCGCTAATTTCTAACGGCTGAGGCATAACATCTTCATAAGGCAGGCTGAAAACGCTGCCATCAGGCATAATGCCGGAAGCACCACTTAATGTGATTCGACCAAAACTCAGGTGATCATCATTAATCTTCAGCTCGGTAACACCAAAAAAATGCTCCCCTAAAGCAGCGAAACGACTCTGTAATAAGTAGTCGATATGGCGCTGCTGCTGCTGAAAATGTTGTGGTTTAATAAATAAGCCTTCACTCCAAACAATTCTATTTCGCGTCAACATAATTAATCCTCGCTCTCCTTGCGCATATCCACATCAGCTTTATGCAGGTGCACCAATACTTGATAGTTGTGGCCTATAGGCGCCAGCTTGAGCACCTTTTTCCATTGCGCGCCATTCGGCTGACTGTAATATGCAGCAATACCGACATAGCGTACTTTGCTGTCTAATTCTGTTGGTTGGATATATTTGTACTGCCCTGGCAATAGAGTAAAATCCTGATGGTCGATGTAATTTTTCCCCAAAACATCTTTCATTTCTTTCGCCGTTAATTGGTCATAATCCGCGGCCAACAGCTTTGAGTCTTCAGACATAAGGATCACCTGAAAAGCCAGCGGTGATGCCACGTTTTCACCATTGGGATTAATGTCCTTATCAGCCAATAAAGTTAATCCCAGCGTAGAGGGAAGCTTGGTTGCATCAGGCACCTCTTTTCCGAACCAAGGGCCTTTGCTACATCCTCCGAGTAGAATTACGGTAATGCTTACAATGAGATATTTACGCCATGCACTCATCTAGCTTCCTCCTCCTGAAGTTGGCGGAGGGTTTTGTCATACACTTGCTCATAAACTTCATGAAACAGTTTCTCAACGCCGATCTGCCGCCCAGAAAGCAGCTCGTTGAAATAGTGTTGATACATATTCCAAATCCAATTTGGGTCGCTCGGATTAACCATATGATCGCGGCGATAACGCTGAAAACGAGTGATCAATACGTCTGGAGAAAAGCTCTGTATGACAGCTGAAAGTGCCGCATCTGTTGCCTGAGATGACGCCTGATAATGCAATCTCATATGAGTCAAACTTTCTGTAACCGCAGATGAAGGCGTTAAATGAACCTGACTCTTCTGTTCACCATAAAGAACCGCTACCGTCTCTTGAAAACTCAACCCCAGTCGTAGAGGATTATCTTCAATAGGTTGCAGCTGTTTATTGGCAACTTGTTGAGTTTGGTTTAGCGCGAGTAGCCCTTTAACCACGGCCTGCAAAGTCCTCCCCGCCTCTTCCAGAAATTCGTTGGCAACTTGGCTATTTCGAAAAGGAAGAAACTCGCCAAGACCACGCAGTACGGGAGTTAATGCCACGTTTTCGAAAATATCAGCATTGCTGTCGAGCGCAGATGCGGATGGCGCATATGGCGCTGGGACATCAAGATACTCGTCATCCATCATGTGCTCTTCTTGCGAAGTCAGTGGCGGCTCCACACGATGAGGAAAAGGATTGTCTAGCAAGCTCGTTGCCGAATTGTCTGCAACCGAATTTCGGCTCAGACCTAATGTGCTTGGTTCATAAGGATGCATGGCAGATTCTTGTGATGGGAGATAAGAATGATGTTGAGATGCGCTCACTGATGTAGGTTCATCAATGACTCGATTCACATTGTTTGTTGCCTCGGTGCTGAGGATATTTTGTAATTGCAAATAATCAGGAGCAGATTGAGAATGTGCAGTCAGTTGCAAATGCGCAGTAAGAATTAAATCACCGATAGTAATTGTGTCTCCCTGAGCGAGCGCAATTAACTTTTCGGGTGGGCAACCGTGAACTGAATTATTGATTAAGCAGTTACCAATAAGGTCTTGTAGACAAAACTGCCCGTCGTTCCACACTATATAGGCATTCAGCGCCCTCACTTTCATTGCTGAATCTTGTAATTGCCAGTGATTGCCAATGCCACTTGGTTCTGAGCCAAAGCTGCCGCCGTCAGTCGTAAAACTATGCATTCGCTCAACGCTTGCGCGTAATGTTTTTACGTCTTTAATATAAAGCGTCAGTTTTGCGGAAGAAGGCGAAAATGTATCCATATCATGGCTCCTGTCCATATTGTTATTCCTGAACACCGATGGTTACGAGAGGGACTTCGGGAGGTTGGCCAAGAAAGGTTGTCCACCCCAACAAACAGCCTTTATCATTGCCTAAGCAAGTGGGCTCAAATTGCTTATCGGCCAAGCCAAGCTGTAAATCCCAAGCAAATTGATCGCGAAGAATGAAGGCTACAAACGTAACTAATGGCTGATAGAGATCCCCATTAGGTAAAAATCTCAGAAAATGATCATGAGATAGCTCATTAATACATAAAGTAAATTTTCCGCATACATCGGGTGCATAATCACCAATAACGAAATTTCCACGTAAATCGGAATTGACTCCACCAAGCCTGTTTTGTTGATGGGGAGCGATTGCGACTCGACGATATTCCCAGCTTGTTACATCAACAGTTGCAAGATCAAAGCAATGGGAGATCAGACCTGCCACCACCGCAGGGGAACGACCAGGAGCAGCAAGTAGCCCGGCATAGGCAAGCATTTTGCTGTGGTTAACGGGGATAACGTCCCTAAGTGCAGAGCTACCCAACCCAACCAAAGAGAACATCATTTGCGAGAACCCATCTTGACCATCGGCTCGATAACGAACGTGGTATCGATATTTTCGCCATGCAAGATGCAACAACATCAAAAAACGATGATTAAAGAAGTCCAGAAAATGGTAAAGATTTCCATCTTTCTGAGCATATTCCCAAGCAAGGCGTTCCAAATAATATCCGGGCATTGGCGATTGGCTGCCATGCAACCCTAGAAAAGCCACTTCTAACGCATACGTACTTTCTATTTTCTCAAGAGAAACCACATCGCTTGAGGGAAACCCCAAGGAAGCATTAGACGAGAAACGAATAAATTCATCTTTAGGGGCACGGGCAGGCCGCATCTCAACATGTTGCCCCTCAATTTGATAAAGCAACTCGACGAGCTGATAAAAATCATAATCTCGAATATTTGTTAATTCAGTCATATCAATGGCCGACAGCCGAGTTGAAGTGGCCAACGGTAGTTGGCCTGTGTATCCGTATTGACTACGGTCAGTTCATGGAAGGCGTTAACACTGGCAAATAATGCAAAAAAGCGTGCCAAAACGCTGCCAAATAAATACATATCACCTTCACAGGAAAATGCAGACTGACGCATATAGAGAGTGGATTGAATACCTCTAACCGGCCTCCCTTTTATCAAGCGATCTACCGGAGATGTTTCTAAACGTTCAATACCTGCAAATCGTTTCTGCGAAACCCTAGAGGCCTGCTGATCATTCATCGCAGGGAAATCATAGTTTCTGATAATTTGTAATAACGCGTCTTTATCGAGTAGTGACAAGTAGTTGAGAGATAAATTTGAAACGAGCGTCCACTGTAAACTTCCATCCATAATTGGCCTTAAAGGCATTGTTGGATGAGTGATATTTTGGAACGTCACAAAAGGTGGCGTGTCGCTATACCCCACATTAACGTCACCAATATCCAACTTAGTTGGAATGAGTCGGTTAGTGCAGAGCAGCCTCGTGGAGATTGTCTCTTCATTATCTGTTACCAGAGATTCATCGCCACGAACAAATGTTATGTCATGTTCGAAACCATCCATTTTTAATGCATTACGCACACTGAGATGGTAATAACGAGCGGAACGATCCTGCTCATATTCGATTTGATGACGGAAGCTCTCAAACGGATGGTATATTCTTGCTGGGCGAGTTTTATCTCGTTGTTCATGCCCATGTTTAGTCAACCAGCCTTCAACTTTTTGAACCGAAAAAATCTCGTAAAGCTCAGGTGATGAATGGCTCACTCTAAGTGGATAACTAACACTGCGCCCATCCAGTTGTAATGGTTCACTGTGATATGGGAAAAGGTTGACCGCAGGAACACAGTGTAGCTTTATGCTATCAGAGTGAATTTTGATGTCTAAAGGCAGTGGCTTATCAAAGTGGAACGAAATATCAATTTTTTCGATAGGTGTGTTTTGAGGTAAAGAATCAAAGCCGCTAAAATCAAGAAAGAATAATCCTTCAGGAAAACAAAAATACTCTTGCAATATCCGATATCCTGGATAGATATTCTTCGGATACGGCAGCAATGCATCCGTATTTTCAAATCCTATTGGCAAAACATCTAAATGTGGAATATCAAACTCCACACCATCTAGATGTACAGAAGTATGATGAAGATGTTGTTGTAACCACAGGTATAGTTGAGTGGCGCTATGGTGGTTATTACCAAGATAGATTCTCAGCTTATCAAGCTGAACTTGACGTAGCGGCAAAGCTCCAAACGTTTTGAGCGCTAGAGTCAGTGTGCCATTTTCATTGCTATTATTAGAAAATATTTCATGCAGCTCTAGTGGCAAAATCCATGCGCCACGACAGGTTGAAAACTGACAAGAAATATTGTCTACAGATTTAGAACCCAATAGAACGTTTTCAGGAATATATGCAGCTTCACTGATTGCCTGTAGCTTAGGGGTATATTGCACAATAGTCATGCTAGGCACTGAGCGCAAATAATTAGGCCATAGCATATTGAGCAATCCATGGGTCAGCTCGGGAAATTCATCTTCAATTTTTGCACGCAAGCTACCAGATAGAAAAGCAAACCCCTCCAGTAACCGTTCTACGTCTGGATCAGTACTCTGCTCAGAAAGAAAGCGAGTCAGTTGGGGCCAAGCTTGAGAAAACACTTCACCTTGCTGACGTAAATATGACAACTCATCTCTAAAATAATCTTCTAATTTCATATTTAAATTAATTTAACGAAGTTGATAGCGTGAGTTATCATCAAGCTGAATATTAAAATTAACAACGCTGTCGATATCCTCGAAATGTATATGTGCTTTGACCTGAAAAAAAAGCGTTAACGGATCGTTTTCATTGTTAAATGTCGCCACATCAACGGACTTTATCCTAGGGTCAAAATTTTCAATACATTGTTGAATCGCCAAACAAACCGACGCTGATATATCAACAGAGGTTCCCGTTGCATCATTAAAATCTATAACCCCTAGTGTAGGGCTACTTTGGCAACATCCAGGGCGTGAATTCAGCACAGCATTTAGGTTTTGCTTTAGAGATACCAGCAAATCACTCGTTTTATCGAATGGCTTTGCTGATACCTCCTCATCAATACGCCCAAATAAACTGCACGCCCGAGTCCTTCGCCACGGCGTGAGGGCTGACATGCACTAGTCCTTATCTAAACGACCAACAAGTGATAGCTCAAAACTCGCGCCCATATATTTAAAGTGCGGACGAACAGACATAGACACCTGATACCATCCAGGATCGCCGTCAACATCAGAGACCTCAATCGTAGCGCCACGCAAAGGACGACGGCTACGCACCTCGGAAGGAGGATTCTCTTGATCGGCAACAAACTGACGTATCCATTGGTTTAACTCGCGCTGCAAATCCTGACGCTCTTTCCATGCCCCTAACTGTTCACGCTGCAATACCTTAATGTAATGAGCCAGTCGGTTCACAATGAACATATAAGGGAGCTGAGTTCCTAATTTATAATTAGTTTCTGCCGTTTTCCCTTCGCGAGTGGGCGGGAATACTTTGCATTTTTGCACCGAGTTTGCAGAGAAAAATGCCGCGTTATCACTCCCTTTACGCATCGTTAAAGTAATAAAGCCTTCCTCGGCGAGTTCATACTCTCGACGATCGGTAATTAAAACTTCTGTAGGGATTTTTGACTGGAGCTGCCCCATAGAATCATAGACATGAACAGGGAGATCGCTAACACCACCGCCGCTCTGAGGGCCTATGATATTTGGACACCAGCGATATTTAGCAAAACTGTCGGTTAAATTAGTAGCCAATAAATAAGCCGTATTTCCCCATAGGTAATGCTCATGATCGGCGTTCACATCCTCTTCATAATTGAAGGTTTTTACAGGATTATCGTTACGATCATACGGTAAACGCAGCAAGAAGCGAGGAGCCGTTAGTCCAATATAACGAGAGTCTTCAGTCTCTCTCAGAGCCCGCCATTTCACATATGCAGGGCCTTCAAAAACAGCCTTGAGTTCTTTGATTGCCGATAGCTCAGTAAAACTATTCAAGCCAAAGAATGATGGCGCTACGGAAGAGAGGAAAGGAGCATGTGCCATCGCCCCCACAGAGCTGACATATTGCAGCAATTTCATATCCGCTGAGCTCTGGTTAAAGGCATAGCTTCCAACCACAGCCGCTATTGGCTCACCACCGAACTGCCCATAGCCACTGGCATATACATGTTTGTAGAATCCAGACTGAGAAATCTCAGGTGAGTATTCAAAATCGTCCAATAGCTCACTTTTAGTCGCATGGAGAATATGAATTTTAATGTTTTCTTTAAAATCAGTACGATCAACGAGAAGTTTTAATGAACGCCATGAAGACTCTAAATCCTTAAATCGAGAATCATGAAGAATTTCATCCATCTGTGAACTGAGTTTTTTATCAAGCTCCGCAATCATTCTGTCGACTAATAACTTATTAATCGGCTCGTTATTAGTTCCATTTTCTAGAATATTGCTGATAAATGCCGATACGCCCTGCTTAGCAATGTCGTAGGCATCATCACCTGGAGCCAACCTTGTTTGTGCCATTATCTCATTCAGTAAAGAAGGTGCAAACGCACGCTCTTCCGTACCAGATGTTTCGATTTCTGTTTCTAAGGACATTGAGTTAATTCCTGTTTTATACTCAAAAGATTATGTTGATAAATAACCGAAATTAATTATTTATCCGCCCCAGATGGAAGGGTCATATTCAGCTCACTTAGTAACTGTTCACGAATTGACTCATCAGAGAGCAATGACTGTAGGCGTGAGCGGAATGCTGGTATATTTCCTAATGGCCCTTTTAAGGCGACCAATGCTTCTCTTAATTCTAATAGCTTATTTAATTCAGGCACGTGATGAGCAACTTGATCGGGAGTGAAATCCACCATCGATTCAAACTCTAATCGTACACGCATATTTTCTTTAGAGTTTTCATCTAATCTGTTTGGAACATCCATATCTAGCTTCAACCCAGCCTCTCTCATCACTGAAGAGAAATTGTATTTATCAATAGATACAGCGGGGCGTTCCTCGATGGAAAGCTCTTCAGTGGTTCCCTTCAAATCCCCAATAACGAGTAGATTTAATGGTAATTCAACCTCATCATGCTGCTCCCCCGTTGAAGGAACATACTTTATATTGATTCTTTCCTTCGGGGCTACGCTCCCTTCTGATTTTTTGTTCATATAGCGTTCCACTTAGTCCATTATGAATCTTAAGAAAAATCCCTACCGCAGATACATTAACCATCTACAGACTCAGTGTTATATCATTTTTAAATGCTCATGATAATTTCGTATAATTTAATAATTTATTCAAAACAATTAAATCGTACTGAATAAATATATATTTAATATACAAGAACACCCAACCATCACTCTCAATATCGTTTTTATGAATGAGTTCACTCTAAAATTTTGAGCATCAATAATCTCAGCAACTTTCGATATTTGATATTTTTTAGAAATATTCCATAATCATTACATAAGGTATTGGAAATTTTATTAGAAAGAAAATAAAGAGTCATCAACAATGGCTTCATAGGAGGTATTTTGAAATATATCCAGTTTGGTAGCACTGAACTCTACGTATCTCGCTTATGTTTAGGCTGTATGACCTATGGAGAACCCAGCCGCGGCAATCATGCGTGGACCTTACCAGAAGAGAGCAGTCTGCCTATGCTGCAACAGGCCTATGAGGCTGGCATCAATTTTTTTGACACAGCAAATAGCTACTCGGACGGCAGCAGTGAAGAAATACTTGGCAAAGCAATTAAGCAATTTATGTCGCGCGACAAAATTGTGGTGGCAACCAAAGTCTATTTCCCTCTGAGCAACCTAGAAGGTGGGTTATCACGTCAATCTATCCTGAAATCTGTCGATGACAGCCTACAGCGCCTAGATTTAGACTATATCGATCTGCTACAAATCCATCGGTGGGATTACGACACGCCTATTGAGCAGACGCTGGAAGCCTTAAATGACGTGGTTGAAGCTGGAAAAGTCAGCTATATCGGCGCGTCATCGATGCATGCACATCAGTTTGCCAAAGCGTTAGCGGTATCTGAGCAAAACGGTTGGGCACGATTTGTCTCAATGCAGGATCAGTACAATTTAATTCAGCGTGAAGAAGAAAGAGAAATGCATCCGTTATGCGAGAAGGAAAATATTGCCGTTATCCCGTGGAGCCCGCTGGCTCGGGGGCGTCTTGCCAGACCTTGGGGAGAAACCACTGCACGCTTGGTTTCAGATGAGGTTGGTAAAAAGCTCTACGATGCAACTGATGAAGCCGATAGTCAGATTGCTGAAAGAGTTAGCGCCATTGCCGCCGACCATGGCGTATCAATGGCGCAGATTGCACTCGCATGGCTGCTGAGTAAGCCGGTCGTCACCGCGCCGATTATTGGTGCATCGCGCGCTTCTCAGTTGGAAGATGCGATTGCTGCATTGGATATTGAGCTCAAATCCGAAGAGATTGCAGAGTTAGAAATGGCTTACCAGCCTCATGAACAAACCGGATTTGAATAACGCATACTAATGACTCAACGGTTCTAGAAAGTGCCGAACAGGGTTATCGCGAAAAGCATCTAACTCACTCACGATAACCTCTTCAATATTTTCAACCAAATAGCGCTATTGGCCAGTGATGGCCAATCACATAGATAATCAACGCAGAGAGAACGCCCGCCACGATATCATCCACCATGATGCCCATACCGCCGTGAACATTGCGATCAAACCAACGGATTGGCCATGGTTTCCACATATCTAGCACGCGGAAAACCAGAAAACCACCCAATACCCACTGCCAACTATTCACTGGCAAAGCCATCAACGTAATCCACATGCCAACAAACTCATCCCACACGATACTGCCATGGTCGTGAGTTTTCATATCCTTGGCCGTACGATGGCAGATATAAACCCCAATGCAGATGCTAAACATCACTATCAGCGAATAAAGCTGCCACGGTAGCTGGATCAGCAGCAACCAGAATGGGATCGACGCGAGAGATCCCATTGTGCCTGGAATGATCGGGCTTAGCCCACTGCCAAATCCCGTTGCTAAAAGATGCCAAGGATTGCTCATGCGCAGGCGTGCTTTTGCCGCCTTGCTATCGTATTTGCTAATCTTTGCCAAAATGATCAAACCCCTGAAAGTCCAACTCAACCTGATCGTTTCCGCGCCAGAAGCGTATGCCGTCAGCGGCCGGTGCAATTTGTCCAATGCAGGTGAAGTCAGCCCCCAGTAAGCCCAGTGCGACGTCTAATGCTCCGCGATGCATCTCTGGAACAGTAAAACAGAGCTCATAATCTTCACCACCGGAAAGCGCCCACTGCAACGCCTGATCTGGCGTCGTATTATTGGTCAAACACGCTGACAGTGGCAGGTCGTCTAAATAGAGATTAGCACCACAGTCGCTCGCTTTGAGAATATGACCTAGGTCTGAAATCACACCATCAGAAATATCAATCGCCGAGCTCGCTAAATCACGCAGTGCTTGACCTTGCAACACGCGAGGATGTGGACGAAGATGACGCTGAATCAACATGTTACGTTCATCTTCATCAGCCACCGTTAGACGATTTTGCAAAATCGCTAACCCTGCAGCGCTATCTCCCAGCGTACCTGTAACGTAGATCCAGTCGCCAATACGCGCACCGCTACGCAGCAAAGCACGGCCCGCAGGCACCAAACCATTAATGGTGAACGTAATGCTCAACGGCCCGCGTGTAGTATCACCGCCAATCAACTGCATGCCGTAGTAATCGAGCTGCTCAAACAGGCTATCGCTAAAACGCTCAAGCCAAGGCTCGTTGATTTCAGGCAGCGTCAGTGCCAGCGAAACCCAAGCAGGATCCGCGCCCATTGCTGCTAAATCGCTGAGGTTCACCGCCAGAGATTTGTAGCCTAAATCGGCTGGATCGATATCTGGCAAAAAGTGAATACCAGAGACTAAAGTATCTGTACTGATTGCAATCAGCTGTTTCTCAGAGATCGAGAGCAAAGCACAATCATCACCAATGCCCTGCTGCACATCTCGCCGAGCCGTCCGATGACGGTTAAAGTAGCGGGCAATAACATCGAATTCGCCGCATGCCATAACGCATTTCCTGATTGGTTTAAATTATCGCCATTATCTATTCACCTGATTTTACCCAACAAAAAGGCCGGAAAACCGGCCTTTTGAATAAACGAGATGGCCCGAGGGCTTCCGTCAGGTGAACCTGAACAGCAATTTTATCTTTTAGATTTACGAATAGTCGGGGCAACTTTGTCCAGCACACCGTTGACGAACTTATGGCTATCTTCTGCACCAAAAGTTTTTGCCAGCTCAATACCTTCGTTGATTGCCACTTTGTAAGGGACGTCTTCGCGCTTGCTCAGTTCAAACAGAGAAATACGCAGAACCGCTCTCTCAACCTGACCCAATTCTTCCAACTGACGCGACAATACTGGAGCCATCAGGCTATCCAGATACTCTGCGTTAGTGGCGACGCCAGACAACAGCTCACGGAAGTAGCTAATATCGACATCTTTGACGTCCTGCTCTGACAAGAACTGATATTCAACATCAGCAATGTCGTTTTTGGATATCTGCCAAGAATAAAGTGCCTGAACAGCACATTCACGGGCGCGGCGGCGAGCAGCAGGTTTCACGGAATTCCCCTTACTAAAAATCAGGCTTTAATTGCTTTAAGAACATTGATCATTTCGAGAGCGGTCAGGGCAGCTTCTGCACCTTTGTTACCCGCTTTAGTCCCTGCACGTTCAATGGCTTGTTCGATACTTTCGGTAGTCAGTACGCCAAATGCGACCGGCACAACGCTGTTCATCGCAACGCTTGCTAGACCGGAGCTGCATTCACCCGCAACAAATTCAAAGTGGGCAGTGCCACCACGGATAACGGTTCCCAAAGCGACAACCGCATCATAGCGATTGGTGTCGGTCAGTGCACGAACGGCTAATGGCAGTTCATAAGCACCCGGAACCCAGACTACAGTGATATTGTCATCAGAAACCTGGCCAATACGCTTCAGGGCGTCAATGGCACCCTCCAGCAAGCTGTCGTTAATGAAATTGTTAAAACGCGCAATAGCGATAGCAATACGAGCTTGCGGAGCAGCGACAACGCCTTCAATCGTTTTCATGCAGTTTCCTTAAAATCTTGATGTTCAATACCCCTATCCCTTCTAGAAGAGCTAATAGGGGGGCGGATTCTATCACATTCTTTCGTCACCTGCTCAGGTGCATTTTGCTTACTTGAGCTAGAGACGAACTGAAACAAAAATAAATCAGTAAAAACAATACCCGAAGAGCAGGTTAATACGCATTACGCAGCACAATACGTAAATCCGGTCCTACGGGCATGACTTCGCTAAAAACAAACTGCGGAGCGTCAGCCAGCTGTTCCAGCCCCGGCAAAACACACAAACCGCGCGCTGCATCCCCTAAGAGCTTAGGGGCAAGATAGATAATCAACTCGTCGACTAAACCAGCCTGCAAAAGCGCGCCAGCAAGAGACGCCCCCGCTTCCACCCACACCGAATTGATCTGCAGTTTGCCTAGTTGCATCATCAAAACAACCAGATCTATCCCTTGTCCATACTGCGGGATCGCCAACTGTTTAACGTTTTCAGGCCAATGCAGATCATCGGGATGAATACGAGCTAGCAGGGTTTCACCTGCCTGAGAGATAAGTTTGTGCTCAGTCGTTATACGATTTTGGCTATCAATGATAACGCGCAGTGGCTGGCGAAGATTTTCACGCGGATAAGCCTGTTGGGTGGTCACGTCTAATTCATCCCAACGCACCGTCAATGAAGGGTCATCGGCTAATACGGTAGCACTAGAGCTTAATATGGCTGAGCTTTGAGCTCGGTAGCGCTGCACATCCTGACGCGCTGCGGCAGAAGTGATCCACTGACTCTCGCCCGATGCCATCGCTGTTCTACCATCCAGAGATGCCGCCATTTTGAGCTGCACAAAGGGGAATCCTGTACGCATGCGCTTGAGGAAACCACGATTGACGGCTTCGGCCTCATTCATCATCAGGCCATGGCTGACATCAATCCCCGCTTGCTGGAGCTTAAACAGCCCACGCCCCGCCACGTTCGGATTGGGATCCTGCATAGCTGCAACAACACGGCTAACACCGGCTGCAACTAACGCATCGGCACAAGGCGGAGTGCGACCATGGTGGCTGCACGGCTCAAGCGTGACATAGGCAGTCGCACCACGGGCCTTATCACCAGCCATGCGCAATGCATGAACCTCAGCGTGGGGTTCACCCGCGCGTAGATGATAACCCTCACCGACAATTTCATCGTTAAGAACAATAACGCAGCCAACATTTGGATTAGGCGTTGTGGTAAAACGCCCGCGGCGTGCTAACTCAAAGGCTCGCGCCATGTAAAACTCATCGCCACGCGGCTGGTTATGCATAGGTATCGTCCGGAGATTAACTTACTAATCTAAGCCAGTGCTTAGTCCTGCAATTTGGCAATTTCTTCGCCAAACTCGCGAATATCTTCAAAACTACGATAGACGGAGGCAAAGCGGATATACGCCACTTTATCGAGCTTTTTCAACGCATCCATCACCAGATTTCCCACCATCTTGGTAGGAACTTCTCGTTCACCGGTTGCGCGAAGCTGAGATTTGATATGGCTAATGGCCATTTCAACATCGTCTGAGTTTACAGGGCGTTTTTCTAATGCTTTTAGGATACCACTGCGTAACTTATCTTCATTGAATGGCTCGCGAACATCGTTACTTTTGATAACGCGGGGCATGACGAGTTCGGCAACCTCAAAAGTGGTGAATCGTTCATTACAAACCAGACATTGGCGACGACGACGCACTTGCGTACCATCCCCGACCAAACGGGAATCAATGACTTTGGTATCAACGGCGGAACAAAATGGGCAATGCATAGCTCTTCCTGAAAGGCCTGAGATAGCGTTAGTGTACCCCGAAGTGGCATAACAACAAAGGGATGTCAGTTTGGCAATAATGCGCTCTCAGCCTCATTCCTCGCGAAAACAGGGCATTTATGCAAAATCTGAAGATAATTTGCTCGCGGCTCCCATCCTAATTTCGCGAGATGAAATGGCATGCAGACAAACTTCCCCGCACATCACCGCCATCACACTATACTTAGTCATATCGATCTAGTAGCAATTAGCATGTGACATTCAGGTCAAAGGCGATTAATCTTTTATCTATGTCCATAATAAATCGAGCGATCTATGTCTATATACCGCCCTTTATTCGTGCTTGCCCCTTTGGCATTGATGCTAACGGCATGCGCTTCTGATCCAAAAACTGAGGCTCTTCAGTCGGAAGTTCAGGAGCTGACACAAAAAGTTCAGAAACTTAGCACTGAAGCCGAGTATCTGGAGCGTCAGAAAGCCATGAATGAAAATAACGAGCAGAGCATTTATCTGATACCAGCGGCCAACAGCGACGCCGTAGGAGTCACCAGCATCGGTCAACTGCGCTTGTTGATAAGCCATCTGGAACCCGAAGCCGATGGCAGTAAAGCCGTGTTGCAAATAAAAACCGCCAACGGCTCAATTCTGCCAAGTTTCACCGGCTCTTTGGAGTGGGGCTCCCTGAATCAAGCAACGTTAGAGCCAGACCAAAGCAGCACGCTGTCACAAAGTATCAGCTTTAAAAGCCCTGCAACACCGACTAACGTTACCAGCATGGAAGTTCGCTTAAGCGATATCGCGCCAGAAAATCTGGGCTTCATTCGCTTAAGTGGTATTGAGCGCCAATAGATTTTCGTTTAGTGCTTATGCCATAAAAAAACCCCGCCGCAGCGGGGTTTTTGCATTATAGCCGACGACCACACAACATCAGATTACGGCAGAATTGACGGCTGATCCGCCCCTTCTTTCTCGACCTTCTGCTGCAGCATATGTTCACGCTTCATGCCCAGTTTCAGAGCCAGCGCAGATGCAACATAGATAGACGAAATTGTACCGATAGAAACACCGATCAGCATGGTCAACGAGAAGCCTTTCAGCATCGGTCCACCAAACAAATACAGCATCAGGATCACCATCAACGTAGTGCCGGAAGTGATCAGTGTTCGATGCAACGTTTGTGTCAACGACACGTTGAAGATTTCGTAAGGGGTTCCACGACGGATCTTACGGAAATTCTCACGGATACGGTCAGATACCACAATACTGTCGTTAAGTGAGTAGCCGATAACCGACATCAGCGACGCGACGATAGTTAAATCGATCTCAATATGAAATAGCGACAATACGCCCAAGGTGATGATCACATCATGCAATAATGAAATGACCACACCAGCAGCCAAACGCCATTCGAAGCGAACGCCAACGTAAATTAAAATAGCGATTAGCGCGACCAACAGCGCCATAGCGCCATGTTGTGCCAGATCTTCGCCAACGCTCGGCCCTACAAACTCAATACGCTTTACCGTTGCATTCTGACTGGTCGCCTCGTTAATCACGCTAATGACTTTGCTACCTAACGCTTCCCCACTAGCTTCACTTGTCGCTGGAGGCATACGTACAACAATGTCACGACTGCTACCAAAATTCTGCAACAGAGGATCAACAAAACCTGCTTTCTTCAGTGCATCACGCATCATGTCCATATCAGCTGGTTTTTCCAGCGAAACTTCAATGACGGTACCACCAGTAAAATCCAGCCCTAAGTTGAACTTATTCACACCAATAATGATGATAGAAAGGAGCAACAGAAAACCAGAAATACCGAAAGCCCAGTAGTCCCAGCGCATAAAGTCATAGACTCTACGGCCGTAATTTAATTGTTCAACACTATATTCCTGTGCCACAACGCACTCCTCAGATAGACAGCTTGTTGATGCGCTTGCCGCCGTACAACAGGTTTACGATGGCACGAGTACCGATAATTGCGGTAAACATTGACGTCGCCACACCAATACCGGTCGTGATCGCAAAGCCTTTAATTGCCCCGGTGCCAACGGCATACAGGATGATGACCTTGATAAGCGTCGTAACGTTAGCATCAAAAATGGAGCTGAATGCGCCTTGATAACCTTCATTGATAGCCTGTTGTACTGAACGTCCGTTACTAAGCTCTTCCTTAATACGTTCGTTTATCAGTACGTTGGCATCCACTGCTACTGCAAGGGTTAACACAATCCCCGCAATACCAGGCATGGTGAGAGTCGCTCCCGGCAGCAGGGACATAATCCCAACAATGAGCACGAGGTTAGCCAGCAACGCAGAGGTCGCTATCAGACCAAACTTCTTATAGAAGAACACCATGAACAGGATTGAGATAATCAAACCCGCCAAGCATGCTTCCAGACCCTGAGTAATATTCTGAGCACCCAGCGTCGGTCCAATAGTGCGCTCTTCAACAATCTGAATTGGTGCAATCAACGCGCCAGCACGCAACAGCAGAGAGAGTTGGCGAGCTTCATTCGGGTTGTCGATACCGGTAATACGGAAGCTATTACCCAAACGAGACTGGATAGTCGCCACGTTAATCACTTCTTCTTGCTTAGCTAGAATTGATTTACCGCTCGCGTCTTTCTTACCACTGTCTTTGTATTCAACGAACAGGGTCGCCATCGGCTTGCCGATGTTATCCTTCGTGAAGTTAGACATCGCGCTGCCGCCAGCGCCATCAAGCGAGATATTAACCTGAGGGCGGTTAAATTCGTCTTGGCTCGAGGTAGAGTCGGTAATGTGATCGCCGGTCAGGATAACGCGCTTATACATCACGATGGGACGTCCATCACGTGTGTATTTCACTTCAGAATCGCCCGGTACTCGCCCATTGGCAGCAGCGGTGCTGTCAGCATTCGAGTTCACCAAACGGAATTCCAAGGTTGCGGTAGCCCCCAGAATCTCTTTCGCTCGTGCCGTATCTTGAATACCCGGCAGCTCAACCACAATTCGGTCTGCACCTTGACGCTGAACGAGCGGCTCGGCAACGCCCAACTGGTTTACACGGTTACGCAGGATATTAATGTTCTGCTGAACAGCATATTCACGGGCTTCTTGCAGACGCTGATCGGTCATCACCGCTTTCAGACCATTATCACCAACCTTGCTAAATACTAGATTATTAAGGTAACGAGGCGACAGATAGCTGCTCGCTTTATCACGAGTCTCAGCATCACGGAATGTAATGATAACGCCGTTGGTAGAACCGTCAGTTTTACGGATCGTTGAATAAGGAATGCCCTTTTCACGCAAATCGCTGCGCAGCATATCCATACTCTGCTCTTGCAATTTGCTCAGAGCAGTCTCCATATCAACCTGCATCAGGAAGTGCACACCACCGCGCAGATCCAGACCTAACTTCATCGGTTCTGCACCAATGGCTTCTAACCATCTTGGCGTAGCAGGTGCAAGGTTCAACGCGATAACGTATTTGTCGCCCAGCATATCCATCAGCACTTCACGTGCACGGAGCTGAACGTCAGTATCTTTGAAGCGTGCCAAGATGGCACCATTTTCCAGCGCAATAGATTTGCTGGCGATGTGCTGTTTTTCAAGCTCATCACGGACTTGGACCAGTGTTGTTTCACTGGCGGCGACACCGCGCGCGCCAGTGATCTGAACAGCCGGATCCTCGCCATAAAGGTTAGGAAGTGCGTAAAGCAGACCAATGGCAATCACCAAGATCAGCATGATGTACTTCCACAAAGGATAACGGTTTAACACGGCAGTTCCCTTAGGGAAAATCAAAAATTACAGCGCCTTCATCGTACCTTTCGGCAGAACAGCGGTCACGAAATCACGTTTGATGATAACTTCAGTGGTATCGTTCAGAGCGATGGCAATATAACCCGTCTCTGCAACTTTCGTTACGCGACCGATCAATCCACCGTTAGTCAGAACTTCATCACCCTTGCTGATGGCATCCATCAGTTTTTTATGTTCCTTAGCGCGTTTCTGCTGTGGACGCAGGATCATGAAATAGAAAATCAGGCCGAATACTACCAGCATGATCACTAAAGAGTACGGGCTGCCCTGAGCCGGTGCTCCAGCAGATGCCACAGCGTCGGAAATGAATAAACTCATCTAAATATCCCTCATTATTAACTACAGATTGAAAGCAACAACAAACAGCCAGAAACAAGCCATTCTATACTCTAAAGATGTCTAGTTGTAGAAGCGCTGGTTTGCTATCAACAACTTGGACGACAAAGAGTAAGCCGGTTAAAGATGACTCCTAACCGGCCAAATTCTATTTGGCGCCGACGGGCGGTACAGGTTTACCCTGACGGCCATAGAAATCAGCGACGAACTCTTCCAACTTACCGTCTTCAATAGCTTGGCGTAAACCAGCCATCAAACGCTGATAATAGCGCAGGTTATGGATAGTGTTTAAGCGCGCACCAAGAATTTCGTTACAACGATCAAGATGATGTAGATACGCACGGCTATAATTACGGCAAGTGTAGCAATCACACTCAGCATCCAACGTCGTCGTATCATCTTTATATTGAGCGTTACGGATTTTTACAATACCGTTGGTCACAAACAAATGACCGTTACGCGCATTTCGGGTCGGCATCACGCAGTCGAACATGTCGATACCACGACGAACACCTTCCACTAAATCCTCCGGTTTACCGACACCCATTAGGTAACGCGGTTTATCTTCCGGAATCTGTGGACATACATGCTCAAGAATACGGTGCATGTCTTCCTTTGGTTCGCCGACGGCCAAGCCGCCCACAGCGTAACCATCAAAGCCGATCTCTACCAGCCCTTTTAACGAGACATCTCGTAAATCTTCGTAAACGCCGCCTTGGATAATACCGAACAAGGCGTTTTTATTACCCAATTCATCAAAGCGTTGGCGGCTACGCTTCGCCCAGCGCAGAGACATCTCCATCGAGCTCTTGGCATAATCCCAATCTGCAGGGTACGGCGTACACTCGTCGAAAATCATCACAATATCAGAACCCAGATCGTACTGAATTTCCATTGATTTTTCAGGACTTAGGAAAATCGGAGAACCGTTGATCGGATGACGAAAATGCACACCCTCTTCTTTAATCTTGCGCATTTTGCCCAAGCTAAATACCTGAAAGCCGCCGGAATCCGTTAGGATAGGCCCCTTCCACTGCATAAAATCATGCAGGTCGCCATGCAACTTCATGATTTCCTGCCCAGGACGCAGCCATAGATGGAAAGTGTTGCCCAGCAGAATTTGTGCGCCCGTTTCTTTCACTTCTTCAGGCGTCATCCCTTTGACGGTACCGTAAGTACCGACAGGCATAAACGCAGGGGTTTCCACCACGCCGCGATCAAAAATCAGGCGGCCACGACGAGCGCGGCCGTCGGTTGTATCTAATTCATACTTCACTCAAAACCTCCAGCATCAGAAAAACAGTCTGATGCACTACAAAAAGTTACGCATTCTAACAGCCATGAAACCCGCACCACAACCAGCCTCTTTATTTCTACGCGGATTTCCTTTGTATATTTTCAGCAAATTTTGCCAATTTTATGACACAAATTTGGCACAGTAGAGAATTACCGCAGACCACTCATGGGTGATCTGCGATAGTGCTCTCTCACATACACGGGTTGTCATCAAACTCCGCATTCCTGGCATCATTAATGATGTACGTGATCACCCCGAATATAGCTGGTGCAGAACTGTAACCATCATCATCTGCTGGCAGCGCTTCCCTTCTCCCGCTCTCCAGATTAACGAGGTGGGGTTGAGGATGTGTCCGATATCGCTTGATCCTAAATTCTCCGTCTATCGCGCAGATCAGCAGCGAGCCATCACAGGGAGAAAGTGACGCATCCACAACAAGCAGCGCGCCCTGGATTATCCCTTCTCTGAAATGTGAACGCGATGCCCGCATGAAATAAGTCGCAGCTGGCTGGCTAATTAGCTGCTGGTCGAGGGAGATCTTTGTTTCAACGTAATCACTGGCAGGTGACGGAAAGCCCATGGCTATAGTCCTCCGTTTGGATTGAACAACTGAAAGGTACGGTTCTCGCCTTCCTGCGTTGATACATCGCGAAATGTTGTCACATACCACTCGATCCATTCGTTGGCCTGCTTCATCGTCCAGTTCCAGTTAACCTTGCTCAGCTCCTGGACAAACCGCTGTGTGGTGACGGTCTTACGGCCATTCGGTTCCTGCTGTATCGAAGCATACCAGGCCATTTCAATATCGCTGCGTCGTGGCATCATTACGCCCTCTCTTGAATACCGGATAAAAACACAGTATAAATACTGTATATCCATCCAGTAAATAGGTGATTCGTAATGTTTGTGGAACTCGTTTATGACAAAAGGAATTTTGATGATTTACCCGGTGCAAAGGACATCATTCTGGGGGAGTTAAGCAAAAGAGTACACCGCATCTTCCCTGACGCTGATGTTCGGGTTAAACCGATGATGACACTGCCGGCGATCAACACTGACGCCAGCAAGCATGAGAAGGAACTGATCAGTGCAGTAGTTCAGGAAATGTTTGAAGAGGCTGAATTCTGGTTAGTGAGTGAGTAAAGATTTTCAATGCCCGCCACAGTTACGTCTTGATTACGCTGTGGCGGATATTCATTTTCGTAAACGTTCATTTACGAGCGCAGGCAGACTCAGAGATTGACCGGCGTCAGGATGCTGTTGATGCAGGTATTGCGACGGAGGAAGAAACCACCGCTCTAAGCGAGTGAAAGAAATACCGGATACTGCTGATGCGAGTTGATACAGCAGCACCAGAATGGCCTACGCCTCCGGCGGCTCAGGCCAGATGACATCCGGCGCAGTGCTGGTATCTGTTGCCGTCACCGCGTCAATGTAATCCAGCACAGCGTTTAGACGGGTTGTTTCTGCCTGCGTCAGCTTCCGTCCGGCCTGTA